>SDBT01003314.1_pt1 | contig 27944 bp, 30 predicted proteins | sample 2277101 | NCBI WGS metagenome assembly SDBT01 (sample SAMN10404973, study PRJNA504765) | marine sediment metagenome | isolation source: marine sediment core GS10_PC15, 103 cmbsf | place: Arctic Ocean: Southern Knipovich Ridge | collected 2010 | reverse complement strand
GCAAGCTAAGAAAGGGCTTTTTTAATGATCGAGCCGTGCGGATAGCTGGTGCGGTGGATTGATGAATATTGTATACAATAGCCCCATCAGCCTCCTTAATTCGCCTCCAAGGCAGAAGAACCAGGCCTTGAGTAATCAACTCACGCTTCAAGTTGACGCTCTTCTTGCGGACAATAGCACTAAAACAATGAATAGCTAGCTTCATTAGAATCGCTCGTATTTGTGCCCTTCTAGGCCAAAGTTGATGAATGGGTTAAGTGAGTACAAGTTGATATCATAATGCTCCTTTAGAATCTCTTTTATCTTGAGAGTCTTAATTTCAACCTTGTTCTTTTTCATCCATTTCTTGTACGCTCCATCACCTTTCATCACCGCCTTCTCTTTGCTATAGCCGCTCACATGTGCCTCTTTGTCAATAGTCCCACAATCGTGCCCTACTAGAATGATATTCTTTGCATCCATATAGGCCGCTAAATGAATGCCAGAGATGATAGTAGATGAACTGCGCTCTAATGCTTCCATTTGATCTTTGCGATGGGCTACATTTGGCTTCGCCGCAAAGATAACAGTGCGATCAGGGTGGAACTTCTCGTTCAATGGATTTTTAGCAACGCCCGAATGGTGCTTACACATCACAATAAGCGCATTTTTGTTTGCTGCTGATTGCTGCATTGATTTAGTAGGCTCTTTTGCAATTAGATATAAAGCTCGGGCTGACGGAATATGATTGATAGTATGGTTGACGCATATAACAATTTTGTTGACGAAGAAAGATGTTGCAATGTAATTCAATGTTGGCCCACTGCCGACCACATAAATATCCTCGTTGCTATGCTTGTGTTTCAATGCTGCTAGTTTCATTAGAAATCGAGTTTACCTTCCTCAATCAGTTTTGTTACGCCTCGTGGATGAATACCGGCAAATGGACATGTTCCTCCACCGCCCCTCGGGTGAGTAGCCCTTACACTAGTAGGATCATGCCTCCACTTGAGAAATACATTCTCCATATAATTTTCCTGAACATCATTCTTACGCCATTCACGAAGCAATTGCTGTTCATAGTAAGCGATCTTCTGTCGAATCTTTTCTAAGGGCCGAACATAGGCATAGTGATAAAATAGCTTCTCACTTCCTGAGAATGTAGGGAATCGATGTGCGGCACTCTTACCCTTGGCATTTACTACACCTAGGTGATTTGGGCTCTTATAGTGATATCCCTCCCGCCAATAGACGATGCGCTCTTGTGGGTAACCACCCCAAGAGCCCGTGCCAAGAGTGTGTACATTATTCCAAAACAGATAATATTGCATACGTAGGACTTCAAATTCTTGCATGATTTTGAGAACCCGCCACAATTGGTTTTCAGAGTACACTTCATCGCCGTCCAACATAAACATCCAATCACCACCATGCAAATGTTCTGCATAAGCATTTCGCATCTCTGTCTTATGCTTCCAGGGGCGACCGGGCGGCTCAATTATTGTGGTAGGATATTTCTTGGCAATCTTATGAGCAATTTCTAGTGTTGAATCAAGTGGCATTCCCTTATCCGTACACATTCCAACCGCTCTTGCATATTCATTACCACCTACAACAATCACAAATCGACTGGCCAAAGGAGCAATGCTGTCTACCGAGACCTCAAGAAATTCTTCCTCATTACAAGCAATAATACATCCAACTACTTCACCTGGTACCATTGTTCTCAAGGTCTTTTTAGATGGACGTTCAGGTCTTTTTTTTGCCACCATGTCATCAATAATACCATTGCTAACCCATCGGTACTTGAAATATTCTCTGTTGCGTTTTATATGGGAATGAGCAGAACCACGAGAGTGTCCACCAAGGTGAAATATCTGCGATTCGGGCTGGAAGATTATTTTATAACCCTTTTCTCGCACTATCAAATTAAGATCACTATCTTCCCAGTAGCCAATCAGATACGCCTCATTAAATCCTTCGACTTCGTAAAACAATGAACGTGGGATCATAAAGCAACAACCAGTGACCATTTCGCGCTCGCCTAGCTGACTTATATCTTCCGGAAGTTCGTCAACGGACATGGGTGTGTCTATCCACTCTCCTTCATGAACATTACGTCCAAGATGTGCAAAGCTACCGCCTCCCGAGCCTCGCCAGAGCCACATTGAGCCTGCCGAATCAACTAAACGAGCTTCTTTCATACGTTGCTGTATCTGTAGGTTACCTACGATGCCGACTTGTGGATCACTTTCGAATACATCACACATGGGTCGAACCCAATTAGGGGTGACGCAAACATCAGCGTTAAGAAAAATTAAATACTTACCCCTTGCATATTTCGCACCGAGATTACAGGCTTGGCCATATCCTCGATTGTTGTGCGAAACGATAATCTTACCTACGGGATGCCCTTTCAAGTGTTGTCGGCGATTTTCCCAAGTTTCCATAACAGATTCGTGTGACCGATTAGGACAATGGTCGTCTACGTAAATGATCTCCTTACTTAAACCATCATCCAGGTGATCCCAATCTTGAATTTGCTTTTGTATCACCTTGCTGCTTCGGTACATGGGCACGATTATGGATACATCAACATCTTCGTTGTTGGTAAACCACTTAGGTGTATCAATAATTGTGAAATTATCCTCTCCTGGAGAGGGTGCGGTTCTTATTCTTCTATTCTTAGTTTTGCGATTGGCACGATCGAGTCGTTTTTTAACCGCTGCTCTCGGTGGCATCTTTGCGGCGATCTTTCTCCGGGCGGTAGGGTCGAGATTCCGTTGTGATCGTTCCCGGCTCAATTTTGCTATTTTTTCACGCTGTTCTTCGGCCGTTGGTTGAGGCAACCAACCTCCTCTACTCATCAGGGTGCGAATTTTACGCTCTATCCCCTTCATATCATTCCAATCAATTACAAAAGTCTCTGCCTTATAGGTACGCAAGATTTGCTGAGATATTAAAGGAGAGGATACAAAGATGCCTGAAAGATATTTCAAAGACGGGAGCAGCATACGTCGGACGGTACGACTAGCTTTTAGAAATGGATGACCATCTTCCTTTGTAACAACGAAGAAAGTATTATATTCCTTCACAAATACATGAAGATGTGAAGTCATATCCGTCAAAACGATTACTGGCCTCATCTTAGCAAGATCACTTGGTTTTACTCGAACGACAGAATATGATTCAGAAAGGGCGTTATAAAGGCGTCCTAGGTCGCTTTTCTTAGAGAGACTGTTTGATACGAAGGCGATATCCGTCATACTGTAATAGAGAAGACGAGGAGCAGGTTTATCACTATACGCCTGTTGGCGTCATTTGAGTTTGCTGCTTCTCGCTGGTTTGCATCTTCGCTTCTGATGCGGCCTGCTCGATCTTTGCATGCCATGTTCTTACTTGGTCACTATTTACACCGAGAAAGTCAGCCAAGCCTTCTGGGTTACCATTGGCCAGAGTCGCCAATTGATCCCAAAACTCGGGATTTTGACCTACATAGACCGATCCCGAGCGCCCATCATCTCCTGCATCTTGTAACGGGTCCAAATCGGTATTGGACGTTACTCTTTCGAACAGGTCAGCGAAGTTCATTGATTATTCTTTAGATGGTGGTGCTTATAATGTTTAAGAAAGCGTCAACGCCTTCTGTGAAATTATCTCGCAAATACACAGCAGTTAGCCCATCAGCGGTAAATTGATCACCATGCTTGAGTTCACGATTGTTTAGCAGATCATCTGGAAACCAAGTGCTTCGAGTTTCACGTAGGTTATCACCTTCAGACCTTAAAGTGTTAGGAGATGCATGTGATTCTCTTGAGACAGTTTCTAGATCGACTTCAAATACGATAGTTGGCATATATACTCCTTTATAACGGTCACATCTTTTCTATAGTATTTATGTTATTTTCGTGATTTTTTACGACGTTTGATCGGAGTTTCCGATTTCATCAGGGCAATGTACTTACTGCGTATGCCCCTGACCTTATATTCCCCATCATTAAATCGGTGGTCCGACTTCTTCCGATCACCCCAATCTTCGGAATGGCCAACGTTCTGGTATTCTAAAAGCCATTGGTAAAAATCAATCATAAATATATGTAGTGCGCTCAACTAATAGAAAGGGAGCATATATGAAATTTCTACGATCAGAAGGCCGAGTAGTGTGTATGGTGGAGAAGCAAGATATAACTGACAGTCCTATCCCCACTGGCCGAACTCTGCCACAAATCGACCTCCTTTTAGTTCCTTCGCACCACCAATCCGATATCGAAGCAAGCCATATCTGGGCACCGCTTCTGGAAGCTATCGGAAGCCGCACTCATAATATCATTTATTGGTAACCGTACGGCATATATAGAGTATGCCCGCCAATCCATCATTTAGACGCAGAGCTTGTCAAGCAACACACAGATTGAGCAAAGCTAGTTTTATTGCTCAATTGACCGAAGGAAGCACCACGAGAACTTTTTACGAAGGCCTTCCTGACGAAGATTGGGAGATACTCAGCTTCGACCCGGCTACACGACAAGTTTGTGTAACCATAACCAACAGGTCTACCACTTCTACGACGGATGTGATTCTATCGGATATCGTTTTCAGCTAAAAGCGAAGTAATCTTTGTTGCCAAGGCATTCATTAGCGTCGTTAATTCGCTTTAGAGCAAGGATGTAGGCAGCCGTTCGCATGGGTACGTCATATTCCATATGTCGAACAAGCGTCCGATTGGTAGCATATTCCATTTTATCCTTTAGGTCTTTTTGAGTTTTTTCTACCGACTTATACTCTGCCGAGCGATTCTGCAGCCATTCAAAGTAGGATACCACCACACCGCCTGCATTGGCTAGAATATCAGGAATCATTACAACGCCCTTATCTCGGAGCATTTCGTCGGCGACGTTAGTGGTCGGGCCATTGGCCATTTCCAATACAATCTTGGCCTTTATGTTATCTGCATTGTCTTTGGTAATGACATTCTCGATAGCTGCTGGAACCAAAATATCAACATCCATTGACAAAAGCTCTTCATTGGTGATCTTCTCACCATGACCCCATTCCTTAGAGTCAGATTTGTCAAGCGTCCTACGGCAAGCCGGTATGTTCAGACCATGAGAATCGTATGTGCCACCATATTCATTGCTAGCGCCGATAATCTTGAATCCATTACGATAGCAAATCTCAGAGAACCAATATCCAACCTGGCCGAAGCCCTGCACTGCGATTGTAAGTTCGTCTTGAGGCGGCACCTTAAACTTCCACCTATGGTTTTTGAGTAGATAGTCCAATACAAAAAATCCACCATAGCCAGTTGCTGATTTACGGCCTTCAATTCCGCCAAGAGCAACAGGTTTGCCCGTGATGATGTCGCGCGGATGACCGCCCTTGATCTTGCGATATTCGGAATACATCCAACCCATGACACGTTCATCAGTATACATATCGGGGGCTGGGATATCCTCATCCGGGCCAATGAAGTCCGCAAAAGCGTCTATATATGCTTTTGAGAGCCTTTCTAGCTCACGATGTGACAACGACCTTGGATTGACGCATACTCCGCCCTTTGCACCTCCAAAAGGCACCTTTATACATGCGCATTTGAACGTCATCCAAAATGCTAGGGCCTCAATTTCGTCTCGGGATACATATTCGTGAAAGCGGATACCACCCTTCGTAGGGCCGAGCGTAGAATCGTATTGGCACCTAAGCGCCTTATACATTCGGAGTGTACCGTCGTCCAAACGTATCGGTAATGCTACTTGTAGCGTTTTGTGTGGATATTGCAACCGCTCCCAGCTTTCGGGATCGATATTGGCGTACTTAAACGCAGCATCAAGCTGCTTCTTTGCATCTTCTAGCATGGACATATTAGTAATATCGGCGGTTGTGTGTAGCTTCTTTAGCCTAAGCTGCAATAAGGGTAACCAAGAAAAAATTTTGATATGCTCTAAATAAGGTATGAACAAATTTATCGCTATCTTGACCCTCGTTCTCGTTTTTGCCCAACCCGCCATCGGCGGTACTCCAGATAAAAAATTACACACCAAATGCATTTATCCTACAGTCATGGTTTATGAGGCAGGGAATGCTCAAGGTACCGGTGTAATTGTGCGAAGTGAGAAATATATGGAGAGTTGGGATCGCAAAAAGGAAGGGCAGTGGCTAAATGTCGTCTTAACAGCCGCCCACGTAGTAGAGGATTTCAGCGAGGGACATATAGCGGCTGTAGAATATGAAGATTGGTCTCGAATAAAACAAGGCAGCAGTAAAATATATCCAGTTTATGTATTTGACCACAACAGACAGAAAGATATCGCAGCCCTGTTCTTTCTAAGCAATAAGAAAATGCCGACTGCCGAGATCGACCTCAGTCAGAAATTATACATTGGCAATGAAGTAGTGGGCGTCGGATGTGCTTTTGCTGAGTTTCCCCGCATCGATTACGGCCGGATCACAGGTATCTACAAAAGTTTCTTCCGTCTTTCAGTAACCACGATCCCTGGCGATTCTGGCGGGCCGGTATTTCATAACTATAAACTGATTGCCATCAAAGCAAGCATCAAGATAATAAAAGTCAGAGGGGCCGAGCATCCTATCTTCCAATATTCGCATCACATACCTATTACGCAATATGTCGAATGGAACAAAGAGACAAAGGGCCTTTCCTTTGTGTATGACACAAAGGAAAGTCTGCCGAAATTACCGGCTATGATGCTGGAAGCAAGGCGGTTCAAGAAACCTAATCCGTTTGATGCTATTCTACTAGATTTATTCCGTGCTTTGCGTAAGAGTCCTTAGCTTTTTGTGTGAATGTATAAGGCTTAGGAATCTTTACGTCTCGTAGCTCTGCAGATTTCTCGTAATATTTATCCACACTTTGAGCATCGTAAATATACTGATCCCAAAATTTAATGATCTCATCTCTTGTCGATTTGTCCTCGACTTTCTTGATGACTTTATACCGCAATTCGTGAAATGCGTTGTGAGCAGCCAACATTTTTGATCGATAATAACAAGAATCAAACTTTTTGAGACCCGGTGGCGGATTGTCGGGCATATGAGCCTTTCTATCACTGCCGAGTGTTGTTGGCTTCTCAACGCTTTCTTTTCTCTTTTCAGCAAAAGACTCTTTAAGGATTTTGACTAAATTTTCAGATTCCTTTTCAGGCATATCACCAACATTGATTTCGATAGTCCGGCGACCTGTGTCTCTGTTTAGGCGATAGACGACCATTGCATCATCCATTAACGCCAATCGCTTTCGTGATCTGTAAAGTTCTCGAAGTATACCCAATGTAACTGTGATAAAGAAATTGAAGGCTTTGCCTCTTGTGGGGTTGAAACGGTTTGCTTTATCGATGCACCTGCGTAAGCATTCGTCCAGTTCTTCTTGCGTGCATTTCAAATCGAACCTGTCGTTACATTTAGCAATCAAGACAGATAATACGTTATGGAGCTTATCCGATGCCCCATCTTTGCCTTCTTGGTAATTCGTTATTATCCTCTGCAATCCTGCATTAGTAACCAGAGCACCAGTCTCATGCGTCTTTCGATCACCGCCAAGTCTTGCGTGAACTATCTGTTCTTTCTTAAAACGTATTTTTGTCGCCTTCTTTAATTTCTCCTTCTTATCTTCCTTAAAGCTCCGCTCAAGTTTAGCGGCGTATTTCTCATAGCTCATTAACAGCCTTTCTGATGAAATCTATTGCTTGGTCGGTATCCTCTTTTGTGAAGGTTAGTGCTGGTCGAAAACGAATCGACTGCGACCCACACGGAAGGATCACCATATTCTTTCTTAATGTAGTCAACATCTGATCTCTTTTTTCTGTGCTTTGTAGATCAAAAGCAACTAATGTGCCTAATCCACGAACATTCTGTAGGCCTAATTCATTAAGGCCTGACATCAGATGTTCTCCAACCTCGGTTGTTTGTGCAAGGAGACCTTCTTTCTCAATGATGTCTATAGTAATCTCGCATCGCACCATATCGACGATATTACCGCCCCAGGTTGAATTGATGCGGCCAGACTGCCTAAAACAGTGCTTTGCCACACTATCAATTCTATTCGTGCTAACTACACCACAAACTTGAGACTTTTTTCCAAAAGCCATCAAATCGGGCTTCACATCGTAATGTTCGTGACACCACCACTTGCCAGAGCCGCCAAAACCGGTTTGCACTTCATCATAAATCAACAAAGCGTTGTAATTGTCTGCTACTGCGCGTAATTCAGAGAAGAACTCTTTTCTGAAAATATTGTTACCACCTTCGCCCTGGATCGGCTCAACGATAATCGCAGCTACATTCCCTTTGCTACATGCTGCTTTAATGCTCTCAATGCTTTTTTGCTCTCGATCTTGGAGCTTATCTAGGAAATCAGATTCACAACAGGTACTACAGTTCGTTCTAGGTCGGTCTACTCTCGTCCAGTTGAATCTTGGGAAAAGATCGGTCTTCAATGGCCCGGTATTAGTAAGGCTCATAGTGTAGCCGCTACGGCCGTGAAACGCATCTCGGAAGTGAACAATATCTAAGTCTTGTGCTTGTTCGTCTGACAAGCCTTCTTTTTGAGCCTTCCAGTCGAAAGCAACTTTAAGACAATTCTCCACCGCTAACGCACCGCCTTCAATAAAGAACGCATACTTGAAGTAGTCTGGCAAGGCTTTGGCAAAGAGTTTTTCTACGAAGGAGGCATATTCCTCCGAGTAGAGATCGCTATTGACTACTTTACATAGAGCAGCCTTCGTCAGGCGATCCTTTTCAGCCAATAGCGAGGGGTGGTTGTAGCCTATAGATAAAGAGGCGAATTGACCAAAGCAATCGAGATACCTTTTCCCTGTTGATTTGTCTGCCAACCAAGAGCCTTGAGACTTCTCAAAATCTATAACATGGTGAAAACCGTCAACGAGGATATGTTCACCAAGTGTCGCATGAACTTTATTTGCCGTAATCATAACTTTACTCCTTATGTCAAAACTAGTACCACCAACTGCTTATCAGGGCGGCAAACAACGCATTGCGGGCCAGATACTCGACATCATTCAGCCCGATCCAAATGTTGAGTTCTATGATCTCTGTTGTGGTAGTGGTGCGGTTGCCATTGAAGCTATTAACAGAGGGCATGATCCACAAAAAATTCACATGCTCGACGCTGGCCCGTGGGGACTTCTATGGAAAAGTATCGGCTCTGGGCGATTCAAACTTGAAAAATTTGCTTATTGGGTAAATCAGATACCGAATGATAAACGGGATATTCGGGATTGGATGCAAGAATTGTCAAAAAAGCCAGCCGGTGAAGATACGCCATATGTGTTCCTTTTGTTACAAGCGTCATCTTTTGGTAGTAAGGCCATTTGGATAGGGCCTGATCCAGAGAAAGGGTTTCGCTGGATGAACTGCAGCTTCCGACGTTATTGGACGCCTACTGCAACGTCTCGTAGACGCTCTCATGTGAATCCCATGATGCCAATGGGTGAAACACTATATGGACGTATGGAAGCGATCTGCGACCGCATGAGAGGCGTTACAGGACATTACATGGACATTAGAGATTTTACACCAGGGGAAGGTGTGGTCTATGTTGATCCCCCGTATAAGGATACGACCCATTACGGAAATCATTTCGATTTGCACAAATATGTCGTTAGTCTCAAACAGAAGTGTTATGTATCAGAAGGGCAACCGCTTAGTGATAAGTCGCACTTGATTTCTAAGGGAAGAAAGAAGGGTGGTATCTCTGGTGAGAGGAAGACAATGAATCAAGAATGGTTATCGGAGTTTAATTGAAATACCTGAATGAAATAGTCTGCGGTAGTTGTCTCGATCTGGTTCCGAAGTTGCCAGACGAATCATTAGATGCAGTAGTCATTGACGCGCCATACGGTGAAGGGTTCGAATATGACGGTGATAGTTCTATCGTAGAGGCTGCCGACCTTATCAGCGCATTCTTGGAGAAAGTAAAACCTAAGCTCAAACAAAACGGTCACCTTGCTCTCTTTTGGACTATGCGAAACGTTGATGTTGTGATCGATGCGGTGAAGCGGCACTTTACTTTTCGTAGAGTGCTTTCCATGTATCTCCCAAAGGGCAACGCTAGACCTTACCTAGGATGGCTGCCACGTACCCAAGCTATCGTAATCGCACAAAAATATGTCCCAGGCCAACCAACTGATTTTCACCAGGAGATGTCTGAATACATAAAACAGAAGCTCGATGAGTCTGAATACAATCGAAGTTCATTGGCCCGAGAGCTAGAGTGTGATAGCCGACTCATTATGAAATGGACTAGACCTGGCGATCCAGCATGGTGTATACCAACACCCAGATTTTACCCTCGGCTAAAAGAAGCACTCAAATTAGATGACAGATATGACTTCCTATTCACTCGGCAGCCTGCCGGTAGAGAATATCGCAAAGATTTTTCCTATAAACATGACTGCTATATAGTCGATAATAAGAATGAGAAGATGATTCATCCGGCTCAAAAGCCATTGAGCGTAGTTGAGCATCTGGTAGAATGCTGTTGCCCTGAGGGCGGCGTTGTCCTAGATGGATTCGCCGGATCAGGAACAACTGCTGTTGCAGCAAAGAATAAGGGCCGTAACTTCATCTGCTTTGAGATATCGGAAGAATTTTGCAAGATAGCTAGAGATCGTTTAGATGGAAACTCTTGATTTACATGGCGTGCGACACCACCAGGTAGATCGCTTAGCAGAGAACTTTGTTCTGCTAAACGATCTGCCCGTGCGCATTATCCCAGGCAATAGCCAGATAATGCAAGAGATTGTACAAAAGGTACTAGATCGCCACGGACTCAAACAAGAGCCAGAACATTACTGGAATCTTGGATCATGGATCATTAGAGAGGCTAAATCTTAGCCTGTCGCTTCTACAGTACGAACAAATGCCACCCAATTGATATTTTTAGCAGCTTCTCCTGTAACATCAATTTTAAGAGAATCGTTGGCATCGTCAGCGGATACTATACAATCCCATGCTGCGGTATCTTCAAACACAACAGTTTTGTTTACAGTTAATGTAGCCGTTGTTCCCGCATTGTTGTCGATTCCTCCTTCAAAACTATAAACGGCACTCTCATTATCTGCATTAGTCCTTCTCGCTACCACTAAAATTTGGAATGCCCAGGTCGTATCGGTGGCAATGGTCATTCTTGAAGAAGAACCATCTAAGAACATTTCGACATTGGCTGTTGCATCTGTAGTTTGTCTTCTTAAAACAAATTGAGAAGTTTGGGAGTCACCATCAGCAGAGAAACGACCAGCAGCATGAGCTTGCTGTCCGAATTTATCAGCAGCCGCACGTCTTCCGCCGAGAATACCAGAGAGATATCCAGAAGCGGTATTTAATTCTCCACCAGCTATAGTGGACCGATCACCGCTGGCGGTGTTTCTACCTCCACCACCTATGGTCGCATAATAATTACTTGCGGTGTTGCCATATCCGCCACCAATTGTAGCGACGGAAAAGCTGACTGGGCCGGAGGCTGTATTACCGTAACCTCCACTTACAGTTGTGCCGTAACTAGAGGCCGTATTTTCTTTGCCACCACCGATTGTAGCGTTGTCTCCGGCCGCATCATTATTTTGGCCACCACCAACCATGGAGAATTTACCGGCTATGTTTTCGGTCACGACTCCGGTAACAGAACCGTCAGTTTGATTAACTGTTGCTCCGGTTGAATTGTTCGCAATACCACCACCGACTGTTGCCCCGGCATCACCGGCAAAATTGTCTCTACCACCACTCACGGTGCCATAATTTACACCACTGGCTGTGTTTCTATACCCGCCACTTACGGTGGCGTATTGCGAACTGGCAGTATTTTGGATTCCTCCAGCTACGGTTGTCGCATCATTAGAAGATGTGTTGTTGTATCCACCACCCACTGTAGATGCGAAAGGACCAGAAGCAGTATTGTTGTATCCTCCTCCTACGGTTGCGGCGTAATCACTGGCTGTATTGCTGTAACCTCCACCTATGGTCGCATAATAACCAGAGGACGTATTACCGTGACCACCACCAATAGTGGCTCTGCTATTAGAAGCCGTATTATCACGGCCACCACCAATTGTTGAGTTGTCACCAGTAGCATCATTATTCTGACCACCGCCAACGGTGGAAAATTTGCCTGCTGTATTTTGGGTGCCACCAGTAACAGCACCAGTGGTTTGATTAACACTAGCTCCGGTTGAATTGTTTGCAGCGCCACCGCCAACTGTCGCACAAATATCACCAGTAAAATTTTTGTTTCCACCGGAAACAACTCCATAGCTGGCTGTGGTACTATTCTCACGACCGCCACCAACAAATGAACGACCGCCACTTGCAGTATTAGCGAAACCGCCCCCAACAGTTGAATAGATATTTGAAGCAGTATTATTGACACCACCACAAATTGTCGAACTGGTACTGCTACTGGTATTATTGAAACCACCGGCTATTGTGGACCTGGCGGCAGCAGTGTTGCTATATCCGCCACCAACAGTTGCGTAAGTTGAGGTTACAGTATTATTTAGACCGCCACAAATTGTCGCATTAGTACCACTATTGGTATTATTGTTTCCCCCAGCTATTACTCCGCTTACACCTGAAACGTCATTACTAAAGCCACCCCCAATAAATGTATTTGAGTTGCTCGCAGTATTAAAACCACCAGCACAAATAGTGCTCCGATAACCCGAAGCTGCATTGGCTTGACCGCCGCCAACAAAAGATCGACCAGAACCCGATGCAGTATTGGCACGACCGCCACATACAACCGAAAGGTAACTGCTCGCATTATTCTGATATCCGCCACAGACCACTGCATTTGTATTGCTTGCAGTGTTACGACGACCGCCACTAATGGTTGCATATGCACCGGAAGCAACTTCGGTTCCCGCAGTTCGAATGGTTTGTAGATCGGTTGAGTGAAGACCACGGGCGTTGCCAGCAACCAACCCTTCGTCAGATGCTTGTATCGCCAGACCTGGAGAAACAGCTTGTACCGTACCGCCACTGACAGGAGCCACCGTCGCTTCCCAAGAACTACTACCAGCACTATAAGTCAATAAATAACCATCTGCCCTGGCACTGGTATCAATATCACCATCATCAATTGTATTCCAACTTGAGACAATGAAATCACGAGAGTCTTGTGGACTAATATCTTGGGTAGTATTGTCTTGGAATAGTACAAGTAGAGCAGTTTCGTTTCTTGGTGTGTCAGCCATATAATCTCCCTAAACTCTTAGGTATTTATATATCCAATGCTCCATTAAATGCATGAAAGCCAATAGCAAAATCTACATAGCGGGGCATAAAGGGATGTTAGGGTCGGCAATTTATCGACGATTGCGACAAGAAGGGTATAAAAACCTGTTAACCCGACCGAAACGGCTGCTCGATCTGCGTAATCAGTGTGCAACTCGAACCTGGCTCTACGAGACTATGCCAGAGTACATATTCATCGCAGCAGCAAAGGTAGGAGGAATCCAGGGTAATATCGATTCTCCTGTTCGGTTCATTTATGATAATTTAATGATCGCTGCTAATGTGATTCACTACGCTGCAAAGCTAAAAACCACTAAAAAACTATTGTTCCTTAGCAGCGCCTGTACCTATCCGAAAGTATGTGCGCAACCGTTAAAAGAAGAATATATGCTTACAGGCCCGATGGAGCCAAGTAATGAGCCTTACGCAATAGCGAAGATCGCAGGCCAGAAGCTGTGTGAGGCATATAGAAAAGAACGAGGGAAAGACTTCATCACTGTGTTGCCGACCAATCTCTATGGGCCTGGTGACAACTACAATTTGCGAAGCTCCCACGTAATACCAGCTTTGCTTCGTAAAACATACGAAGCAAAGCTGAATAACGAGCCGCAAGTGACGATCTGGGGAAGCGGGAATCCCACTCGGGAGTTCCTACATGCGGACGATGCCGCAGATGGCTGCCTCTTTTTGATGCAGAATTATTCAGATACCGAGGCGATCAATTTAGGTGTAGGAAATGACATTTCTATACGTGATCTCACTCTATTAGTGAAGGAGATTGTAGGCTATGAAGGCCAGTTAATATTTGATAAATCCAAACCTGATGGCGTTCCTAAACGCCAATTAGATGTAACACGAATGGCCGATCTTGGGTGGAAACCCAAGATCGGCTTAGAAGAAGGTCTCCGAGACGCATTTGAGCATATGAAAAGGGAGTTGAAACTTGGCTGATTACACATTTCAGATGGGCGATTGTTTAGAGCTACTCAAGGAGTTGCCAGATAATAGTATAGAAACTTGTATTTGTGATCCCCCATACGGAATTGTTTTCATGGGTCGTGAGTGGGATAAGGGCTTGCCATCTGTAGAGATTTGGGCCGAGGTTCTACGGATAGTGAAACCAGGTGGAACTTTATTGTCTTTTGGTGGAACAAGAACTTTCCATCGATTGGCTTGCCATATTGAAGATGCGGGTTGGGAGATCAGAGATTGTATTTCCTGGATGTATGGAACTGGATTTCCGAAGTCGCTAAACCTCGCTAAGACAATAGACAAGGCTAAACGAGGATGCCCACAAGGAGGGCCTGATCCAACTTCACCAAATTCTGGTAAATTCAAAAGTGGATGCACGGCCGAGAGTCCACTTGGCCGACATCATGGTGCTGGCCCTGGTGGGTTTATGAAGGAGCAAGGTGTAAAGGACGAGCGAGAGCTATGTGAAGAAGCCCAGAGATGGAACGGTTGGGGAACTTCTCTAAAGCCTGCATGGGAACCGCTAATCGTTGCGATGAGGCCGATTGAAAAAACCTTTGCAGATAATGCAGAACAATGGGGAGTAGCCGGATTGAATATTGACGCTGCTCGGATTCCTCATACCACAATCCAAGGTGGTAACCTGGCCTTGAATCCTCACCTCCGAGAGAAGATCGCAGGTGGATGTGGAGGGCAGATTATAGCGACCGAAGAAGATCGCCGTTTCAATGTGCAACATAATAAAGGCCGTTGGCCTGCGAATATTGTTTTGCAACATCATTCAGATTGTGGTACCGAGAATTGCCACGAGGATTGTCCCATCAGACTGCTAGACGAGCAAACGGGTACGCTAACGAGCGGTACAGGAGCAATGAAGAAGTCATCAGCCGCAGGCTATCAAGGTAATGCTTACGGCAAAGAAAGTCGTCTGCCTGGGACTCCCAATATTGAATACGGAGATTCAGGTGGGGCTAGTCGCTTCTTTTATTGTGCCAAGGCAGCAAGGGGAGAACGCAATCTAGGATGTGAACACTTATTTTGGAAGAAGGGTAAGAACGTATATCACCTCATTGATGAAGAAGCATGGAAGTCTCTTCCGCAAAATCAAAGAGCAGTCGGTAACATTCATACAACAGTAAAGCCACTTAAATTGATGGAGTACCTATGTAAGCTCACATCAACGCCCACAGGCGGAACAGTTTTGGACCCATTTGCCGGTTCGGGGACGACAGGCGTTGCGGCAATCAACGTGGGTCGAAAGTTCATTGGTTTTGATAACGATATCACGGCCTGCGTTATAGCAGAGGCTAGATTGGCACACGCCAAAAAAGAAAACCCCACGCTATGAATATATCCACTTACATCATCGACAGCCTTACTCGATTCTACTTCTTGGATTGGGCAATCTTTATTTTGATCCTGCTTTATCTGATTATGGTGGGTAGAAAGATACGTATCGGATGGTTAATAGGTGCGGCTGGATCACTCTGTGGCTGTGCCTTAGGATTTGTAATAGGCAGTGTCGCCATCATCATAATGAACATCGTGTTCGCCGCAACGCAAGTCTACAATTACGTCAAGTGGAAGTAGACTCTCTACGGATACATATAGTAGGGAGTTTTAATGGATTGCGAGTGCCGATTATTACCTTACACGAAACGCGAAATCATCTCGGCTCAAGATTTTCAAGAGAAGATGAATTGGGGTGTACGTGCTTTTCACATCCCTAGCATATGGAAAGAAACCGAAGGCGAAGGCGTAGTAATAGCCGTCATCGATACTGGCTGTGATCTCGATCACCCTGATCTAAAAGACAATCTTCTTGAGGGTGTAAATTTTGTTGAAATAGGTAAGCCGCCAGAAGATGATGGAGAGCACGGTACGCATGTCGCTGGTATCATTGCCGCTGTGCGTAACCACATGGGAGTAGTGGGAGTTGCTCCCAAAGCCAAAATTCGTCCCATCAAAGCACTAGATGGCTATGGCGATGGTAGTCTTGACAATGTGATAAACGGTATCCGTTGGGCCATTGAACAAGGGGTAGACATAATCTCTATGTCACTTGGCACAAGGAAGCCTAATGCTTCGCTGCGATGGGCTATCAAGGCGGCAACAAAGAAAGGTATCCCGATCTTTGTTGCCGCCGGTAACATGGGGAAGTCAGAACACCTACTCTATCCGGCCAATTATCCAGAGACGATTGCAATTGGTGCCATCAACAAAAATATGGAGAGAGCCGATTTCTCCAACACAGGTGAGCACCTAGATTTCTTAGCGCCTGGTGTAGACATCTTGAGTACAGTACCTAATGATTGGTGGGCCATCCTATCGGGCTCATCAATGGCCCAGCCTTTCGTCTGTGGCCTTGCTGCCTTGCTCTTGGCTTATTCCAGAAAACACCCCGATGCAGGAATCGTACTAGATGCACCCGATGATTACAGGCAGTTCTTTAAGCAGCATACTGTGAGTGTAATTGGTGAGCAGTATGCGGGAGATAATTTTTATCAGGGTTTTGGTATCATTACTTTAGACAAAGTATTGCAAGTGTGGGACTCACAAGGATAAGGATCATTCTTCTTCGCCATCTGTTTCTTCGTCCTCTGCCTCTTCTTCCATCTTTCGTTTTTTATTTAATTCTGTTAGGATGTTACGAAGCAATGCAGCATCTTCGTAATGTTCACGATCAATGGCTTGTTGCATCTTAGCTTCGATCTTCTTGATCTGTGGGATTAGCGATACTTTTTTCAAGTCATTAGGTACAGCTTGTTCTTTTTGTTCTTTTGGCACTTCTTGCTTTAGCGGATTGATATTTTCCAGTATGCGCTCTTGGTAGCTCAACCCATCTGCATCAGATTTAACTTCCAATGCCTTTGTAACCACGTCGGGATCATCTAGTTGAGCGATGTAATCATCGCCACATTGACGGCAAAGAAACAGATTTTTTAACTCACTTCCATCGAGTTCGGTAACAAAAACTTCCTTCGGCAATAGACACGGTTTACCAGTAAAGGGGCACTTCATTTCTTCTCCTTTGGAGCTTTCTTCTCCTTCTTCTCCTTAGGAACTTTTGTCTCTATGTCAACTTTGCTGTAGTATTTTTTGGTATGTTCCAAGTATCGTTTCAGTTCCTCAACAAAATCTTTATCCTTGTGCTTTTTAATCATCGACTCAAGCATTTGCATACGCTTTATGGCGAGGCGTGTGCGAGTTTCTATTAACTTGATATGCAGTTTCTTCAAATCTTCTGTGATTTTTTGACGAGCTTTCTTATTTTGTGCTTCCTGTTTTTCCGCTTTTTCTTTCTGCTCGTCTGTCGCATTAGGAGGCAACAATATCAAACTAGGATAATTCCGAAGATAAGTTTCTATCTTTATCCATTCGATGCTTTTCTTAGCCAGAGTGGCTTCCAGAACTTCGGCGTTGTATAGATACAATACCTGTTGGGCAATCGGCTTTAGATCGCTAAATTTCTGTTTTTTGCCTGTTCCTGGATTAAGTGCCCACCAGCCTTTGTAAAATGCCGGATCATTTATTTTTTGCACTTGTTCATTAAATTGCTTTATCTGTTTCGGGAACTTTTTGATTTCTTGTTCGTATCGTTCCCAAGCTGCGGGAATGGCAAGGACAGCAGATGCGTTGGTGGAGTGATGCGGCTTAGCGGCCGAGGCACCAACTGTGCAGAGTAGCACAAGGAAGGTTAATATTGTTCGTATTAGGGTCATTGATCCTCCGTTGGTTATTTACAGATGGTACATCTTGCGTATTGCATCACCATATTCCATACCTGTCATTTCTTTCTTTGGCAAATCCTGATATGGGTTCTTCGGTTCCTCTATATCTTCATCTTCTTCTGGTATACCACTTTGTGGCGTAGTGTAATATGGTTTTGTTGTTGGCTTGGGTTTTAAGCTCCTGTACTCTCGCACGGTCTCACCAGATAATAGAGCATCACCAGATTCGGTGTCTACATCTTCTACGATGACTTCCCAGTGAGATGAGTACAAGCGTACATTATTACGATAGTGTAATTGAGATAAATTGTTGTGATGTTGCTGGCGAACAATACGTTGTGATTTGCGATTTTGCAACCAACCGGTTTGGCCAGTATATACATTGATATCTCTGTCCTCTAGGCCAAATATTGCTTGGCGAGCAATGACCCAAGCCTCTGTATCTTCTGGGATACTGATACGATTGTCATTAGTGAAGGCACTCTGGAAGTCTAGGCAATCAGGCCCTCCATGAATGATTAAATCAAACAAGAACAGAATTGCACAAGTCAGAATAAAATTGGCAGAGTGACGGTAGATGTCACATAGAATTTGCAATTTATCTCTTCCCTTCAATATGCACTCCGGCCTGTCGATGCTAACGCAATTAAAACCGCCCTGTTCCATAAAGGGAGCGTAGTAATCAAATATCTCTCGTAATCCATTGGGAAAGTTATTGCGACCATACCGGCCATTTCCTGGCCCAACGACTACCCAGGGTATAGGGCAAAAATAATCACTGCCGCCTTCCAAATGTTCTCCCATAGTAATTTGCCTACGTATATCATCGAATATTCCGATGGCAGTTTCTGCAAATTCCCATTTTGTTTGTCTGTAACGGTGGTCGGGCGGGACATCTTGCTCGCTGTCCAGCACATTGAAATATCTTCTCAATAATCTAATGATTATCGAAGTTGCAGCGGGCAAAAAGAAATGTGATCTATGATAATAGTGTTCGCCGTGACGGCGCACCTTGCCCTTACCAATAAAGCCTTCTTCAAAGGCCTCAGCAGGATGGTTGTGATAATACTTCTCGGTGCGCGAAGGCGCTGACGCCAGGTTTAGCATCAGGAAGTTCCTTTAATTGAAGCCGCTATCGTAACCGCTGTCGTAACCGCCCGTGTCTGTCACCGGCAAACCTACACTCGTACGGCCAGCCCCACTGGCTCCACCAATTTTTAGAGTAAAGGACTCATCGTCCTGTTCAGGTATTGCGGGTGTAACTAAAGTGCGTTCTATCCATATGTAGAAATTATCTTGCGGAGCAAGATGACCGATAAAGATGGGCGAATCTACAGTAGGCTCCTCAAAAGATATACCCACGGGCGCATTATTGCCGAAGGCGATATCAACAGCAATATCGTTTATGGGTCTACCATCAGTAACATTAGTAATCGATATATCGGCTGCCGAACCCGTAAAAGTGAGCGAATTAAGAAAAGTTTGCAAATTTGGCTGAAGTTTATTTCCGTCAGAGTCGATAAATTGGACAGCGAAACTCCATATATCCCCTGGTAATACTGTCCCCGTAACAGTTACGTCACTAAGGGAATCAAAAGATTTTAGTGCCGACCTAATATTACTGGCGAGGATGGTGATAGTGGTGTTCCATTCGATATCGGACGTGATCTCGTCTCCAAATTTTAGACTAAAAGTTCCACCTGTGATTTCGCTAGCGGGACTAATAACGATATTTTGCTCATCATTTGTACGAGGAATTCCTATTAGTATGTCAGCCGATCCGGGAAATTGATCTTCAATCCATACATGAGCATCGAAAAACGTATCGATTCTACTGTTATTTTTGATGTATAGGGCACGATACTCGGTAGAGATACCAGCAGGAGAATGCCCCGAAACAGGAGCCCCACGAGGTATTGATTCTGGCTTTATATCGAACAGATTATTTAACGTATCAGAAGGCGCTATGAAGCGAGATATGCTACCGCCTAGCGATCTGTTTGGGCTTCCGTTATTCCTTCCGCCCGAATACATCAGAAGTATATCGGATCGTTGTACCATTAGTCTCGTAGATGATTACTCTGTAGTATGTTACGCACTTGTCGAGTGGAATATCCTGTTAATTGAGAAATTTCCTCAAAATTCATTCCTGATTGACCGAAGTATATTACATCGTTATAAGTCGGCTTTTTTCGGCGATTAGGGCCAATGCCATGTCGTTTGAGAGACCGATAGATTTCTCCATAAGAGACACCCATTTCCTGTTTTATGTTTGAAAGAGGAACATTTTGATTGTATAGATGTGCCACTGTCACATCGTGATCTCTCCAGTTTTCAGTATAAAACTTTTGTTCACAGCAATGAATGTATTTTCGGAAACTTCGCATGAAGATATGTATGTCATTACATTAGGAAAACGAAATTGAAGATGAACAATACAAAAGATAAACTGTGGACTTACCTAACAAAATTAGGGGCAAACTTATGAGCACCACTATCAAGCGCAAGACAGTAAAGAAGAAGACGGCCAAGAAGAAAAAGGGTACCACGACAGTTAAAAAGGGCATCCGTCCTGTAAGGAAGAGTGCCGAGGTCAAAATTGATTGGTTCAAGAGACAAAGGGGGTTAGCTGAAGTATATTCTACCGGCTTGGAATATTGCTTAATCTCCAAAGATAATAAGCAAGTATGTCCACTAATGCTCTGTAAGGATTTTTTACAGGACGCAGTCTGGGCTTGGCACAACAATAGGTCATGTTCGATTTACGGATTCACGTACAATCGAAAAACCGGAATACCTATTTGTTTCGAGCGCACCAAAATAGCCCTCGGCAATGGGGCAGACCCCCAGTTTAGCGATAAGATGCCGCTGATGGTGGATTTCATCAACCAGTTTGAACAAAAGATCAAACTGGTACGGTCTTCTGTCCGCAAAATCAGTAACCCTGTTACAAAGTATAAGTCAGGCATGTGGCTTATGGAAAGCTCCAACCGATGGATGATTGCCCCGCCTATGCTATCACTTTACGGTTTACTGGTTCGTGTAGGTTTTACTCATAAAAAAGGTGCCAAGTACGAAAATACGATCAAAGCACTAATAGATGGCAAGGTTAATCCGTATCAAAATAATGACAAAGGTCAGATCGCTCAGGCCAAGCCTGGAATCGATTTGATTTTGAAATATGGATATACCAAAATCTTCGGGAAGTCAATAAAGAAGAACTATCCCGGCGAGGCAGACATTCACACCATGCATGGCGGAACAGGCATATGTGCATTTAGCGGTCGGCGGAAAAGGGAGGCTGCGGCAGCTAAAGGACCCAAAACTTCCACGATTCGGACTTCCAACAATAACAACTTCTTTTCCCATTGGTATCGAGATTTGGGTAAGAAGAAAAAAACAGGAGCAGCGAAATGATTTCTTTCGGTTCAGACCCCGAGTTCATGCTTCAAGATAAGCAGGGCAAACTCAAAAGCGCAGTCGGTATAATCCCTGGCTCGAAAAAGGAGCGACACGATCTCAAGGACGGACATGCAGCCTATTTTGATAATGTGCTAGCCGAGTGTAGTATAAGGCCTGGTACTAGTAAGGAGGAAGTTGTAGCGAGCTTCCGGCAGTGCTTTCAGCGATACGCTGAACTTGTCGCATCACATCAATTGGAATTGGTGGTAATGGCATCGGCTCAATACCCCAAAGCAGAATTACTGACCGAGGAAGCTATGGACTTTGGATGTGATCCCGAGTTCTGTGCTTATGCAATCAATGTCATCAACGCACCGATACCGGAAGAAGTAGGAACATTCCGTTCGGCAGGTGGTCACCTTCACATTGGCTTCAATGGTGGAGTGTGGTTTACAGAAGAAGATGGTGACTACAGCGAAATAGAACTTGAGGAATTAAACCTTGCGATATCTTGGAATAGCATCTGGGTTGCACGCATGGCTGATTTATTCATCGGTATTCCCTCGCTATGCCTTGACAATGACCCCACATCAAGAGATCGCCGAAAACTATATGGAGTGGCTGGCTCACACCGTCCCTGCAAAGCCTACGGCGTCGAATATCGATCACTTGGAAACTTCTGGTTACAGAGACCATCGCTGGTTGAATTGATGTACGACCTTGCGACGTTCTGCGTCCATATGGTAATGGATGCCAAGCAACATGAGAAGATTTGGGAAAACCTCGATACAGAAGGTTTACGTGCTGCGATCAATACTTGGAATATGGATGGCGCTATGAAATTCGGAAAGATAGGGGACAAATGGTTGCCTAAGGAATTAGGCGAAAGGATCAAGGAAGAAAAGAAAAAGGATCACAACAACAACCTCTACGAACAATGGGAGATTAAACTTTAGTGGATCGCTTCGGGTTACTACCCGATGAACTGGAAGCAGTTTGGTAGAGCAGGACAGACTCGAATGCCGGAAGGCAACTGGCTGCGGAAGGTTACTGTCTTGGGTTGGTGGTCCTGGTTGTCTTAAATTCATCAGGTCGTTCGGCTTGCTTTGTGTGCAGCATCGACTAGGTGTTATTAGTAAATTCTAGGTGATTGAGTGAGGCTTAACGGCCTATAAACACGTTCGCCTTTGGCGGATCACTCGTGAGCTACAAACGCACTCTGTGATGTCTGTACTAGGGTTAAGCCTGACTCTATGGGTTACACCCATACTAGTTAGGTAAAGCAGAACAATGGCTTGATGCGGCGTCAAGACGTACCTTGATAATGACTAGTCAGGGGGCAGCCATAAAAGCCACAAGTCGCAAGGTGATGAGCCATGTGGCGTTCGCTAAAGTTTAACAGCCTCGCACCGCTTGGTTCTCCAGTCAAGCGGTTGCGGGCTGTTTTACAACATAACATAAGGACATAAACCATGAACGAAGCTACTTTCAAACCAGAACAGATTATCAAGGAGTGGGTGATTTCGCCCTCAAGCAACACTATGAGCCCTTCCCGTTGCATAGTAGGATTACCAGGCCGCTGCAATGGGTCCAAAATGATGATTAACATCTGCGAGGACATGTGTTTGCCTGATACTTTGATTGTTGCGCTACGGCCGGATGGTTATGCCTGGTACCCACAACCATTTGCCGCAGATCACCAACAAGCTGCTGTGGCTGGACTCCCAGCCGCACGGGCAAGTATTGAAAATGCAGTCCAACGAATAGAGGCTGGTTGGGGTATTGATCGATCTAAGATCGCACTAGTTGGCTACTCTGCAGGGGCGGTCATGGCCATTCAAGTTGCGGCTTATGCAAAGAAATCTTATGGCGCTGTCGTATCTTTTTGTGGAGCAATCTTGGAACCGGGGGCGCTGCCAAAATGTAAGCATCCAAAGACTGACTTTCTTCTAATGCACAATCAAGATGACCTCTGCTTTGATTGGCAAGAACGTTACCTTCCTATGAAGGAAGCGTTGAGGAAGCAAAAATACAAAGTTCATATCCTCGAAGACAGGTGGGGAGGTCACACATTGTGTTGGACCGATATCGTGCAGGGCGGTAGCTTTGTCGGACAGCAGATTGTGGGCAAGGACTGGAAACATCCGAGATCAGAAAGGACGTTTGACGATTAAAGTCATACATAAGAAATATGACACACGCAGAAGCCATTGTCGTTGACAAAATACTCGTAGGCATGACTCCATCTGCCGCGCGCAGTTTGCTTGAGCAGAAGGGTCTGCGGCTAAGAGTCAGAACCCTAGATGGAGTGTCGCAGATCGCCACTTGTGATCTTCGGTCTGACCGTATCAATGTTGAAGTCGAATCGAATGAGATCACTTCAGTGATTGATATTGGTTAAGTGACCTCTGTCTATACAAATCACAGTCGCTCCGGGCTGTCGCACTACCCTGGCTTCCAGTCGGGATGTGAGGAAACTCGGGACACCAATGCAACAATGTAGGAGGACGTTACGGTACCTGAAGAAAGAGTACCCTTCGGGCGAAATGGGAACAGGGAAAACGTTCGTTTGTACTACGTCGGTGGGAGAGAAACTGGTTAGACCATAACATCCATAGCTTGGTAACATAAACAATTACTACAGAGGCATGGGGTTTGACCAGCAACTCGATTGGACCACAAGGGTGCAATGCAAACAGACTTATGCCTAATCAAGCAGGGCGATCATGGTCGGGTTGCTGCCAATAGATAAATGACTGGCCTATCCGTTCGGTAATGGACGGCGAAACAGAATCCCGGTACGAGAGCGACCTTATACACCCCTAACCGCCCCCTTGAAGGGCGGCGGGGTCCTTTTTACAACAGGATCGATTCAATGAAGACACCAAAAGAAGTGAAAGAGTTTTTCGGCAAGCGGGCGATCAATACCAATGAAGTAATGGAAAAGCATACCATTAGAGTTGTTAATAGTCTGGGCGAAGACGATGATGAAAGTTGGTACCGTGCTATTATTCCGTTCTGGTCGCAGAGGAGAAGCGTAGTGCATGGCGTTGTTCGCTTGCTAAATGAAGTGATTGAGTGGTGTCCAGATGCCCATATACTTGCTTATGAGGGCCGAATAGAAGTTCATATTGCAACACACGCTCGCGATTCGGTCTAATCAGCATTTCCAATTTTGATCAAGTTAGGAGCTTTACAATGATTGCCTTCTTTTCTTGGCTCGCTGTAGCAGTTCTAGCTGCCAGCTATTGGTTTCAGATCGTAAAAACGCACATCCATAAAGAGGTACGCGATATTTCGCTGTGGTATCATGTCGGCCTGGGCTTTGGGTTTGGCGTGCTCATAGTCACAGCATATCTAATGCCTGATAGTCCTGGCAAAACTGTTTTCTTCTGGAAGCAGATACTAACATTTGCGCCAGTCATCATCATCATCTGGCAAATCATTTATCACCGTCGAGATCACTGGCACGATGAAGATGATCCCTATTGCAATGAATGCCATGAAGAGCTAGAGCCCGAGTGGATGTGTTGTCCATATTGCGGGACACCCAAGATTAAGATCATCCAGTAAAAGAAAAAACCTCTCTGGCCGGGGCCAGAGAGGTTTTAATCCAGTTTTCCTTGTCCACATCTAGTGATTATTGGTCACTTATAGGCGACCATTGCTGTTCCCAGTCAGCCCTAACAGGCGTTTGCTCCCCACCAAGGTTACCACCGACTTTGCCTATCGGAGCAAATCCGGGATCACCAGGTTTGGGCTCAACTTGCCAGACAGGAGAATCCTCTTCGGGCTGTGGCTTGAAGATTACTTCTTCACCCAAATCAACGCCACTATCGAACTTCTGATTAGGATTGCCAAAGTGATCTTCCAGACTATGATAGAACTCTTTAGCGTATTCTTCGCTACCTAGTTCGGGCTGTTGATTATGAGGAATATAATAGTCATTGAAAGGGTCTTTGCCCTCTACGGTATCTTCACTTTGCATCTTCTTCTTCATATAGCCCGGCATCTTCTTGTCATCGTGGCTCATCTTCTTCTTCATATAGCCCGGCATCTTCTTGTCGTGCTTCATTTTCTTTTTCATCATGAGCTTACTTGCCATAGCACCTAGGCCCGCTGCCATCAATGGGCCAATCTCGTTGATGACTTCTTCTTCGGTCATGGGAATGACGGAATCAATGTCTTCGGACTTCATTTTCTTTTTCATTTTAACTTTCATCTTGCACTTCATGCACTTCTTGCCTTTATGGCTCTTGCCTTTGTGCATAAACTTCATGGGAGGTCCGCCTTTCATGGGAGGTCCACCTTTGCCGATAGCTGGGGCTATACCCTCTTCGTCACCCATTTCATCGCCCAAGTCGGGCTTCGGGCACTTACAAACGTGATTGTCGTCATCGTCGTCGTCGCCGCCGTCGATATCAATATCAACATCATCGTCATCATCGTCTACAGGCACATCATTGCCGAGCGAAACGTCGCCGTTAAACTTTTTCTTGCCCTTCATCTTCTTCTTTACTTCGTCGAGTAGCTCGCCATAGCCACCCACAATACCGAGGCTAGCGGTACTTTTGACACCGAGCGGGAAGCCCAGCGACTCATTGAGCGTTTGCCATTTTTTGAAATCGTTCATATTCATGCTCCAATACAAGGAAAACTGTTGGTTTATCGTATATACTTGCGACGTATCATATTTAGAGACAACTGATGAAAAATTTCAGCTATTCACTACTACTTCCTGTAATTATGAGAGGGCATCGAGCGGGTGTTGCGGTCCGGCAGGCGATAAAGTGAAATACCTGGATCGCATTTTAGGATTCATTGCACTGTTTATTGCGTTTACTTTTCTGGCGACTATGTTGTGGATTGCTCCGCCTTTTCGCCGACCGGAACCCGGTTTTCTATTAAAACCGGCCGCACAGGAGTCGAACCCCCTACGCACTCAAGCGCTCGATCTAGTGCAGGTAATCAATCAGCGAAACGCCGCCATTACTAGCTTTATCTGTGATGATATCGGCATCCACATTCAGCAGAAATTCTCTGTGCGAGTTTCAGCAAAGGTGCGGTATCAAAAAAGCAAATTCTTTCGGTTGATCTCCCGCTCGTTTTTAGGTAAAGAAATGGACATTGGCTCCAACCTAGAGCACTTTTGGTTTTGGTCGCGCCGGATGAATCCGCCTGCGTTACATTATGCCCAACATGAGAACTTGGCTCGGACAAGACTCAAAACACCATTTCACCCGGTATGGATGAAGGAGACATTGAGTATCGATCCAATAAGCATCAAGGGGGCATGGGCAAGACAAAGGGGAAATCATTGGGAGATCATTCGCCTACAGAAAAGTGCTGTAGGTCGGCCAGTGATTAAGATCACAATGCTTGACCCGAAGAAGTTAGCGATCATCGGTCACTATGTTTATGAAGATGGGAAGTTGGTAGCCAGTGCCGAAGTATACGAGCATGTTGTAAGAGAGGGTTACTACTTACCATCCAAAATACTTATTCGGTGGTATCAAGAGAATGTCACTATGGTATGGCACCTGAATAACCCTCAAATCAATGTGCCTATTGATCCTTCAAATTGGCAAATGCCTCGTATACGACAAACGATTGAAATGGGCGGATAAACAATTACTTGCCAAACACTCGACGAATGGCTTCTCTACGCAACCTGTTAATGCGTTGCTTAGCTCGTTGAACTGGCGATGCAGAGTTCGCTATACCCTTCACAGATTTAGTCCGAGTATTTTTCTGCTTCACGCCCTGAGGCTTTAATGTTTTATTTCGTTGGTTGACAGAAATTCCTCGACCACGGGCTCTACCACCACATCCACATCCCATAACGTACCTCTTGATTAAATGCTCTAATTTATTTACGCCAGAGAGGTTGAAAAAATACTAAGTTAAAGCATGCATATCTCACAAGAAGATATTAAGAAACTGGTCGATGATGCATACACTGCAGCGAAAGATGCCTTTCAATCAGGAAACTTTCACCGAGCTAAAGACCTGTATGGCCAGATACTGCGGGTATCTCCCGAAGAACAACCAGCCGTTCATATGTTAGGGCTGTCACTACATCGGCTTGGGAAAAACAAAGAAGCATTGCCACTACTTCAACAGGCTGTTAAAGATGATCCCGATAATTGGGCGCTGAACAATAGTTTAGGCGTAGTTTACGGATCGCTTCATCTTAAAGATGAAGCGATCCGTATCTTCAAGAAAGCGTTAGATTGTGAGCCGATGAACGGCGTCGTCCTGAACAATTTGGCAATACAATATCAACACCAACAACTGTTCGATGAGGCCCACCAAGCACTCGCTGCGGCACTAGTCCACGATCCAGACTCTGCGGTGATACGTTTTAATATTGGGAATTGCTATTCCGAACAGGGCCGGATGAGTGACGCCATTAAATGGTACGAAGCTGCTATGTGTAATGATCCGAATATGAATGAGGCTCGTTGGAATCTCGCTACATCATTGTTATCCCTCGGTACATACATAGAGGGATTTCAGGAATACGAGATTCGTTGGAAGCTATTTGGCAACTATGAACGAATCCGACGGTCGATGCCCGATGTTCCCGATTGG
>SDBT01003313.1_pt1 | contig 27948 bp, 22 predicted proteins | sample 2277101 | NCBI WGS metagenome assembly SDBT01 (sample SAMN10404973, study PRJNA504765) | marine sediment metagenome | isolation source: marine sediment core GS10_PC15, 103 cmbsf | place: Arctic Ocean: Southern Knipovich Ridge | collected 2010 | reverse complement strand
CAAGTACTTGGCGAACTTCGCGCTCCGCTGGACCCCCGCCTCACCGCGAGGAGGAAACTCGTAGGCCACAAACAGCACGTTCTTCGGCGGTGATGGGTTTCGATTCATTGTTCATCCAAAGAAGGGGCGCGTGATTCGTTTCGATCCGCTCGGCCGCTTCTCGCGACATCCCCTAGGGAACTCGTAGACTGTGGACCTCTCTCCGTACGCTACCCGAACCCAGATGGGTCGTCACGTCCTGCTCCTCGTGCGACGAACCGGAACCCCGATCCACCGCCGGGCGTCTGACGTGCAAATGCAGTGCCCCGGCGTGGGCGGCGACGTATTTCCATCCAACTGGCGGGTGGTGCCGATTCAACGGCCGCAACCGTCGGATGAACTGACATAATCCGGCCAACCGGCCCATCGACTTGGTGAGTTCCATCAACGCGACGTTCATTCCTCGCATCGGACCTTTGGTCTGCCACAACGGGATTCCTCTCTGGTCGAGGCCCGCCTTACCTATCCTGTCGATCATCCCGGCGACAGAGTTTCCAGATCATTTCGGCGAGGACTTTCGCGGCACGACCTTCTCTGGCAGGGCCGACATGCCGCTGGAGAAACTTCGCCTGCCGCACCTTCAACTCGGCCTGATGGTCTGGAGAAAACACTTCCCGAAGCGCCGCCCGCATTTCTTCCGGAGTATGAGCACCGATCGCGCCCCCATCGGCCACGTACGGATATCGGTCCGGCTCGGCCGAGAAGTTGGCGCAGATTGCTCGCCGGCCCAGCACGATCGCCTCGAGAACGCTGGTCGATGCGCCGCTGACCAATACGTCGCAAGCCGCCAGAAGATCGTCGAATTGGTCGTTGAAATACCTTACATTCTCGGCACCCACCTCTTGGGCAATCCGGCGGTATACGTCCAATGGGACATCTCGCGGGTGAGTCTTCAGGCAGACCACGCAATCCGTTTCGTTCTTGACCGCTTCGAAGACCGCACGGGCCACCTGTTGGAACCAGGGGTAGCATTGCGTGGCGATCAAAACGACACGCTTCCCGGCGGGCAATCCCAGACGTTCTCGCGCCGAGGATGCGCAAGGTGGGCCGTTCCCCAACTGGTCGAACTTCGGCCCCCCGACAACCCAAACTCGCTCCGCGGGGTAGGCCCCGTGGATACTGACCGTCTCCTTGACATACTCTCCGTAGACAGCGAAGTAATCGGGAATAGGAGCTCCCTCGACGTGACCTGGTGGAATGGCGTAGACCAGATGCATCGGAAAAATGGTCCCATGCTGAACGCCGACCGTGGGAATCCCCAGTTGCGCGGCGGCGGCGATTACCTGTGCCCCCGATTCATACATCTCTTCGTTGACGACCATCACACCCACCTCGCCAAACGCTCGGGTGGCTTGGACGGTCGCCCCGACCACCTGGGTCCACTGGCCCATGCGCATGACGACGCGCCGTAGTCTCGGAACATAGATCGACGATACATCGGCGCCGGCAAACCATAGCGATTGGCGAAAAACCGGTAGCCTCTCCAGGCGGTAGTAACGTTGGATCGAGGCCAGATGGCCCAAGGCGCCACGGAGCTGGGCACCCCAAGCGAAATGGATATCTCTGACGGCGGCAGCCTTCGGGAAACGACGCAGTAGCCGCCAACCCGTGTGATGAATATGCAGCACGGCCCGATAGCCCTGGGAGCCTCCGAGATCGCCCAAACTCAGCAGGAAAAAGAGCCGGGACCGGTCGCCTCCGCCTTCCAGCACACCGCAAAGCTCGCGCCAATGCGATAAGGTTACACGACCGTCGGCGACGTGGAAGCAGCGAAACAACTCAGACGATATGACGACCGCGGGAGTATCCTGCCCGTGCTTCAAGCCGCGTGGGGGCCGAGCCCACACCCGGGCCGACAAAGCCCGCACGGCCGTCAGCCACGGCCAGCCCAACCAGCAGATGAGTGATCGGACCAGCCAACGAATCCGACCTTGCCAAGGAGAATGCGTTCCAGCGACCGAACCCGCGAGAAACTCAAAAACGCTGTCGTCTTGCCGGCACCGAGAAACCAAGCAACGGGCCACATCGGACTGTCGAGTGTGGAGGAGGATACGATCGGGTGACAGGGATTTCACGGCCCGATCAAAAACCCAAAGAATCTTCAGCTTCGGAAACAGACCGCGATCCGGATGCCGTTCCGTACCCGGGCCGGTCCACCAGAGCGAATAGCCCTCGGGCCGCCGAAACATCTCGTCGAAACTCCGACCATCGACCAGCGGCTTTCGAGGCCAGGCGTCGAGGAAGGCCATGAAGTCGTGACGCAAGGCGTCGACATCCAGAAGATCCGCGACCTCGATACACTCCCAAGGATCGGGCAACGACAGATTGCCGCCCTGCGGATCGAGGTTCAACACCGACACGGGCAGATCGCCATAGCGCCGCACGGCATCGTCGAGCGATTTGCCCGGCGGATCAGTGATTACCAGCAGTATTCGTTCTTCCATAGAGGACAGCGTAGTTTCTGACAAAGCGTTGTGTCTAAGGTCCTGCTTGGATGGTCAGGGGTTTCGCCCAGGCATAGTCGGCCGGCCCGCCGGGACCGATGCCGACCACGCGGAGTGGAAGGGGGCCGTCGCCGAGCACCGACGGATCAACCCGCAGTTGGCCCGACTCACCTGAGATCATGCCCAATAAACGGCTGTTGTGCAATACGGCGATTTGGGTCGAACCGGGTGAGTTGGCGCTGACCGTCACGGCTTGGCCCGGCCGAACTCGCCCCATCGGCATCAGCGACGCGGTGATTTTTCGCCCGTGATTGGCGGTGGTTATGGCGACGATCTTTCGACCTTGCGAGCGGATCGGGCCGGCCTGGATCGCGACGACTCGCAGCTCGTGGTAGCCGTCGGCCAGTTTCTGCGTATCGTAGACCAGCGGCTCCTCCGGCCCGCTTGTGACCATCCGCAACCCGTCGACGAATAGCTCGAAACGGTCGACCTTCGAGGGAAACGAGAACTCGGCCGAGGGGGTTAGCGTCAGGATACCCTCGACGGTCTGGCCCGGCTCGACGCCCTCTACTTCCACGTCCGGGATATTTGCCCAGGGGCGACAGAGCGGATCACCCACGATCAGCAATTGATAGGGGCCATAGACGGATTGATAGAACGCTTCGGCCAGGGTACAGCCGCGAGCGTAGTGGACTTGAGTCATCGGATGGGGGAATTTTGCCTGGATGGCAAACGGCTCGGCAACCGTCCCGGAGGAACCGGCCGCTCCGTATCGGAGGAACTCGCTCAGCGCCGTTTGGTAATTGCTGGCTCGCATATAGCCGCTGAAGCTGGTGAGATTCTCGCAGATAGCGCCGGGCAGAATCGTGCTACCGGACGACTCCCAGGTGAATGTGTGGATTCCGGTCATCACTCCTTGGACGTCATTCCTCTTCATGGGGAGTTTTCCGTCGACGATTTCGCTGGCGACTCCTGCCCTGAGAAGCTCCTCCTTGGCCGCCGGAAAGGCCCTGTGGCGGGTTTTGGATCGGATGTCGTCGTTCTTCGCGAAGTAGATGGTGCCGCTCGGCTGGGTGCCGTCGGCCGAGGCGCTACTCCGGAGATAGGCCAATACCTCGTCGACCGAGTTACCTCGCCCGATCGTCACACCCAACACGATCGATAGCAAGTAGCGTCGCCCCCCCGACTCGACCAACTCGCCGCCCGGTCCGAACTGATAGGAACCGGAGAAGGCTAACGATGGAATGGTCCCCTTCGCGGGATCGGGTCGCCTCATGTATCGGTTGCTGTTGGTTTTATAGGCCTCGCGGTCTTCGGCCATAACCAACTCGTTCAGATAGGTCAACCCGTTGAGCGATCCATAGGCATACTTTGGCTCGATGACCAACGGCTTCTTCACGTCGGCTGCATAAGTGATACGCCAAGGAAAGCCGCTCGAATAGACGACGTAATCGATTTGGCCCGAGAGGCGCCGCTTCTCGATCGTCTCGCGTATCGGCTTGAGGATTTTCGTCCGAAACGTGTTGATGTCGGTCTCGTCTTTCTTGGGATCCCACCGCAACGTGAGCACATTGCCCGCGGGAATGCGGCGCATCTGGATGTAATGGTTGGCGATCGTCAGCGAGTCGGGGCGGTCGCGGTTGACGACCAGCAAGACATTCTCGGGCCCCCCGCCTGCCAGCGCGGTGGCCGCTACCATCCACACGCAGCAGACGCTCACAATCGTCCGGACGATTTGCCTCGCGGTACTGCGTCGGTCATATCTATTCGGTTGCATGGGGGGAGTCCTTTTCTCTAGTCTTTCGGGTTTTTCATGGCCGAGAGTTTACGGCGCAAGGCCCGGCTCGCTCGGCGGAAATCGGAGGTACTCACTACGCCGGTCAGCCAGAGGGCCGGTACGATGCTCAACAGGAGCGTTCCCTTGAATAAAACGATCCAGGCAAGCGATCCGACGGGCAGATACCTTATCTCGGCGGCCGGCCAGAGGAGTGCATCCACGGCGGCCAGCGCTCCGGCACATAAGAAGATACGCAAGGCGGCCGATACCTGCCAGGGGAGCCGGTAGATGCGACAGGTTGCCACGGTAGTCATTATCGCCAGTGCGAGGGATCTTCCCATAATGGCGAACGCTGCCCCGGCGGCCCCGGCCATGGCCCATTGTGGCCAAAGGCCGTGAAACTTGGGAATCAGAGTCAACGCGAGGATCACACCGATGACCATCGACAAGAAGGACGCCGTCGAGAGTTGCAGCCCGTGGCCAAAGTAGAAAAGCGGCTTCGCGACGACCTGATACAAGCCTTGAAACAGGCAGCCGACGACGAGAATCCAGACGATCTCTGTTGCCGGATGATACTTCGTTGCCGTGAGCACCACGATGGCCACGGGGGCAATCATGCCGACGGCGAGTGTCGCCACGACGACCAGGGCGATGAGCAGCGTGTACAACCGGCACTGTTGCCGCTTGGCTTCGTGGCCTCCCTCGGCCATCAGATGGGCGAGGGTGGGATAGGCAGCGTTGCCGAAGGACATGAGCGGCATGTTGATAAGCTGTGGAAAAGCGGCGGCGATGGCAAATGTCCCGAGCACCTCGACGGAAACCTGGCTGCTGAGCAACCACGCACTAATGGCCGGCAGAAGACACTCCGACATGGCATGGGGGACGAAGGTGATCCCGGTGCGAAGCGTTCGCCGATAGATCGAAAAGTCGAAACCACCTTCGCCGCGGTTCCAAAGCACATAGACGGATAGGACAGCCGCCAGGAAGGCGGCAAGGGATATCGTTCCGAAGCGGCCGAAGCCCTGCCATCCGAGACAGACCACGGCCACCACGCCGAAACTGGCCTGCATCAGGTATCGGGCCATCGGGATTGCCACGGAGACCCCTGCCTGTTCGAGAAGCTGCGGCAGGCCCGTGGCAAACTGAACGAGCGACACGAAGAAGCCGGTCCAAACGATCATCAGCCATAGAGGGAAGATGTAGCTCGAATGGAGTGGCAAATTCGGCAGCAGAATGTCAGCAAGCCAGAGTCCGGCGAACGACAGAATCACGCAAAGCGTCGAGGCCTGAAATAGCTGGCCGAATAATGCCGTTCGAACATATCGCCCGCGAAGCGACTCATCGATGCGAAAGTAGTGGCTCCTCAGCCCGCTCCATAGCCCAAATTGAGCGATGACTGTCATGGGCCCCATAATCTGGAGGGCCAGCGTTACGATACCCATCTGCTCGGGAACGAGATAATGCGTGAAGACCGGTAGCAGGAATACGCCGACTAGCAGCGGCAGGGTTTGGCCCAGCGCATAGATCGCGCTGAGCCTTCCAATCTTCAACGCCTTGTCGGCTAACCGTCCCGAAGGGGCTTCGGGCGGTGCTCCGTTCTCCTGTATGGAGGCCATGGATTACGCGACTCGTTCTAACAATTCGGAAAAACACTCTATCGTGTGATCGGCCGTTACGCCCGGATCACCCTTGTATGCCACGGTCGTCAAGCCGTGACGCGAGGCCCCGGTCAGCTCGTCTTGATCGTGGCCGACGAAGACCGTCTCCTCGGCGGCAACGCCCAAGCGGTCCAACACCGCGGCAAATGCCTCGGGGTCCGGCTTGGCGTGACCGATGTCGATGCTCGTTACGACGGCGTCGAAGTGCCGTTCAATATCCAGTTCGGCGAGCCGTTGCCGAACACGAGCCTCGGGGCTCTCCGTATCGGATAAGACGGCCAACTTCAGCCCCCGCTCTTTCAGCCGAGCCAACGTCTGGGCGACTCCGTCGAAAAGGGTGCGATTCTCGATCTCGGTCGCTCGCTGCTTGCCGAAGGCGATCGTTCGCTCGATGCCGTCGCCTTCCAGCCCTAGTTCGCCGAGGAGCTCGCGAAACACATCCCAGTATTCACGCCGGCCGACATAGACATCGACCAGTTTCGCTTCCCAAACTCGGCACAAGGTCGGGTAATCGACATCCAGCCCCGCGTCCCGCAGGTGTTTCGCGATCGATCGCCGCCAGAGCGTGGCGTCGAAGAAGATGTCACCCATGTCAAAGACCACCGCCGTGACCGTTTGGTTGCTACTCACCGAAATCCTCTTCACACAAGACGACGTCGGCGGGGATATCGCGCCGAGCGCACTTTCCGACGAACCGGTCTCGTTCGCGCCAAGGAAGCCCTGTCCCCGGGCTCCTCAGGCACAACATATCTTCCGTAACGATAGTCCCGACCGGGATAGCCCGCTGGCTGACCAGACTGCGATCGAGTTTGACCCGAGCCGATTCAACGCCTTCGGGTATGTCGATCAGCCCGTTCCCCAGGGCGCGTTCCACGTTGCGAATGTCGCGGACGATCCGCCGCAGGCCGTCGGGTTCCAGGCTGCAGGCATGGTCGGATCCCTTCATGTACTTGGCCAACGTAAGGTGTTTTTCGACGACGCAGGCTCCCATGGCCGCCGCCGCCACCACGGTCATGATCCCGACCGTATGGTCGCTCAACCCGGTCAGCACATTGAACTTCCGCCGCAGGGAATGGATGGCCAGTAGATTGCAGTCTTCGTAGGGAGTCGGATACTCGGAAGTGCATTGGGCTACCACGACCCGATTGTGGTATTTGTGGATGATTAGCAGCGCGTCGGCAATGTCGATCTCCGTGGCCATGCCGGCCGAAATGATCATCGGCTTGCCGGTTTGGGCTACCCGCTCGATCAGAGGCAGGTTGCGGATATCCCGGCTGGCCACCTTGTGCAGGCGTACGCCGATCTCCTCCATCAACTCGACGCTTGGAATATCGCAAGCCGAAACGAAATACTCCAACCCCTTCGAGCGACAGTACTCGAATAACTCGGCGTGTTGTTCGGGTGAGAGTTCCAGGGCCTCGCGATGTTCGCCGTAGGTCATGCCGAACGATTGGGGACCGACGTAGGGGCTGTTCCACGCCTCGGCCGTCAACTCGCAGCTCAAGTCGCGCTTGCACGACTTCACGGCGTCTGCCCCATACATGGCCGCCACGTCGATCAGTTCTTTGGCGATGTCCACACTACCGTTGTGGTTCTGTCCGATTTCAGCGATGACAAACACCGGATGCTCGTCGCCGATCCACTGTGTCGGCGTAATCTCGATCGCCGGGAGAGTTTCCAACCCCAGTGTCTCGATGCGTGCCCGGTGCAGCCTAAGCGACCCCCGAGCACTGGCCGCGTCGAGCACCTGGATCTCCGCAGAACGCGGAACGTCGAGAATCCGAGTATTCACCTTGGCGCGAAGAATCTTATCGACGAAACGGTCGGAAACCCGGGCGTTGACCGCTACCAGCTCCGGGGACCGGTCCAGCAGATCGATGATCTCTCGGGTCGTGATCTCGGCCGGCGGTTTGTCGAACTTCTCACACACGCCTCGGACCAGTTCGAGGTCTTCCGGCGTATCCATCGTTACCCGATAGTCGGGACGTGCGAACTCCGGTTCGGCCTCGAGGTGCAGAACGTTGAAGTATTGCGGCTGATCGAAGTACCAGGTCATGTACTCCGACATGCTCGTGTCTTCGGCGTAGATGTGGGCACGTTCCAGCGCGGAGAAGGAGATGGTCTCCGACTTCATCCCCCAGGGCAGCCCGTCGACCGTGGTCCAGTCGGCGTCGGCCTCGAGGTGCTTGTCGATCATCCAGTCGATATGTTCCGGGCAGACGAACATGTTGTCCCCCTGCGCGCGGACCACCAGATCCACATCGTACTGCTTGGCGGCCTTATAGAACCGCTCGAGCACATCGTCCTCGCTGCCGCGAAAGCAGGTCCAGTCATGCATCTCGGCCATATCGGCGATGATGTCGTCGACCGGGTTGGTCGACGTGCAGACGATCACATCCGACGGCTTCTTCGCCAGGCGAAGACGTTCCACCGTGTGTTCGGTGACCGTCTTGTCGCCGATCCTGCGCATTACCTTGTGAGGCAATCGCCTAGAGACCGTGCGCACTGCCAGTAAGACTGCGATCTTCATTGCACGTGGTCCTCGTCGAGCAACAGTTGTTCGGTCAGTGGTTCGTCTTTGGCGACGGTTTGGCCGAGTGCCCGACCGACGAGTTGTTCGGCTGCCGCCGGCACGATCCCGTGGTCGGCCCGCTTGAAGGCAAAGTCCTCGACAGAGAGATGATGGCCGAGCGGAAGGTCCCGGTCGGCCACGACGAAGGCCTTAAACGTGCTGCGATATTCCCGCTCCGCCTCACCCAGCTCGAAATCTTCGCGGCCAAAGGCCGATTCCATTTGACGCAATGCCGAAACCATCCGCTCGAAGGCGTCGGGTAATAGGGAGGAGTGGTAATCGGTCCGGGTCGATGAGCGATCGAGCGTCAGATGGTTTTCAAACAACGAGCAGCCGAGCCCCAATGCCGCGATGTTCTCCCACAGCGGCCCATCTCCGCCACCGTCGGCGTGTCCGGCATAGCCGGCAATCAGGCCGAGATCACTTGCCAGAGTGGATATCCGGCGGATATTGGCATCCTCGACGGTCGTGGGATAACCTTGGAACCCGTGAATCAGGGCCAAGGGGACGTCATATCGCCCGAGCAATTCGACGGCCGCACGAACCTCTGCCAGCTCGGTCCCGCCGGTTCCCAACAGCACCGGACGGCCGCAACCGCCGACCGAGTCGAGAAAGTAGGGGTTGGTGACGTTGGTCGAATGGACTTTCAGGCCGTCGGCATCCACCCGCTCGGCTACCTCCAGGCTCCACGGCTCGAACACGTCGATCCACACGTCCAAACCGCCGTCTCGGGCTCGTTGGGCCAGTTGGCACCATTGGTCCGAAGTAAACTGAAACCGCGTATAAGGCTCGTGCAGATCGTGGGTCGGCACGACCAGGCCGTCTGCCGTAAAGACCTGGAACTTGACCGCCGAGGCTTGTGCTCGGACCGCTGCCTCGACCTGCCCCATGGCAAACTTGAAGTCTCCCTCATGGGCGCAGGCCAACTCGGCGATGATATAGGCGGACTGGCCGGGGCCGATCTGCGTCTCACCGATTCTGAAAACAGTCTGGGGCATAACACCTATTGACTTCGGAGACTCGCTTACCCGCGCCGCGGAGATCATTTTGTCGATCGATTGCCAGACGACGCACGTGAAACGACTACGAGTAGAACCGGGCCATGCTCTGGACGACATGGGCGGCCTGTTCGTCGGACAACTCGGGATAGATGGGCAAGGCCAGCGTCTCGCGCGCGGCCGCTTCGCTGATCGGGAAGTCCCCTTCGCTGTGACCCAACGACGCAAAACACTCTTGCAGATGCAACGGTACCGGATAGTAGATCTCGGAAGCCACGTTCTGTTCGGCCAGGAATGTCCGCAACTCGTCACGGCGCTGCACGCGAATGATGAACTGGTTGTAAATATGGCGTCGCTCGGAAGCCTCGACGGGGAGTTGCACGGTTCGGCCATCGGTCAATCCGGCCTTCTCGATCAGCGCTCGATATCGCGCGGCGTTGGCTTGGCGACCGGCCGACCATTCGTCGAGATGGCCCAGTTTGACGTTGATGACGGCTGCTTGCAGGGCATCGAGCCGGAAGTTGCCGCCGATCATCGAGTGATAGTATTTTGGTTTCGAGCCGTGGACTCGCAGGATGCGCACTCGGTCGGCCCGATCGGTATCGCCGGCAACCACCATGCCGCCGTCGCCGCCGGCTCCAAGGTTCTTCGAGGGGAAAAAGCTGAAGCAGCCGTAGTCGCCGATCGAGCCGGCACGACGACCCTTATACTCCGAACCGATCGCCTGGGCTCCGTCCTCGATCACGATCAGATCGTGCCGGTCCGCCACCTCGAGGATCGGGTCCATGTCGGCACATTGTCCGAAAAGATGGACCGGTATGATCGCCTTCGTCTTGTCGGTAATCCGGCTCTCGATCTGCGCCGGATCGATATTGAGCGTGTCGGGTTTGACGTCGACGAAGACGGGCTTTGCGCCAAGCCGGGCAATGCAGCCAGCCGTTGCGAAAAACGTGTACGGGGTCGTGATTACCTCGTCGCCGACACCGATCTGCTCGGCCATCAGACTCACCAATAGTGCATCGGTCCCCGAGCTGACGCCGATCCCCTGCCCACAGTTGCAGTAGGCGCCGATCCGCTCTTCACACTCTTTGACGTTGGGGCCGAGAATGAACCACTGGCTCTCGAAGACCGCTTCGACCGCGGCGAGAACCTCCTCCTTGATCGAGGCATATTGTGCCTTCAGATCCAGCAGCGGGACGCTAACTTGGGTAGACATGAGACTCCTTCGACGGACCTTCTTGTCATTCGGGTTTTGAGTTGGGGTCGGCCGGAAGCAGTTCGATCCGATCGTCTTCCAGCCGGTAAGTACATTGGCAATCGGCGCATTGTGCCCGACCTTCTTGATCGAAGTCGAGTTGCCCGGCAGCGCAACGGCACATCCATCCGGTCTGCCTCGCCGGGACTCCGGCCACCAAGGCAAAGGGGGCAACGTCGTGTGTCACGACCGCCCCGGCGGCCACGAAGGCGTACTCGCCGATCGTGTTGCCGCAGATGATGGTGCAATTGGCTCCCAGCGTAGCCCCGCGCTGGACCAGGGTCGGTTTGTATTCGCTCTTGCGGACAATCTCACTGCGTGGGTTCAGTACATTGGTGAAGACCATCGAGGGGCCGCAAAAGACGCTGTCTTCGATCGTTACCCCGTCGTAGATGGCGATGTTGTTCTGGATTTTTACGCCGTTGCCGATCACCGCCGTCGGAGAGACCAGGACGTTTTGCCCGATCGAGCAGTTCTCGCCGATCCGCGCGCCTTTCATGACGTGGGAGAAATGCCAGATGCGAGTTCCCTTGCCGATCGAGCAAGGTAGGTCGATGCAGGCCGTTTCGTGCGCCGTGTAGTCGGCCTCCGTCGGCTCGGCATTCTCCGACTCGGCCAGGGGCGTCTTCAGGGCGTTCCGCTCGAGCGAGGTTTGGCAGGCATCCAAGACGCGCAGGACGCGGAGCCCTTCTTCGCCGTCGGAGAGCGGCGGTTTTCGGTCGGCAATCCGATCGAGGAAATGCTGGCATTCCTGCTTCAGCGGCTCGGCCTTCTCCAATTCGACGTGGACCGCTTCCTCCTTGACCGCTTTGGGGAGACGCCCGGCCCAGTCGACCCGATGGGGATAGAGCAGCAGCTTCTTCTCGGCCGTATCGTCGAAGACGGCCATCTTCTCCGACCCCACAATGACGAGCTTCTGCTCCTTCGAGGGATGGAGCCAACTGACAAAGATATGTGCGGTCACACCGCTCCTGAACTTCAGCCGGCTCAGCGTGACGTCGACGACACCGGGTGTTAGGTAGCTTTGCCCGTCGGCTTCGACGCTGATAGGTTCCTCGCCGAGCAGATGGAGCATGACCGAGATATCATGGGGGGCGAAGCTCCAGAGGATGTTCTCCTCGGTGCGGATCAACCCCATGTTCAGCCGATTCGAGTAGCAGTAGAGGATCCGCCCCAGGGCTCCTTGTTGGATTAGGCTGCGCAGCTTGACCACCACCGGATGGTACAGCAAGATATGGCCGACCATTAGGATTCGCGATTGGCGCCGGGCTAACTCGACCAACTTCTCTCCCTGGGCAGCGTCCAGGGCCAACGGCTTCTCGACGTAAACGTCCTTGCCGGCCAACAGACACTCACTGACCACCTGGTAGTGGGTCGCGGCCGGCGTGGCGACCGCCACGGCTTGGATATCCGGGTTCTGCAGAACCTGTGGGAGCTGGTCGGTGAACTCGGGGGGCTCCCCGTGGATCACCAACGCATCGCGCCGGGAGGTATCTGTATCGCAGATACATCGGAGTACCCCCAATTCGGAGAAGACCCGAACGAGGTTCTTCCCCCAGTATCCACACCCGATTACCGCAACACTTGCGCTCAAAGCAATTCTCCCGTCCCCGCTCGTTCCAGAATCAGCATGTCAAGAAACACGTATCAGTCAGTGTACCGCACGCAGCCTCCCTTGCGCAGTCCTCCGGAGGGCCCATTCGGGTCGATCGGCGCGCACTCCGTTCCCGTGGGTGGCAAATATGCCCCCTTGGGCCGGTATCTCCTACTGCGTCGTGTGTAGCTACCGTCGCCAGCCGGTGAAAGAGGCTACCTTTCTTGCAAAGGTTTAGCCCCCATGGACCACTACCGTCTTCAGACAGAGCCCGGCGCCTAACCTATTATCACGCGACTTTCCGCCGCGTGCAGCCCGTCCTTGGCAGGGAAGTCAGAGATTGGTGGGAAAAGAGGGGCCCCGGAGGGGGGCCTAGGGGGCTTGCGTGGATTATCCGGGCATCTTCGTGATGCAGTCTGAGGCAATCTCTCGCGTCCCCCGCGTCCCTCGGCTGGGCCCCTTGGAACTGGGACCCCTTAGAACTGGGGTCTGACTACTCCTGGACCAAGTTCCGATTGCCGTTGAACTCGTCCGTCCATGTTCGCAACAGCTTGGCGAAGTCCATGAGGCGTTTTTCAGCTCCCTTCGCGTCGGCCGCGGAGGTCGTTAAGAGAACCTTCACCAACGGCGGCCACTCTTCCCGACCTCGCAGTTTCCATTTGGCCTTGCGCAGCTGACCCTGGTTGAGCACGGTTTGATTACCCAGATGATACCAATACAACAACATCACGTCTCGGCCGTCTTTCCTCATAGTCACCAGGGCGACCGTGGTGGTGGAACCATCCGGAAGTGTCAGCTTCTTTTCTCTCTCTCCGGAGAGGTTCTCGTAGCCCTGGCTCTTGTGGCAATGCAAGGGATGGTGTGGTATTCCTTGCGAGGCATCCGTATATCCAGTGATGACGGCCATATGGAGGCTGATGGTATTGAACGAGGCATCCTGATAGGCTCGGCTTGCCGTATCCACCGATTCGACCGCCAGTCTATCCAGGACTCGTTCATCCGTCTTTACGTTCTCGCCTGTCCATTCCCCAAGAATCATGGGCATCGACTCGAGCTTGCGCTCCGGGATGGGAACGGTCATCGGTTTAGCACCGGAGCGGACTACGATGATGCCGAAGTGAGTCACCACGACAAAAGAGGCCACCACGAGTAGGCGAATCGCCGTTTTGGTCATCGGCCGAGTATCCTTTGGCAAGTCGGGGGATTGTTGTGTCTTGTGAGATTTCAGGAAACGGTTTCCGACACCATGGGGGTCGCAAGTTGCGATTCAAATGGCTCGACCATGTCGAGCACCTTCTGGATATCCTCGCAAGCGGGACGGCCGTCGGATTGTCCGACGATCACCAGATGTCCCACTGGATGGGCACCTACGAGGAACGGCAATTCCACGCGCCAACAATGTCGGCGATTGAGTCGCCCCGGCGTTTTCCACGACGCATGGTACTCTTCGTGTTCGGCGGGGTAATTAATGTCCAGGAGGATTTCGCAGAGGCCGAGCTTCTCGGCTGCTTCGGTGAATGTTTCCCAAAGCGTTTCCCATCGCCCGGCACCTTGGAGCCGGATCGACGTCATCTGGATCCCGTTCTTTCGAGCACCCACCAAGGATCGGCCGACGGTGCGAAGGCGGTTTCCTACGAGCATCAGTTCCGTGCGTCCGAAGACACCGGTTGCGATGAAGATGATCAGGATGGCAACGCAGGTCATCAATCCGATCAGATCGGACAGATCCGACTCGTCCCTGTTGGCCCGGAGAAAGACGCTCGTCAGTGCGGCGGCGGAAGTCAGCGTGCAGCAGAAAGCCAGCAGTGCCAACACGCGACGATTGCTACCCAACAGGTTCAACAGGCGGTGGTGCAAGTGGGCACGATCGGTGGTATAGATGCTTCGGCCGGTCAGTTTTCGCCGGAGGACCGCGGCGATCGAATCGAAGATGGGGATAGCCCAGACGGCCAGCGGAGCGGCCAGGAGCACGGTCCCGGCTCCCTTGAGCGAACCTTGAATGGCCAAGGTCCCCACGACCAACCCGATCAGCATGCTTCCCGTATCGCCGAGATAGATGGTCGCGGGAGGGAAGTTGAATCGCATAAAGCCGACCAGACAGCCGGCAAAAATGAACCCGATGACTGCCACTTCCATTCGCCCCATCATCATGGCCATCACGGCCAGTGTGGAGACGAGAATGATTCCCATGACGGTGGCGAGCCCGTCGATTCCGTCCAGTAGATTCAAGGCATTGATGGCGCCGAGCAGCCAAAAGATGGTGGCGGGGATAGCAAGCCACTGCAGCGAGATGGGTCCGAGGCCGAACATCCCGATCCGTTCGATCAATAGGCCGTGGTAGATCAGGACCGAGACGGCCAGGGTTTGCCCGATCAGTTTTTGCCACCCTCGCAGCCCGAACCGATCGTCGACTAACCCCACAACGACGATTACCATTCCGGCCCCGACGAGCGAGGCGATTTCAGGCCAGTGTTGCCACAGCACCCACTGAAACGGGTGATGGGGTTGCTGCAGCGCGACACCCAACACGCTCACGGTGGCCAAGAGGATGGCAATCCCCCCGGCCAGCGGCATAGCCCCCTTGTGGAGCTTCCGGTGACCGTCGGGACGGTCCGTCAGGCCCAGTCGGGGTGCCAGCTCGCGAACCAGCGACGTCAGGACGAGACTGGTCACGCATGCGAGCAGGAAGAACGTACCTAGGGTAATCAGGTTTTCCATGGCAGTCGTGTCGAGGGGGAGCGGAAACCTACGTCATTGCATCGGCAATCGATGTCGTTCTAGGCTTGTAAACGTCGAGGTTCATAGTTCATGTCTCTGTCGCGAGGATTCTCGCTCGATCCGGTGACCACGGCTTCGACCGTGCTGACACCGAATGCTTCGAGGATTTCACAGGCAGCCTGGACCTTCGGGGCCTGACTGATATCTCGGAACACGGAGAGGACTACTGTGTCGACATGTTGGCTTACAATTCGCGTGTCGGCCACCGGTAGGATGGGGCTGGAATCGACCACCATGAACTCGCATTCGGCACGCAGTTCGTCGAACAACGAGCTGGCTGCTCCGTTGGCCAAGGAGGCCAACGCCTGACGATCCCAACGACCCGCCGTGACGACCGACAGATTCTCCGTCGCCGTCGCGTGGATGGCGTCGGTTATCTCGGTTTCGCCGCGAAGGATTTCACTAACCCCCGGCTCCAGCGGCAGGGCAAATATTTCGTCGAACGCCGGCCGACGCAAGTCGAAATCGACCAGTATCGTGCGTCGACCGCTTCGGGCAAGACTCATCGCCAACTGCGTGGCCAGCGTGGTTTTGCCTTCCCCGCCAACCGCACTAGAGACCAGGATTACCCGGACTTGCTCCAACTCGGCCTTGCGTAACAGGCTGGCAGCGACGGCGTCGACCGATTCGGTCAACCGCAGGTGCCAAGTCTGATCGGCTGCGGCGGGTGAGCCCAAGCGTCGGATCACGCGGCTGGGGATCTTCGGCATCGAGCCGATGACCGGCAATCCGATACCCTTGGAGACATCGCTGGGGCCGTTGATGCGTTTCGACCGCGTGTCCCACACGACGATCAGACCGATGGGGAGGCAGAAGCCAATCACTCCGGCGAGGATCGCGGTTGCCCAACGGACTTCCGGATTGTCGGGGCTCTTGGGAATGGGGGTCTCTCCCAACCGATGGATTCGAGAATCGTTGTCCAGTTCGATCTTCAGTGCGTCGGTTTGGTCGGCAATGCTCGCCAGTACGTTGTCGAGTCGTTCGATCTCCTTCCGCCTCATTTCAACTTCCATTTCGGTGCCGGTCAAGGAGTTGACTTCTGTCTGGAGGTCCTTGACTTCTCCCTTCAGCAGCGCCTCTTGGTCCGTCCAGCCGGTCAATTCGATTTCGAGCCGCGCGATTTCGGAGTTGATTTCCGATTGTTTCATCTCGCGAATCGCGACCTCGAGTTCGGCGAGCGTCTCGTCGTATTTTGTTTGCAAAATTTCCTGCATCCCGCCTGGTTGCATCGATCCTTGGGTCACTCGAATGGAGTCGCTTTGGAGTTGCGACAACTGCATGTCGGCGAGCTGGATGGCGATGGCCCGGACGAACGCATTCTGATTGGCGGCTAGCTGGATTTCGTACTCGGAGATCACAAGCTGATCGATCGCTTCGATGGCAGCCTTCTGGCCCTTGAGTTCCGCTTCGGCACGATATCGCTGTGTGCGGATCTGCGAGTGCGTTCTCTGGATGTCCCCCAGCCGCATCTGGACGATTCGTTGCATCACGGCGAGCGTCTCGGCATCGGCACTATCGTGTGCGTCGGCCCAATCCTTGAGGTCCTTCCGTCTCTTCCGGACCTCGAATTCTTTCTCTGCTCGGAGGTCACCCAGTTTCATGAGTTCCTGTTCGCGTCTGTCTCTCGCCTTGCCCACAATTTCGGCCATATATGCCTTGGCGACGGCCTCGACGACGTCTCGGGTTTCCTCGGCGCTCTTATCCTTGAGGCTGATGCTCATGATTTCCGATTCACCCAGGAGGAACCTGACTTGGAGGTAGTCCTTCAGCCAGGCCAACTCGTTGGGTTTTTCCCGCTTGACGATCGTCAGGTTATTCACCACATCATCCCGCAGCGCTTCGGTGAGAACCGGGGATGTCTTCACGAGGGATTGTTGCGTGAGCTTGAAGACTTCAAAATCGCTACGGTTCGTGTAGGAACGCGTCCCAAGTCCCGCGACCATTCGCTCCTGGCGAGCGCCGATTTGGATCAGGGCCATCGACGTGTAGGTGGGTCGCCAGATGGCGATCACGGCGATACCCGCCACAATGGAACAGATTAGTCCCAGGACAATCGCTTTGGCCCAATGGCGGCGGATGGCGTGCAAGTAGATCGAGAGGTCCAGGCCCGCCGCCTGCGACGAGTCCATGAGTCCCGACAGGTTGGCCCAGCCGTTGTCGGCGGTATCCAGCAGCGACGGTTGATGAACGGTCATCGCGTGACCGTTGGTCGGGTCGTTCGGCATCTTCGTGTCTTCTTTCGTGGACATAGTTCTTTTCTCGGGTTCGAGCTATGAATGTCGTTCCTGCACAGGGTAAGACGCGGAAGTCCGTTCTTGCGGTCGGCTATTTGTTTCGATTGGATGTTCCCGGTGGCATGGGTACGAAGCCGCCTGCCATCGAAATGGGCCGGGCGGTCGCCGTCTCCGGCTCGATGAAGAGCCGGTCCAGCAGGGCAAGTTCCAGGAACAGCAGCACCAGCCCAAAAGGCATCATCAGAAAACCGGCAAAGTCGTGGTAGAGCCAGTCGGCGACCTCGTGGCTGATCCACTCACTCAGGCAAGCGGTCAACGTGATACGGGCCACATTGGCAAAGATGGCGATGGGAATGGCGCTGGCGACGACCACGATCTTCTGCCACAGAGGGCTCCGCAGAACGAACGCGGCGCCGACGCAGATGGCGAAGAACAACATCAACATGCGAATCCCGCTGCAAGCTTCGACGACCTGGAGCGGTCGGTCGGGTAGATGAATTACATTGCTTTCGGCACGGACGGCGATGCCACAGACTTGAATGAAGAACACGCTGAACTTGGTGCCGATGGCCATCAACTGGGTACGGAACTGGGTGGCCATGGCTTGCGGCAGCGGTAGGGCGAATACCCAGAAGACGATCGACGGCCATGCCCAGCGAAGGGCACGCCAGCCACCCAAGAACAGGGCCAGCCCCGCAGCCAGGGCAATCAGCGAAAAAGCGTCGATCACCTGGTAGAAGTAGTAGGCCGAATACCATCGCAAGGCGGCGCATAACGCCAGGAGCACCAGCCCCCACAGGCTACTCTTCGTGGAAATCGGGAAGAACATGTCGCGGCGATACCAGAGAAGAAACAAGCAGAACCCCGGCACGACGAATCCATGCCCATATTCGGCCGTTTGTTGAATCCAGCCATTCAGCACGACGAATTTCAATCCCTGGAAATACCCCCAGCCAACAACCGCCAGGAGCACACCCCAACACACCATCACCGGCGGTGTGGGTAGAAAGTCCTTCAGATCCATCGAGGGTTCAGTCGAGGTATTATTCGTCATGGTGTCAGTTCAATTATCTCAAGGAAAACGCCAGCGCACCGCACGCCCAAAGGGACTGCGTCGGCAATCTCAATGGAGTGAAGGCACAAAGTTCTACGAGTATGTTTCGAGCACACCCAAGGGGGAAGAGTCGGCGGTGTGCGATGGCCAATCAGAAATGACCTTTACCTGTGTGGCGGACGAGTGGCTGCCCTATGTCCGTTCAGTTTGATCAGGTGCGATTGAGGTGTCAAGAGTCTGACCAGAAGATTCCAGGGGAAAGAAAAAATCGGCTCGCGCCGAGGCCGGTATTTCCCCCCGAGGCAACATTGTCCGCACAAGAGCGCAATCCGAACCGGCACCCTGGGTGGTCTAGTCGCCTCGGCAGCGCAGAAGACAACAAACACCATTTTACCCGTGGTAAACGGCGGTACCAAGGAGGATGGCAAGGGCCGCTTGACTTCCTACGGCCGGCGCCCGGCGATGGTTCTTTCCTCGCGATCGGGAAAACCGGGAAAACCGATACACACCGCCCGTCTTACTGACGCAACCAAGTCAGAGAGAAGCAGAAGCGAAGGGGCGATCGTTCGGGCGAGAAGGCCTTACCCGATCGGTTCCAATAAGAAATCCTCCACCTCGACGGAGGCACCCTGCTGCAGGAAATCGATGGCCACCAGCAGGCGAGTTTTCCCTCGACGACTCAAGACCGTCCCCTCGATCCCCTCCAAGGAGCCGCCACGAACCCGGACTCGGGCGCCCGGGAGCAGGCGACTCTCGATCGTCAACGGAGCGTCCGAAACGATCAATTGGCGAAGCTGACGCAGATCGGCCACTAAATGGCTCGGATCGTCAATCGTCAGCACTCGCGAGACCCGATTGGTCATCAGGGTGCGGATTCGTTCCTCCTCGGATCCGAAAAGGAATACATACCCCGCAAACAGTGGGACAAACGATCGGCTCCGGCGGCCTCGAGAGACGTTCGTCTTCTCGACTTGGGGTAAGTAGAAGGGGATCTGGCAAGCGAGCAGATTTCGCGCGATGGCCTTCTCCTGTCGGGCCTTGGTATAGAGTACCCACCAAGAACGACTGGAATCCTCCTCGCAGAGGTCCTCCAGGAGTGTTTCCGGGTAGATTGTTGTCTCCTGACCAAGGATCGGCATAACCGTTACTCCCGCTGGGTGCGGCCGATGCTCGAAGAAACCGAGAACTGAGCCAGCTACCGTCTACCTGTGTTTCGATGAACCATACGTCAATTATTCCACCGACTCTCGTCCAACCTCTCCTTTTTCGGCTCGGCAGACGTATGATTGTGCTAGAGTTTTGGATAGGATCCGAACTGGACACCCACTGAGTTCATTACCCCGCCCGAAATTCGGCCAGCGCCCACTGCGCACCGACTATTCGGGGGGGATGGAGCATCGCTAACCATGTGTGGCATCGTTGGTTACATCGGACCGCGAGAGGCAGAGGAATTCCTCGTCGCGGGACTTCGCCGGCTGGAATATCGCGGATATGACAGCGCTGGAGTGGCAACCATATCCCCCGAGGGAGCGTTGACGGTCGCCAAGACTCGCGGCCGAATCGAACGGCTCGCGGCCCAGCTCGAGGAGACACCGACCCCGGGTCAAGTCGGCATTGGTCATACGCGCTGGGCCACGCACGGCCAGGCAACCGACGAGAATGCGCACCCCCACCTGGGAGGTAGTGGCACCCTGGCCTTGGTCCACAACGGCGTGATCGAGAACTTCCAGTCGCTCAAGAGGCGGCTCGAGGGCGATGGATATCAGTTCCACTCCGAAACGGACACGGAAGTGATTGCCCACTTGATCGACAGCCAATTGGCCGGGCAGTCAGCCGTGGACGACATGGCCGACGCCCATTACCAACCACTGGTCGAAGCCGTTCAGACGGCGTTGGCCCAATTGCAGGGGACCTACGGTCTGGTCGTGCTGTTTCACCAATGGCCCGAGGTACTCATTGCGGCCCGATCGGGAAGCCCGCTGATCGTCGGAGTGGGCTCGGGCGAACATTTCATCGCCAGCGACGCGTCGCCACTGGCCGGCTACACCGACAAGATCGTCTATCTGGCCGACCACGAATTGGCGGTGGTCACGGCCGACAACTTGCGAGTCGTCCATCGTGACGAGGGGCACGTAACGCACGATATCCATGTGCTGGACTTCGAGTCCGGCGATGTCGATCTCGGCGATTACGACCATTACATGCTCAAGGAGATTTTCGAGCAGCCCGAGTCGCTAACCAACGCGATGCGGGGACGATTCGATTTTGATGCGGCCACCGCCAAGTTCGGCGGTCTGACGCTCAGTCCCCAACAACTTCGTTCCGTGCAACGTTTGCTGCTGACGGCCTGTGGTACGAGTTGGCATGCAGCGCTGGTCGGCGAATATCAATTGGAGTCGCTGGCCCGATTACCCGTCGAAGTCGAATATGCCAGCGAACTTCGCTATCGCAACCCACCGATTCAGAGTGACACGCTGCTATTCGCCATCACCCAGAGTGGCGAGACGGCCGACACCCTGGCGGCGATGCGCGAGGTCAAGCGCAAGGGGCACCCGGTGTTGGCGATCAACAACGTGGTCGGTAGCACGATTGCGCACGAGGCCGACGGGGGGATCTATCTTCGCGCCGGGCCGGAGATCGGCGTGGCCTCGACCAAGGCGTTTACGTCGCAGTGTACGGTGTTGGCGATGCTGGGGTTGTATTTCGGCCGACTCCATCACCTGAGTTTTTCGGCCGGGATGCGGATTATCGCAGAGCTTCAAGAATTGCCCGACAAGGTCCGCCGGGCACTTCAAACGAACGACGAAGTGCGTCGGATCGCACGGAAATACGCCGACTGCGACAACTTCCTCTACCTGGGCCGCCAAGCCAATTTCCCCACGGCATTGGAAGGGGCCCTGAAACTGAAGGAGATCAGTTACATCCACGCCGAGGGTTACCCGGCCGCCGAGATGAAGCACGGCCCGATTGCCCTGGTCGACCGTCACACACCGAGCGTTTTTCTCATGCCGCAAGGCCACGTTTACGACAAGGTCATGGCCAATTTGCAGGAGATCAAGGCCCGCAACGGCCCGGTGATCGCCGTCATCTGCGAGGGCGACATGGAGGCCTCGAAGCTGGCCGACGACGTGATCGAGGTCCCCGCCGTCGAAGAGTTCCTTCAGCCGATCATCACGAGTATCCCGCTGCAGTTGCTCGCCTATCACATTGCAGTCGCCCGCGGCTGCGACATCGACAGGCCAAGGAACCTGGCGAAGAGTGTCACGGTCGAGTAGTCTGGCCCCATGCCGCTCGGGCTCTGAGGAAGAGGTAGTCATCGCGAAGGAAGAGAATAGGAAAGTGGACATGGAGCGAGATGGCGACCACGACCCGATTGCCGACCCGATTGCCGACCCGATTGCCGACCCGATTGCCGACCCGACTGCCGACCCGATTGCCGACCCTGGGGGAAGGTCCTTTGTCCCGGTCTACGCCATGGTACTGGTTCTTGGGACTCTCTTGGCCTGCCGGCTGGGGAGTTTCGGCTTCCCCGTCCCGCGCGTTGACGATGCGTCTTACAAGAGCCCGGCCGCCGAGTTGGTGCAGCACGGCCGTTTGACATCTCCGTGTTTAAGCGGCTTCCTACCCGGCTCGGAGACCGTGTTTGCCTACTACCCGCCCGGACATCAGTTGCTCCTAGCGGCTTGGTATCTGGTATTCGGATTCTCGTTGTACACATCGCTGGCATTCATGTATACGGTGCGTCTGCTCGGCGCGTTGGCGATCATGGTAATGACCCGCCGGCTCATAGAAGGGCGCGCGGGCGGGAGGGTGCTTTCCGAAAAAGCGATCGTTTTGGCGGTAGGACTCATTCACGTCATGGACCTCGGCCTCTTTGATCGGACCGAGGAAACGGCTCTGCTCTGGCTGTGGCTGGAGATACTGGTCGTGCATGGAGTACGTTCGCGACCGGCGGTCTGGCGATCCGTCCTCAGCGGTTGTCTACTGGGGTTGGCTGGGCTGACGACTCCTTGGGTTGGTGTTCTGGGAGCGTTGATGGTGACGTTTCGGAGTCTGTTTACGGCGGCACAGGACACCGACCCGCAACGTGCCGCCGTCTGGGGGCGTACCATGCTCCTGCTGGCCACCACCGCCGTGGCGGCCGCCGCGGTCGCGGGAACATGGTTTGTGGTCATGGAGATCCTCTATCCCGGCGCCATCCAAGAACAGTTCTTTGGCCTGTTGCGTCACCTAGAACGGACGCACATCAAGGAAACCATCAGGGACAAGGCCATTCTCTTTTCCATGGCCGTTTCGTACCATCAGTTTCATTTGCCTGCTGCCGTGTCAACATTGGTTTTCTTTCCCATTGCGGCCATTGCCGGAGGCTGGCGGCGAATGTCGCCGCAGGGGCTAGCGCTCTACTCGGCAGGGGTCGTCGGAATCTGTACAGTCGCCGCCACCCGCCCCATCGCGTACACCTATCTGGGAGCCGCCTTGTTTCTTCAACTCCCCTGCTTTGGGCCGGCGATCTGTCGGCTTCTAAGTGACACCGAGTCGTCGGACAGCCAAGGCCGCCTGAAATGGGGCCTGGTCTGGCTGCTTGTCTTCATTTGCACTTTGTCGGCCTCCGGCTCCGCTGCCCACGCGTTTGTACAGACCTGGCACCTTCCCGAAGAGGAACAGCCGGATGCGGTTTACCGGCGTCTGACTGCGCGCATTCCAGCCGGAGAACGGGTTGCCGTAACCAGCCGTCATTGGTACGCATTCCAGGGCCGAAATCCCTGGCAGGACGCGGTCTTCTCAGCGTGGTACGATTCGCGAGAAGTGCTCCGCTGCCGATGGTTGGTGTTGTTGCCCGGCTCTGAGCGGAGTCACTACGTCGAGAGATACATTGATGAATTTGAGCTCGTTGAGGAGTCACCAATCGACACGCGATCTTCGCACGCGTATACATTTACTTTGTGGCGTCGGCGCGACGGCCTGAACCGAACGGCAGAATCCCCAATCCCCGAAATCCCCTGACCCGGAAGCTTGGCATGCAATTCATGAAGAGCCTAGCAGGGATTATGGACAACCCCCTGCTCTATCGTCTCTGGCAGGCGCCATTTGTGGCGGCCAAGTTTGCCCCCATTGAGAGGCACAATGATCTGTCTTCGGTAAAAGACGTTCTGGATATCGGTTGTGGGCCTGGGACAAACTGCGGCTATTTCAAGCACAGCGAGTACCTTGGAGTCGACATCAACCCCCAGTACGTCGAATACGCCCATCGGCGCTATGGTCGCCGGTTTGAAGTTGCCGATGCCTCCACGTATACCGCGCCTTCGGGGGCCTTGTTCGATTGTGTTCTGCTCAACAGCATGTTACATCACGTCGATGACGAGAAGGCCCGCCGAATCCTCCATCAGTTGCGGGGCACACTCTCCGAGAACGGGCATATTCATATTATCGATATGATTCTGCCGGAAGGCCCCGGTATCCCTCGGTTCCTGGCGAACAGCGACCGGGGAGACTTCCCGCGGAGACTGGAGTCCTGGGAAGCCCTGTTTTCGGAGAAGTTTCACCCCGTGGTGGTGGAACCCTTTTGGGTGAGATCGCTGGGTATTGCGATGTGGGAATTCGTCTACTTCAAAGGAAGTCGGAAATCGTAATGCGTCGTCGTGAATCCGGCTCATCCCTGGCCGGGCCGTCTGGTTTTGGTCTCGCCTTCAAAGCCGATCAGTTGGTCAACGATATAGATTGGCCGGCCTTTGACCTCGTTGTGGATTCGCGCGACATATTCCCCGAGAATACCCAAGCAGATCAACTGAACCCCCGCGAGAAAGAACATGCCGCAGGCAATCGTGGCGAAGCCGGGCAACGAGGAGGCATCGCCAAATAGCCGCCACATGAGGACGTATATGCCCCAAACCACCGACAGCGAGGCGACGACCATTCCCGAGAATGTGGCTACGCGCAGGGGGATTTCGCTGAATGTGAGAATGCCGTCGGCAGCCAGTAGCATCAGCTTGGACAGCGTGTACTTGGATTCCCCCGCGGACCTCTGCTGGCGATCATAAGCCATTCCCACTTGCCTGAACCCGACCCAACTTCGCATGCCGCGAATGAAACGATGGCGCTCGGGCATGGCCTGGATCTCGCGAGCGACGCGCGAGGTCATCAGGCAGAAGTCACCCGAGTCCAGTGGAATGTCGATGTGTGCGACCCGCTGCAACAGGCGATAGAAGGACCAGTAGCAGAATCGCTTCAGTAGGTTTTCTTTGCGGCGCTGCCTCACGGCATAGACGACGTCGTAACCTTCTTGCAGCTTTTGATAGAAGTCGAGCAGTTTCTCGGGCGGGTCCTGAAGATCGCCGTCGAGGATACCGATGCACTGCCCAGCAGCGTGATCCAACCCGGCGCTGACCGCACATTGGTGCCCGAAGTTTCGAGAGAGGATTACGGCCCGAAACCGGCCGTCGGCGGCGCACAATGCCTCGATTCTCTCTCGGGTTCCGTCCGTGCTGCCGTCATCCACAAGGATCACTTCACAGGGGAACGTGGCCGTCTCCAACACGCCTTGGAGACGCGCAACAAGAGTCTCGATGACTTCCTCTTCATTGAACAGTGGGATAATGAAACTAAGTTCGATCGACGGCTTCATGCACTTCCCCTTCACCGGTCTTCGTAGGCCGCGTGACATTGCCATGCGACGCGTTAGGACATCTTTTCTGCGACGGCGACGAGCGACACGCCGATCCAGGGTCGTGGTAGCAGCCGATTCTCGATGTGCATCAAGCCACGCAGCAGTGCGGCTGCCCACTTGGACGGCGGCTCGAACCCTCGAGAGATCATCTTCTCGGGCTTCGTGAAACGCATGACGAGTTTTCGAAGCATGGCGATCGGCACTAAGGTGCCTCCCCAATGGGAATATCGCACCACGCGGAACTTGGCAGCGATTAACTCCTCGGACAGCCCCTTTGCCGTGTAACGCTTGATGTGCCCGATCGCTTTGTCGTATCGGCTGAACAGTGACGGCATTGCGGGAACGCTAACGATCAGTAGCCCTCCCTCCTTGATATGGAACCCTACAGAATCCAGAAAACCATCAGTTTCTTCGATATGTTCGAGGGTATCGAGCAAGAAGACCGAATCAAAGAAGCCCTCCCACTCTTGTCGGCGTCGGTGAACGTCGTAGAGATAGAGTTTGCCCAGTCCAGTGTTTGCCCGTTGCAATGCCGCGAGATTAAGATCACACCCGGCTACCGGGCAACGATAGTGATCCTCGAGTTGATCGCGTGCGACACCGTGACCACAGCCGACCTCGAGAACTCGATCCCCGAGAGCCAGACCGTTCAGGACTCTACAAATCACGGAAAACCGCCACTGCATCCAGAAATGATCGGCCGACGCCCATTGATACCAGTCGTCTGCCATGTTGAAAGGTGCAGTGGGCGTTAGAACTTCGATCTCCGTGTTCGCCATCTTGCGTGTTTCTGACGACATTGATTAGTCCGCCCGGATCTCGGGGCCGAATCTGGAGATCCGTCGCGTTGGAGTCCAAATCCTCGCTACGTGGCCTGCAACTGCCATGGGCAGGCAAATCGCAAGGTCGGTATTCTGTCTGATGAGAAGGACCATTGCAAGATCAGTATTCCGTCCGATGAGCAGGTGAAGGGCACTCTGCCGACTTGCCAAATCCGTCGCGACGGGGGATGCTGGACGGGGGATACTGGGGGTCCGGCGGCACATGGAGCGTGCCGGCTATCGACCGATGCCTAGCCCACTCTTTCTCACCGGCCGTGGGTTCTACTTGACCTTGGAGGCATAATCTCGCGGCACCGGCCTTTTCGCCGGAGACACATTGGTGTAGTTTGGAGATGTATTCTGAGGACCGGTGGACCGTCGGCCCGCAGTAGGAACCCTGTTCGAGTAGACAGACTGGGGGGGCCAATCCATGTTGTTCAGAGTTCTGGGTAAGGAACAGTTTGAGGCGTTGGTCGAGATCGTGCTTCAGACCAACGAGGTAATTGCCCCCAAGGTGATCGGAAACAACGCCGACGGCGACCCGATGCATCAGTTCCTGCCGGTCGAGTCGTTCGACCAGATGGACTTGGACTATCGGGCAACCGAGTATTCCGCCAAGACCTATTTCCTACCCTATCGCGAGAATCTGTGTACGTTCAATTTGGGCGAGGACGATTGGGAGCAAGAGATTTCCTATCGGATTCAACCCCGGACCATCATCGGGTTGCGGGCCTATGACATCAACGCCCTGGTGAAACTCGACAAGGTCTTCATCCGCGGCAGGTTCCCCTCACCCTATTACGTCTCTCGCCGCAAGAACACATTTACCATCGGCCTGGACCACATCCCTTTGGAGGATGAGTTCAGCCAGTCGATGGGCGCGGAGATCGTGACCCACGGGTTCGATCTGTTCCTGACCGACCTGGGCGATCGCTATTTCGTGGCGATCGCCTCGGACCGCGGTTTTAACCTATTGAACAAAGTCGACATCCACGAGGTTGCCGATGAGGACGCCAACGCTTATAAGGAAGCCCGCAAGCGGATCCTCGAGGGTTTCAAGACAAAGATTCGGGCACACAACCTGCCGAACTTGCTCGATCTCGAATTCACTTCCGACGTATGGAAGCGATGGGGCGACAAGTGTCTCAGTTGCGGTAGCTGCGCCATGGTCTGCCCGACTTGCTACTGCTATGGAGTGACCGAAGACGTCTCGATGGACTTCAAGAAGGCGACGCGGGTGAAGCAGCTTCACTCGTGTAATCTGCTCGATTTTGCCGAGGTGGCCGGCGGGCACAATTTCCGCCCCGACCAGGAAACCCGGCTGAAATATCGCTACTACCATCAACACCGGGGCTTCATGGAAGACTACGACGAGCCGAAGTGCGTCGGCTGCAATCGGTGTGGTCGGGTCTGCCTGGCGAGTATCAAGCCGGCGTTGGTGATCGAAGACCTGTATGAGGAGAACAAGTAGTGTGCGCGCTGATCAATGCCTATGACGTGAAGCGAGAGAGCGAGATGCTCCACGCGCTCGATTTCAACGATCGGGCGAGTCTCAAGCCGGTCGCCCAGGTCTATAAGGCCGAAATCACCAACGTGATCCGGCTGACGGAGATGGAGAAGCTATTCCATCTTCGGATCGTCGACGACGCCGACCGCGAGCGATTCGAGTTTCTGCCCGGCCAATTTGTCATGGTCGAGGTCCCCGGCTTCGGCGAGATTCCGATCTCGATTTCCAGCTCGACCTCGAACAAGGGATATCTTGAGTTGTGCGTTCGCAAGGCCGGCACGGTGACCAACGCGTTGCACCGTGCCCGGCGTGGCGCGAAGGTGGGGATTCGTGGCCCCTTCGGCACGCATTTCCCGCTCAAACGGATGCGAGGCCAATCGGTCTTTCTGATCGCCGGCGGACTCGGGTTGGCGCCGCTTCGGGCACCGATCTACTACGTGACCGAGAACCGGTCGGAGTTTAAGGACGTGCATATCCTGTACGGCACGAAGAGCCCCGACCAGTTGTTGTTCGATTATCAATACGAGTCCTGGCGACGAATCGACGACGTCAA
>SDBT01003312.1_pt1 | contig 27954 bp, 44 predicted proteins | sample 2277101 | NCBI WGS metagenome assembly SDBT01 (sample SAMN10404973, study PRJNA504765) | marine sediment metagenome | isolation source: marine sediment core GS10_PC15, 103 cmbsf | place: Arctic Ocean: Southern Knipovich Ridge | collected 2010 | reverse complement strand
CAGCAATAGGAGATGATATAGACTATGTGACTGATGAGATGATTAAAGAGTATTATATATTCTGGTTTCATGGTGGTTCAAGTAGTTGTGACGGTAGCTGTTGTTAATCTAACCTATGTAATTAATAGAGGATAATGAAAATGTACTATATTAAAACAATTGGAATTAATAGATTTACCGGAGACGGTACAGATAAATGGTTGAAAATACGAGGCATAGAAAAGAACAAGAATGATACGTATACCATAAGAGTTAAGATGGGAAATACGGAGAAATATGTTGAGGTGGACCCAAGCATTGACATGCGGAACCTCAGATTTGCCAAAGGATGGCCGAGCTTGATGCCGGTCAGTTTTAGAAGTATATTAAATATTTTAAGGTAGGTGGTAAATCATGGACATGCGACGTTTAACAAAATGGACACTATTCTTACAGTGGTGGTTAATCTTCTCACTACTTTGCGTTAGTGGGTATGTGCTACACAGTAATGGAGTGTTTGATAAGGTTAAAGACGTCGATTACACGTATTTGAGTTTTATGATTTTCGGTATGTTTATTATGCTAACACTAAGGACTGGGCGACTATCTTATCAAGCATGTAAAAAAGGTGATGCCATAACCTACGATGAATTAGTGGAGATTACACAAAAAAATGAAGTAGGTTGGTTTTACTCCGAAAAAGCATTTCAATTAGGAATGATAGGTACAGTTCTAGGGTTTATCTTCATGCTTGCAGTTACATTCGCAGGTATGAAAACTGGAAATAATACTATGTTACAATCAGCGCTTTCCCAGATGTCATCTGGAATGTCAGTGGCTCTTTATACCACAGCAGCAGGTTTGATCTGTGGTGTAATTTTACAGATACAAGTATTTAATCTGTCACAGTATTTAGACAGAAAAGCTGCGAAAATTAGAAAAGCTTGTACATGCGGGGCCCGTAGTGATGTTTCTACGAAAGAATAGATCTTACCATAACAGTACGTCACTGACAGATTTATTATTTAACACGCTGATTGGTTTTTACTTAATGTTTGCAATAGCTTTTATGATGATTACGCTTGAAACAAAAGTTGCAGATATAAAAATGAATGCACAGTTCGTTATTACTTTAAACTGGGATGGAATAGACGATGTGGACACCTGGTTAAAAACACCAACAGGTGATATAGCATATTTTAGAAGACAAGAAATCCCGATGGCACATATTGATAGAGATGATCTAGGTGATTCAAACGATCATTTACTGTTGTCTTCTGGTGAATTAATAAGGTATGACTATAATCAGGAAATTACTACGATTAGGGGGTACATACCGGGAGAATGGACTTTAAACATTCATATGTATAATAAGAAACAAAAACCTCCTACAAATGTAATAGTTACTATGCAGAGACTTAATCCGAGGGCTGAAACTGTTTTTACACGTAAATATGTAATAAAAAGAAATTGGAGAGAAATAACCGTAGCAAAATTTACCATGAATAGTGAGGGTACTATATTAAAGATAGATGATTTATTTGAGAAATTAATTAGAGATAAGTTTGATGCCGATGGTAAAAGAAGCATAGACCAACACGAGAACGATATAAGTATTCCTTATTATAATTATGATCAAGACGATGACAGCATTGATGGTATACCTTAAGGAGGAAAATAAAAATGGATATTATAGCAGGATATCTTAGCATAGCACTTAGTTTCGTATTGCTGGCTACTATGTTTTTATGGTTCTTCATAAAAGGTAACGCCAGTATATATTTGAAATTAATAATCATACCAGTTGTAATATGGTATACATTAGCATTGTATTATGCTCCTGATAATTTAATGGGTTGGCCAACACCAGAGGGTCCTCCTAGTGTGGCTAGGGTTATATACGGCATAGTCCAAAAGCCTGGCTTTGAGCGAGAAGGAGGGATTTACTTGTGGATGATTTCTTTGGATAAAGAAGATGATTTTAGAAAAGGATTATCTAGTATGATAAACCCAGAAAATGTATTTGATTATAATGCCAAGAATGTACCCAGGGCATACAAATTACCATATAATGAAAAACTAGATAGACAATTAGCAAAAGGTAAAGATGCCAGAATGAATGATTTAGGTTCTGTAATGATATTTAAAAGGAAAGGTAAAGGTAAACTAAAAAAGAGAAAAGGTTATGGCGAGGAATATAAAGACGATACTAAAATCGAAATTCATAATTTAAGAGGAACTATGAAAAAAATAAAGACAAAATCAGAACGATTGAAAGAAACGAATATTGAAATTGATAAACTGATAGAGGCAGGCGGATCATAAAATATAGGTGATTGGAGTGATAGTCATGTACAAAATAGGGGAGATAATAAAATTTCCCGATAAAGATGACTATAATACTGTCGTACAGATTTATAAACATTTTGACACTATTCCAGGTCATTGTTCAAATTGCTGTGTGCACTTGGATGATTTAGTAGCTCTAGGATATGAAATAATAAGCAGTATGGATAACACACATCTTTTATTACATAGGAAATTGAAAACAAAAGATTTAGGACTTTTATGCAGAGCAAATATTTAAAAATTTTATTCATATTTGTAATGAGAGGAAATGATGGTAAACGCATATATGATAATTGGACTTCAAGACGGCGGCACACCCTATGCCATCGATATAGTAAGAGATAAATCGGAGGCTGATGCACTAGCTAACAGGCTAGAAGGATTCGTAGAACCCATAGAGGATTATTGTTGGGAAGATGAAAAATAAAATGAAAGGAGGAATTTTATGGGAAGCGTAAAAAAATGGCGAAAAAAAAAGATAATGAAGCACAAGCACAAGAAACACTTGAAAAAAACCAGACACCAAAGAAGTAAGAAATAGGCAGAGAAGGATAGAGAGAAATAGAAGACGTTCTTAAGGAGCTGTTATGGAAAGGCTTGTTAGAGTTAAAGAATTAAAATGGTGGAATAGGCTTTTTAAGTGGGATGAAGCGAAATCTGAAATAGATAATGCTATGATGGAGCATAATAAATTAATATTCGAAGGGCAAACCAAATTAGCTGCCATTAAAGAATTTGACATTAATCAAAAGACTAGAATAGCTGTGTTAGAATCTGAGAGTCGCAACAAGACAGAATCGTATGAACGATCTATTCTTGTTATGAGTGAAATACAGAAAAGTCTTGAACAAGACAGGTTTAATTTACATCTCGCGCGCGAAGAAGAATTAAAGCATGAATCTGAACAAATGAGAGCGACTTGGAAAAGGCATGAAGAGAACGTTGAGGAGAATATTAGGGCATTATGCAAGAAGTATAATGTTGAGTATATCTCCCAGAGCGACGCGCCGTTTAAGGGGAAGCCTGACAATACCATCGTCATTGGAGACATGTATACAATATTTGATGCTAAATCTCCCGCTACGACTAGTTTGGATAATTTTCCGAGGTATGTTAAGGCTCAAACCGATCTCATTAAAAAATATACAAATGAAGAAAGAGTTAGGAGTAATATCTTTATCGTTGTTCCCACCAACACACTCAAAGTGCTTAAAGAATTCACGCATGACATAGAAACTTATAAAGTACACATAGTTTCTATTGAAGCCCTTGAGCCCATCATTTTAACCCTACGTAAAATAGAAGATTATGAACTTGCTGAAGATTTAGATCCAGAATTAAAAGATAACCTAATAAAAATATTAGGTAAACTATCACATGATATAAAAAGGGGTGTTCAGATAAGCAACAATCTATCTTCTTATTTACTCGCCGGTATAAACAACATAAAAACTCTACCAACAGATATTCTGGAAAAGATAGAAGATCAGGAAAAAGCGGAAAAATATAATCCGCCACAAGAACAGAGAAAGAAATTAATTTCTGAATCAGAATTGGAAAGAAGCATACAACTAATCGAAAACTCTGTAAATTAACATGACCATCATTTCGTGGTCATTAAACTGACCTTATTAATGTTAGAGGGCCAAGAATTCCTTGTAATATCGTGGTCTTCGACTTCGATACAAATTACACTGAGAAGGCCGACAACAATTGGTATACACGATGTGTACGTGGAGGAGTATAAAATAAAAAGGAGAATAAAAAATGCCTTATAAAATATCTGGAACTATAAATGATTCAGCTAGAATTATTATAATTGAAGAAGATACTTGGACAGTAGAAAATAACGAGTTGAATTCGCCTACTGCTTTTGAAGCTACCGAGCTAGCTGCTGGAACAAAACTAGTTGTAGTCAGAGCAAATAGCGGTGAAGTACTCGCTTATGGTAATCTAAGCCCTATTTCTTATCTTGATCCAAACACTGGAATAGTTTGGACGAGTAGAACAACACCAGTAGATAATAATTGGCAATCTGTTTGCTGGAGTCCTGAGTTAACTTTATTTGTAGCTGTGGCCTATTCTGGAACAGCTGCTAAAGTTATGACAAGTCCAGATGGTATTACTTGGACTTCTAGAACTCAACCAGACGATAATCAATGGTATGCTGTTTGTTGGAGTCCAGAGTTATCTTTATTCGTAGCAGTAGCGCGTACTGGATCAGGTAACCGAGCTATGACTAGTTCAGACGGTATAAATTGGACCACCAGAACAACACCAGTAGAAAATAATAGTTGGCAGTTTATTTGTTGGAGCCCCGAGTTAACTTTATTTGTAGCAGTATCGAGTGATGGGATTGGTGATCGTGTAATGACCAGTCCCGATGGAATCAATTGGACAATAAGATCATCAGCAGCAGATAATGTTTGGCAATCCGTTTGCTGGAGTCCGGAATTAACTTTATTTGTAGCAGTATCGAGTGATGGAACTGGTGATCGTGTTATGACTAGTCCAGATGGAATCAACTGGACTAGCAGAACATCAGCAGTAGAGAATAACTGGCTTGACGTTTGCTGGAGTCCTGAACTTGCTTTGTTCATAGCAGTATCGAGTGATGGGATTGGTGATCGTGTCATGACCAGTCCGGATGGTTTTAACTGGGAAAGTAGAACATCAGCTGCTGATATTAATTGGTATTCCGTTATTTGGAGCCCAGAAGCATCCTCACTTGTATCTGTAGCTTATAGTGGATCTGCCGATCGTGTAATGACCAGTCCCGATGGAATTAACTGGACTATTAGAACAGCAGCGTCTGCTAATAATTGGTACTCCGTTTGTTGGAGTCCAGAACTAGAAAAATTTGTAGCAGTAGCTAGTACAGGAATTGATAATCGAGTAATGACTTCTCTATAATAAAAATTTTTGGAAGGATAAAAAAATGCCTTATAAAATATCTGGAACTATGGATAATTCCACGAGAGTCATAATATTAAAAGAATCAGATTGGAGCATTGAATCAAACACAACAGAAACTGGAACTTATGAAATAACAACAACCAGTGGACTTAAAACAGTCATAGGTAGAAGAGTAAGTGACGGAGAATCAGCAGGTTATGGAAAAGTTAGTCCTTTATATACTGCACCAACGGTAGATCCAAATACTGGTATAATATGGACCACTAGAACACCACCAAGCCAACCTCATTGGAGAGGTGTTGTTTGGAGTCCTGAGCTAGATATATTTGTAGCAACATCTTACTATAATAGTAATAGTTATCAATATGAACGTGTTATGACCAGTCCGGATGGTATCACTTGGACTGGCTACCCAAATGCAGATGATAATATGGACAGCTGGTTTAGTATTTGTTGGAGTCCTGCACTAAGCCTATTTGTAGCAGTAAGTCATCTTGGTAGATCAAGCTCGCCATACGGACAGAATTCTAACAAAAAAATAATGACTAGTCCGGATGGTACCAATTGGACTATTCGTAGTGCGACTAACACAGGATTAAGTTTGTATGATGTTGTTTGGAGTCCTGAATTAGCCATATTTGTGATAGTGGGTAGGCCTTATATCAACAACGACCAGATTATGACTAGCACAGATGGTATAAATTGGACTGAGAGAGACTATATATCAGTCAGTGATGGGTGGCGGTCGGTTTGTTGGAGTCCAGAACTAACTCTATTCGTAGCTGTGGGCGGCGATAATAATAGAGTTATGACTAGTCCGGATGGTATCAATTGGACTGCTAGAACAGCAGGCGCTGGGGATTCCAGCGAATGGCATGGCGTTTGCTGGAGCCCAGAACTAACACTGTTTGTGGCAGTAGCAAATAGTGGATCAAGCCGTATTATAACGAGTCCTGATGGAACCAATTGGAGCACTAGGTCAGCACCAGCTACCAAAGCCTGGACCGGTATTACTTGGAGTGCTCACCAAACTCTATTTGTAGCAGTGGCTCAGAGCGGAACTTCAACTGACATTATGACCAGTCCGGATGGTATTGACTGGGAAAGTAGAACATCAACTGACAGTCCGGGTTTGTTTGGTATTTGTTGGAGTCTAGATTTAAAGATGTTTGTAGCTGTCGGAGCTTCATCTCCTACTGCTATTTTAACCTCTGGATAATAAACTAACCTCTATATTTATAGAAGACCAAGATAATTTTTTTCGGAGGCTTAAATATGGAAAACATAGATAACTTACTGGAAGTAAAAAAAGCAGGGTGGAAAAAAAGTATAGAGGAAACAAAAGAATTAGGTACAATAGATACTGAAACTTTGGATGTTATGGCCGCTTTGCTCGACGGAATTAGAATTCATGGCCGAAATACAAATAAAAGTAGGAATAAACACAATGGCAAAAAGAAAAATTTATAAAGGGAAGACTAAGATTAGAAAAAAAATAACATAATTACATAAATGTTCTGGTATTAAAATAAATATCCGGAGCTAAAAAATGGGTAAGTGTGATAAATGTGGGGAAGACGAACATGCATTACACATAACTAAAGGACACTATAAATTTCTATGTCGAATTTGTTATTGTGAATTATACAGAGATTGTATAAACCAATGTAGTTTCACAGAATGCCCAAACAGGAAGGAAATAAAGGAATAGGAGGAAATAAGTATGGCAAGAAGAGAATGGGCTTTTTCAGAGGAAAAAATTTTGATAGAACATTACAACACCAAGACAATTAAAGAGTTGATGGTTATGCTATCAAACCGTGGCCGAGAAAGTATCAATAACAAAATAAAAAGGCTCAAAGCCAGCGGAAAAATAAACGAAGGTAAAACAGAAAAAACCAAAGATAGAGCATACCATCAGCGTGGTAAAGATGTGTTTTTCACTGTAGATCAAGTGTAATTAGGTTTACAATACAATTTTAAGGGGGATAACATGGCTGATCCTGGTAGCGTTAAAGGTAACTTAGTAAATTCTATCTGTAAGCGCTGTCAGCACCGTGTTACTAGGGTCCTTATACCTCATGACTGTGCTGATTACGGTATCAATGTAGATGAAGATCTTGGACCTGCGGGCACCAGTTGTATAGTCATAGAACATCACATATGTATTGAGTTGGATGTAGACCTGGATTGTGATGTACTAGAATGTTCAAGGTTCAAGTCAGAGGACGAAGAAGAGAATCAACGTTTAATAAAAGGAGATTTATCATCGTAATTTTAAAAACACCCGATGAAATAAGAAAGATACGAGAAAGTTGTAAGATAGTAACCAAGGTCCTTGCTAAAATTAGAGAAGAGGCACAGGTAGGAGTGTCAACCATATACTTAGATGCGCTGGCTGAAAAAATGTCTAAGGAATATGGTGCTATACCTGCATTTAAAGGGTACAAAGGTTTTCCATATTCAATATGTGCTTCTCTAAATAATGAAATTGTACACGGCTTTCCCTCAGATAAAACGCTTAAAACCGGCGATATACTGAGTATAGACTATGGTGCCATACTTAATGGATACCATGGAGACGCTGCATTCACCATGCCGATAGGTAGAGTGTCTAGGAAAGCTGACCGGCTGCTACGAACAGTGGAGTCAGCCTTGTATAAAGGAATTTATCAGGCAAGGGCTGGCCGAAACATATCCGATATTTCACGTGTTATTGAAAATCATGTCGAGCGTAAAGGGTATGCCCCAGTAAGAGATTTTACTGGGCATGGGGTTGGTAGATATTTACATGAAAAACCATCAATTCCAAATTTTACAAGTAATGCGAAAGGTATACTGATTAAGCCAGGAATGGTTCTTGCAATAGAGCCTATGGCTAATGAAAAGAAATCTGAAACAATATTATTGAAAAACAATTGGACAGCTGTCACAAGGGATGGGCGGCTGTCCGCTCATTTTGAGCATACAATCGTTGTAACGGAAGAGGGACCGGAAATTCTGACACAGGTACTTGACAAATAAAAACTAGTGCTTATATTATAACAGTGAGGAAGAAATAAAGGACACGGAGGATTTATGACAGATAGATTTAAAGGTAACAGACCAGACCCATTTTTGATAATACCGCTTGAATTATTGAGAAATAAAAAATTTTTGAAATGGATGACAAAATCAGAGTGGGGAACATGGGCATATTTATATTCTTACATCATGAGAGCGGAGGTGGAGGATGATTCATTTGGAACTTTTTTATTTGATAATTATTATCAAAAAGGTTTATTGGCTGCTAGATGGAATCAAAAACAAATGGCTGAAAATATGGGAAAAAGTAGAAAAAGTAACAGCCAAATATCAATACATACACGAGAACTAGAAGCGAAAGGGTTTTTGCGTAAAGAATACAAACCATGGCAAGGTAAAAAAACTTTGATTTATATATTAGGCACACGTGATTTTACAAGCAGAAAACACGAGACCATATACGCTTTTGAACACTTTTTTGAAGAAATTAAAAAAGAGAAGAAAGCGAAAAAAGAAGCAAGAGAATCAAAAGAAACTTTAGATACCTTAGATATTACAGTATAGTATGACAAATTGCCAAATTGTCAATTTGACAAATCGTCCTAATATAGAATAGATAACAACTTTATTCTAAAATAGATAACACTTTTCTAACGAATAGTTTTGAAAAAGAAACATTAACAAAGAATAATTAAGCTCGGAGGCTCAAAATGCCATTAACGGAAATAGAAAAATACACAGCGAAACAAACGTTAGAGCCCAAGGGCGGTATGGGTGCGTTGGTTTATTTCTCAACCATATGGAAAAGCGAACATGTATTAATATTGTTTAATACCGTGGATAGATATGTATTTAATGTATTATGCAACCAAGAGCTTTCCGAGGAAGATATAGATCTAATGGAAGAACTTTTAAACAATCACATAATGAAAGAATTACCAAATCATTATAAAAGTTTGTAAACTTTTTCAGATTTTGTACTATAATATTTATAGAGGGGTTTAACTAACCTCCAAATGAATTACGGAAAGGATTAGAATTATGGCAAGATTACCACACGTTATTGAGAGAGATGAGAAGCACGGGGAAAGGGCATATGATCTTTATTCGAGATTATTGAAGGACAGGATTATCTTTATTAGTGGTGAGTTCGATAATGAACTTGCTGATAATGTTGTAGCCCAATTATTATTTTTAGAGGCGAACGATAAAGATGCAGATATTTATATGTATATCAATTCGCCTGGCGGAAGTATGTATGCCATGTATGCTATTTTTGATACTATGCACTATATAAAACCTGACATTGTTACAGTCGGTTATGGTCTTGTGGCAAGTGCTGCTAGTTTTATTTTGGCAGCTGGTACAAAGGGTAAGAGAAATGCCCTACCACACATAGACATAATGATTCATGAGCTGGCTGCTGGTTTCAAAGGCAAAGCAAAGGATATTATGAATGAGACAAAGAATATTGAAAAGTGGCATAGACGTTTCATCAAGGAGTTGGCAGAATTGACAGGCCAATCGGAAGAGGTTATTGAGAACGACACTAAACTCGATAAGTATATGTCGGCAGAAGAGGCTCTTGAGTATGGTATTATAGATGCAATACATGCTCGAAGGGAGGAGTAGTGGAGTACAACAAATTCGGTAATAAGCAGGGTCGTAGAGTTTCGACCCGTGGGCCTAGAGATCTTCAACGTAGGCAACGTCAAATGGAACAGGCAAGCGTCTTTTCTAGTAACTCAATTGATGATCTCACAAAAGAAATAACCGATCTAAAAAAGCAGATCGGAGAGCAGAGTAAAGAACAAAATAAAATAAGCCCTGGCCAAATGTTCACAGCAGAACAGGTCGATGAAAGAATAAACAAAGCCGTTATAGAATCTGTTGAAGAAGTAAAAATCTATTATAATCAACAGATGAAAGAACTTAGGGATGCTATAAAACCTACTGATGAGGTGAAGCTTCTGGAGCATACTTTGAAACTTAGAGATGCAGAAATAATGAAGCTTGGTGATCGTAATGTGGAGTTAGAAGCGGTAAACAATTCTATGGGTAGTGACATGGGTGGATTGAAAGAAATGCTCACTGAAACAACAAAGAAGATGGAAACGCTAATGAATCTAACACATGAAGGCGTAGAGTATCATGATTCTGATAGACCTCAAATGGAAGAAGTATTTATAGATCCCATTGAGAAAGAAGAAAAGCTTAAGGCATTTATAGATGTAAAAGATGTAGATGAATCTACAAAGGTCTCGATGGATGAAAAAGTGGATAAATTGAAAAGTTTATTCGGAGGTAAGATTCCACAATAGGAAAAGGAGGATGATTTATGGGAAGCAAAGGTTTGGATATTGGAACTAATATGCTTGTCGCTGGAATGATTAATGAAGAAGGTAATCCAGTTTTCAAAATGCAGAGAGATGCGTTTTACAAGATAGTTCCTAAATCAGAAGTGAATAAAAATAGTATTAGGGTGTCTCTTGAAAAGAGAGGATCTAGCTTCATTATAGATGAAGCAGATAATTTTATTGTTGTCGGAGAAGATGCATTAGAAATAGCCATTGAGAGAAATGACATGGCTAAGAGGCCTCTACAGAGAGGTGTCATTTCCCCAAGAGAGAAAGACTCGCTCCCGATGCTTAAACTTATTATAGAAAATCTTATTGATAAGGGAACGCCAGGGGATAAGCTAGTCTATTCTGTACCTGCTAAACCGATAGATTCGGTGTTTGATATTGTGTACCATTCAGAGATGATGGGTATGTATATTAAAGAAATGGGTTATGAGCCGTTTCCCATTAATGAGGCTTTCGCCATTGCATTAAGTGAATTACTGGATGATGGTTTGACTGGTATCTGTTTATCTTATGGTGCAGGTATGACAAACATTGTAATCGTACATGAAGGTGATCCATTAGTAGAGTTTAGTGTTACTAGAGCAGGAGATTTTATAGATACTTCTGTTGGTAATGCTCTCGATATCTCTCCAAGTCTGGTTCAGATGGAGAAAGAATCTGGTATAAATTTATACGCGCCGGCGGAAAATAATAAAATAAAAGAAGCTGTGATGGTATACTATACTTCTGTAATAAGTTATACTTTGAGAAACATAGCATATGAATTGATCCGGCGAGAGAAAGATTTACCAATATTTAGGAGTCCAATATCAATGGTAGTGTCTGGGGGCTTAACACTAGCTGAAGGATTTACTAAGAAGGTAGAAGAGATCCTATCTGGTATAGATTTTCCTATGGAAATCAAAGAGGTGAGACGTGCTGAAAAGCCTATGCAAACTGTAGCAAACGGCGCTTTATTAGCTTCACAGATATAGTTGTCATTATGACACATTCTATAGAATATGTTAGAGATAGTTTTGAGAAAGAAGGATATATCTTATTATCTGACTTCTATATTAATGGGAAACAAAAGTTAAATTACATATGTACTAATATACACAAACATAATATAACTTTCTATAACTGGAATGCTGGGTATAGATGTCCTACGTGTGCTATTAATAAAAAAAGAACTAAGCTAAGTACTATAAAAAAGATGTTAGAAAAAGAAGAATACATACTTTTGGCTAAAAACTATACGAATAATAAACAGAGACTAGAATGTATATGTAATAAAGGTCATGAGTGTACTATTACTTGGGCTGGGTGGAATGGTAGGGGCGACAGATGTGTTACTTGTGGTCGTGAACAAACGGCGCTGAAACAGATAGGGCCTGGTAATTCACAATGGAGGGGAGGCACAGCGCGAGCTCCTTATTGTTATGAATGGCAAAATAAAGATTATAAGGATTATATAAAGGAGCGTGACGGGAGAGTGTGTCAGAGCCAATTGTGTAATAATGATAAAGACCTAGTAATACACCATATAGACTACATTAAATCTAAATGTAATAGGGAGAATTTGATAACTTTGTGTAGAGGGTGTAATACTATAGCTAATACTAATAGATCTTGGCATACTAGTTATTATCGAGATCTATTACATAAGAAATTTAATTATGAATACTAAAGAGGTAATAATATGGCAATAGCATTAGTTGTAGGACATAAAGAAACGTCGAAGGGCGCATATAATAGCGTACACGACGTAAGTGAGTTTGATTTTAACAAACAATTGGCCAAAGACATAGTCAACGAAACCAGTGAAGATGTAGAAATAATTTATAGGAGTACTTATAGAAGTCTTCCTATTGAGATTAATACAACATATCCAAGCTTCGTAATTTCTTTGCATTGCAACGCGTTTAATACGAAGGTGTCTGGCACAGAAGTTCTTTATTATCATTCATCTATTCGTGGAAAAAAGCTGGCTACTATATTCCAAGAGAAATTTAAAACAGCATTAGATCTACCGGATAGGGGAGTGAAATCTAAGAGCGCTGAGGACAGGGGTGGTTATTTGCTTCGTTATACGAAGGCACCCTGCATCATCTGTGAACCTTTCTTCATAGATAATGTAGATGATCTTACCAAGGCACGTGGTAATTATATTGGCTTGGTAAATGCCTATGCAAGGGCAATTGAAGATGGTAAAAAAATAATTAACTAAAGGAATTGGAGGAATTTTCAACATGAGTGAACGACTTAATGGTGAAGTAAAATGGTTTAACAATGAACGTGGGTATGGTTTTATCACGGACAATAATGATCCCGATGTGGAGTTTTTTGTGCATTTTAGTAGTGTAAATATGGAGGGATATAAGACACTGCGGGCCGGTCAGGATGTTACATTTGAATTAAAGGAAACGGATAAAGGTACACAAGCTGTTGATGTAGAACTTGTGTAAAATATAGTGGCTGCCAGTCATTTTTCCGACTGACTTAAAAAAATATTCAAGGTCTTAGTCAGTGACCTATAAAAGGAGGAATTTTAAATGACGTTTAAAAAGAATTTCATTGCAGTGGTTAAACATAAAGGCAGAATTTTAAGAGAGAAGGATGGTGGTGTGATGCTACCATTCGGCTCTGAGTACTCAATACTCTTGAAGAACTTGGATACAGTAAACGCGGTGGCGGAAATAACTGTAGATGGAAAAGATGTACTAAAGGGTAATGGTATTATCATTGCTCCCAATTCCAGTACCGAGCTGAAAGGCTTCATGGGTAGGGGTATTACAGTCAGGAATAAGTTTAGATTTATTGAGAAGACTGACGATATCAGAAATTTTCGAGGCGATAGACCTGATGATGGTGTAATAAGAGTCAAGTTTAGGTTTGAAAGAAAGGAACCAGAGTGGTATTTCACAGAACCTATAAAACCTGATTATCCTATTAATCCACTTACCAAGTGTTCGCGTGGACTAACATATTCATCATCTACAGCAACGGCATATTTTTCTAGTAATGATACGCCGGTATTTGCTTCTGTGGCCAACGAAGATGGTATAACGGTGAAAGGATTAGAGACCAGGCAGAATTTTCGTTATGGCTCTACTGGTACTCTTGAAGATAGATCGCATGTGATCGTTATACAATTGAGGGGCGCTATACAACACGTGGTATCTACTAAACCTAATATACCACTACTTAGATCTAAGTCAAAAAAGGTAAAGAAACCAGTGACTGTAAGAACTAAATTACAATGCTCTTCATGCGGTAAAAGGTGGAATTCTAGTTACAAATTTTGTCCTAGTTGTTCTACCTTTCTTGAATAACACTTGATCCCTGGCTGGCAGCCGCTTTAATATAATAAAGGTGATCTATGAAAGTAACAGAATTATTATCAAACAGGATGTATTTGAAGATAGCAATAGAAGATTTAATAAGTTTTTTAAAGGAAGCGAGGACTGTTGATACAACGTCGATAGATGGTGTAATGACAGTGCTGCTTAGATACATTGATGACCACCAGAAATATTTGATAATGATTGGCAAATCAAATATTAAAACAACGATAAAGGTGGGTAATAGTAAAGTATCTATATCTGATGCTATTAAAATACGTGTTGGTATTAAAAATAAGATAGATGTATTGACAATATTAATAGAAATTAGAAATGAGTATCTCGATGTGTTAGATCTAATGGGACAGAGAAAGAAATTTTATGATGAATACATTTTATTAAGTCAGACCATATCAAGGAGTGACATGGAGACCGAAATTGATTAAGAAATTGTGGGTTAAATTTAGTGGTATGGATGTGGTTTGTGTGTGTGAGCCACATGTTAGGGAATGTAGAGATAAGTATTGTCATGAATATGTAGTTTCTTTTACTAAAATATACAGGGAAGATGAAGAAGTATTAAGGAATCTTAATAAGAATACACAAGACGTGGATAGGGTAGTACGTAAATTTCAATCAGAAGTAGCCAAAAGCATTAGAAAAATGAAGAAGGTGAAACTATAATGGTAGATACTACTACAAAAGAATACCAAAATGAAATAGTTAATAAGCGTCTCACTAAAAGAGATGCTAATATTAAAGCGAAAAAGAAACAACATCGGAAACATATGCAAAACATATACAATGAAGCATATGATAAGGTCTTGGAAATTATTCCGGAAAAATAAATAGATTTAAAGGGGATTTAAAATGCTGTGTGGATTAATTGGTAAGGCGATGTCGGGAAAGGACTTGTTTGGTAAAATGTTGGCAGAAAGTTTATATGAAAAGACAGGTAATGTTTATATGTTAATGGCTTTTGCTAAGAACCTAAAGGAAAGAGTTCAAAAAGATTTTGATTTGTCTTATGACCAGTTATGGGGAGACCAGAAAGAGGTAGAGGATAAGAGATTTTTAAAGGAAAAGATTGTCCCTAAGTTTGCAGGCGAACAAAGTATGGGTGCTGGCGTTGATATTACATGCGGCACAATCAGAGAGCCGCTGCGTGTATATTGGACTCCAAGGGAGATTTTACAGGAGTACGGGGTCTTCTTTAGAACCATAAGCACTGGTTTTTGGGCAGATTCTTTATTCAATTTGATAGAAGATAAAGAGTATGAAAATGTGATTATTACCGATGTGAGATTTCCAAATGAAATGGTTGGAATAATTGAAAGAGGCGGGATAAATATAGAGATACTTAGGGAGGTAGCTGGTTCTAAAATCAACGCCGAACATATCTCTGAAAATGCTTTAGGTGATTGTGATAAACCAGATTTTTGTATTGATAATAATGGATCATTAGATGAATTGAAGAATGTGGCAAATGATACAGCAATGGCTATATCAGCTATGAATAAATTAAAGGAGACAATGACTAATGGCTAAGAAAAATTTTTCAATAGTAATAACACCAGATGAGGTATTGTATACTAGTATACATAAATCAAAAGACGGTTATAATTCAGCCAGAATTGTAGCTAAGAAGGGAGAAAAGGAATATCTTGCCGTTACATATGAATGGGAAGGTGATTATATACCCTCTTTTGCCATGGATCTTATGGGTTTTATGCAGGCCAATGAAGTTACAGAATCCGGAGCGTGGCCTGAAAAAGAAGACGCTTATAAGGAGTTTTCAACTAAATTAGATAAGGAGAAGTAGTTATGAAGAGATGTATCGCCTTAATATTAAGTCTAATTTTAATTTTCGCAGTCGCTGGCACTGTAGGTGTGTTTGCAGGAGGCCCTGGTGACGATAAATTATTTGAAGGCTATACTTGTACTTGTGGTTGTACCGCCCCATTGGTTGATTGTGAGTGTCCAATAGCGGAGGAACTGAAGGCCAAGATCAGAAGTCAAGAGAACGGTTAAAATTTGATGTAAAATAACTTAGATAGGAAAAGGAGATATGAACAATGAGACATGGACAAGAGCTTTCTCTCAATTTAATAGAAGATAAGGATAAGGTGGAAGCAGAAAGATTTGTAGCAAGAAGAAATTCAAATAAGATAACATATGATTTTCGGGTGAAAACAGAATACAAAGAAGATTTCGTAAAATGGTTGAAAATTTTATCTAGTATGGAGCTAGGCATTAGTGTTGATGGGAAAGATATATTGATAAAAGATTATGATGATAGGGATTTGAGTAAAATTAGAATAAAAATTGCCGGCACTGGCCCCGCTAGAGAAAGATGGTATCAAAATGTTAAAACAGTTTGGAATTTTTTTGATTTGGATATGTGTGGTGATATAACTTACTTAAAATTTGATAAAAGGGAATAATACAAATGCCTGTACCTATTGAAGCTTATATTGAACCACGTTTTATTAGATATAGAGAACGTTATCCAATGAGTTATAATAAGAGTGATAGATTCCTCAACACAATAGCTCAGGGACATTCGGTAGAGAGATACAATGGTGACATTGATGCAAGGAATGGTTGGAAACAGGCAGGGTATAATGCTAATAGTAATTCTACAAGGGTGGAGCGAATAAATGTACGTTCCGATGATATAAGTTTGAAACCATATTAACAGGAAAGGATTTATAATGACAGCTAAGGAAAAGGCAAATACGTTTGAAAAAGAATTAGAATTAATTCTAGACCATAATATAAGGGAGTTTACTAGGTTGTGCGTAGTTTCAGCCCCGGATTATTTTTTTAATGACTGCCCAGCCAGTTCATCAGGAAAGTTTCATCCGGTAAATGAGCTGGCCGGGAATGGCACAATTGTGCATACTAAGAAGGTAATTACACTTGCTTATGAATTAGTAAAGGGGTTGGATTGCGAGCAGAGTAGGGATGAAATAATAGCTGCTTGTGTTATTCATGACTTAAGAAAGCAGGGACTAGTGAAATCAGGGCATACATTGCCAGATCATGCTGAACTAGCAGCACAGCTAGTTGATGAAGTTCAGCGTGACACACAGATGTTATCTGATGAAACATATGATATGATACGCTCTTGTGTTGGTTATCATTATGGTTTATGGTCAATAGAGAAGTGGAAGAAACCTCTAGATAAATATACATTGGAGGAATACACAGTTTATATTGCTGATTTTACGGTATCAAAAAGATTTGTTGATATAAACTATAAACGATAAAAAGAAAAATTTTTGGAGGAAGAAAAAATAGGAGGGTATAGTATGGGAGAATTAAGCCCTGGAACTACTAAAAGACGTTGGGAACCAGAAGGTGGTACAAAGAAACATAATGAACGGATACATAGAGAAAGTAGGTATGTAGATGAACATAGAAACTTGCCCTTTAGTTTTTCAAAGCCTATAAAATCTAAACAACAAAAAACTGTAAAATGCAATGGTTGCGCCGCTTATTACATCGTTAATATTACTACGATTGGATTAGTATGTAGCGCGTGCCATAAGTATTGCAGTGTAGTGGAAGTAAAAGACTAGTGGGCAGAAGAGGACGGCCCGCCGGTTTCAAACTTAGCGAAGAGTCTAAACAGGCGATACGTGAATCAAAGAAAGGGCAACGACATAGACAAGAAACCAAGGATAAAATATCAAAATCGTTGGTAGTTTATTTTAGGAGAAAGAGACCGTTATCAGAAGAGATAACAAATACTTATTGTAGGTTTGATGATAATATGATATATGATTGGGTATGTGAAGTAAGCGATGAACTAGATGAGCTAGATGATGTCTTGACAGAGAGGGTTATACGTAATAAGAATAAGATAGAATTGACGTGCGGTAGTAATATAGAGTTGTTTAGTCACGATCTTAATCCCGAAGTTTTATGTTTATTTAAGGAATATTGTGAGTTAAACGATTTAGTGGCAGATGAGGCATTAGACGAGATACTATAAGGAGGAACGCTTTGATGCAACCGAGGGGAAGACCTAAAAATCCGCCAAAGGCAAAGGAATTATTAAAGGGAATCATTCCTGTTGATGAAATATTTGATGATGATGAGATTCCTATGTATCATGCCTTGATAGATATTTATTTAAAAGATTTTGATAATGAGGATATTTCATCCGGAGATATGGATGATATAATGAGTTTGGCAACAAATAAAGTATTAGAAATTCGTCTATTAAAATCAAGCAAAGGAAATGCAGAGAAACATTTAGATATTTCTGCCGCTGTTGAAAAACTACGTAAGCAGAATGATAAGGTAAAAGAGAATCTTTCTACGCGTAGAAAAGATAGAATTGATCCAGGTAGAATCAGAGGAATGTCCATAGTAGATCTTGCCGTCGCTTTTGAGGATGATAAGAAAATGGAACTTCAGGAGCGTATGGAGCGTCTAAGCATAGAAGAAGGAGAGACGTTAGAGGAAAGAAAAGACTATAGGGGAAACAGGTATGATCCTGACGCAGAAACTGTAGGGGGTAATGATGACTAATGGCATTAACGCGTAATGATGTAAAAAGATTAGATGTTGTCTTCAGTCAGGGTAAGGAGATGATAGAATTCTATCGAGCACATCCTTGTCAGGCAGCATACGATTTACTGAAAGTAGATTTTGCTCCAATACAGCGTCTTGTATTCCGTGACATGTGGTTTAAGAACTATATGATAGCGATTATGGGAAGAGGCGCAGGAAAAACCTATATGTTAGGTGTTCTAGCATCTCTCAGTTCTCTACTGTACCCTGGATATCGTGTAGGGCTAATAGGACCTGTTTTTCGCCAATCCAAAATGATATTTTCTGAAGTTGAGAAACTCTACTCAAAATCACCCATTCTAAAAGAAGCAACAGAAAAGAAACCCACCAGAGGATCTGATACGTGTTATCTAAAATTTAAATCAATTGGAGGATATAATGGTTCCTTCATTGAGGCACTACCTTTAGGTGATGGTGGTAAAATTAGAGGATCACGTTTTTATTTAATCCTTATAGACGAATTGGCACAAGTACCGGATAAAATTCTGGATATGGTAGTTCGTCCTATGGGTGCCACGACATTGGAACCTATGGAAAATGTACGCAGGCTGGAGAAGCAAACACGCCTTATTGAAATGGGATTGGCCACAGAAGACGATTTTGAAGATAGCTCTGTAAATAAAATGGTAATGACATCATCAGGATATTTTAAATTCAATCATATGTGGAGACGTATGAAAGATTATTGGATTCAGATGGAAAAAGAGGGTGATGGATGTCAGTATAAGGTTTGGCAGGTACCTTTTCATGATTTACCCCCTGGTTTCTTGGATCTGAACAATATCGCAGAGGCCAAACGTGTAATGTCTCGTGCTGAGTACAGAATGGAATATGAGGCTGAGATGATATCTGATTCAGAAGGATTTTTTAAAGCTTCATTAATAGAGACTTGTACTGCCGGTAGTGGGTTTACAGTTGAATTACATGGAGATACGTCTGCTGAGTACGTAGTAGGCGTTGACCCTAGTCAAGGCGGATCGGCGAGCTGTGGTATGGTAATAGTTAAACTTGGGACACAGAATAAGATAGTAAATGTAATGGAATTAAAGCGTAAGACACATCAAGATCTTACACAAACCATACAAAAGATATGTAAGCAGTTCAAGATTATCAGAATATATATGGATAAGGGTGGGGGAGGAAAGGCTATATGTGATTTATTAGAAGAGGGGTACGGTAACGAGACCCCCATTATAGATAGGACTAATGAAGATCATAAACACATGAAAGGCCGTCATATATTGGAAATGGTCACATTTAATCCTGCCTGGATATCTGATGCCAATTTTACAACATTGGCATTAATGGAAGATACCAGGTTATTATTTCCAGAGCCGCCTATACACACCACACTGGACGCGGTCGGTATAATATTTGATAATGTAAAGATGCTTAAATCACAGATGTTAAATATAATTGTCACGCAAACGCGTAGTGGTTTGTTACACTTTGATACACCAACTAAGAGTCAAAACAAGGACTTATATTCAGCATTAATACTTGCAGGACATGGTGTACGTATGTTGGAAAAAGAATCAGAGGAGGACGATGATCCGGTACTGTATGGAATGGGTGGAATGGTAAAGGAGCGCAAACCCAATTCGACGTGGAACCCGTTATTTAAGGGTAGAGGCGGGCCTGCGAATGCTGTGTTACAGCATAGTCTGGCTGGTGCTGTTTTGAAGAAAATAGAAAAATAATTACAATAAACTAACCTTATTAAAGTTAGAGAGCCAGAAAATTAATTTTTCGGAGGAATTACAGGATGATGATTGCGAGCATCGTAGGTATATTGATCGCGCTACTGTTATGTTTACTTCTAATAGAGTACCGCCGCAGGGCAAATGGTTATACACCACCTAATGACAATATTAGTATTTACAATGGTACATTTTGGGATCTTCTAGTTCAGAAAATATTTCGTAATTTAGCATCAATGAAATATCAAGTATTACTGTTATTATACACAATAACAGTGTATGGTATGTTTTTTGCTTCAGATGGAAGAACAATATCTACTACGGCAGGAATGGCATTCCTAGGTGGTGGATTTGTTACTTTAGCAACGAGCCGTATCATAGCAAATACGTCATTGTTTGAGGGGAGGTCATTAAACACTGACAAATAAATATTAAGGATATGCAATGGCCCTTCAGACAAATTTATTTGACATTACAAAATCAATAATTATTGTGGCCGTTATACTTTTTTTATACACACAATTTACTTCGTTCGCGGACATATTTAAACCGGGAGTAAAACAAGAACCTACCATTATTAAAATAGAAGATACAGCCATGAAGGCAGAGCTCGTATTGAGCAAACAGCGTATGAAAAGACTAGAAGCTATGTTATTAGGGCAAGAAAGTCTAATCGTAAAATATGCAAAAGAGAATAAAGAACATATAGGGGAATTGGCAAAGATAACAGCGGGACTAAAACAACAAGTAGAGACAAAGGGAAATTCTGATAAGAAATACGTAGGCAAAGAAGAAAAGGATGTAAATGCATATTTTTTTAAGAAGATTTACATGAAGGATACAAAAGGTGATAAATTTCCTGCAGCGTGGGTAATGTTTTATCCTAATCGTGACAAAGATAAACAATGGAAGTCAGGTACTTATCCGTTAGAATTTGAGATGAACATAGTAGAATCACAATCTAAAGACGGGACAGAGAATAGATATGCAGAGTTATTTGTACTTAATAATCAGATGAAAGAAACAAAGGGACAGCGTTTCCCAATTGAAGTAAAGGATATACAGTGGGAGAAAGCACCTTTAAGAGAAAAGAGTTTTGCATTTAATGCGAGAATATCAGCATATGCTAATGCCCTCATAGATAATAAAGGAGAGGGATCGTTTGCTCCTGGCTTGGGCGTTACTTTTTTCAGTTACGGACGCACGGATAGAGACATGGATTGGAAGTTTCTTGGAGTCGGTGCGGCATATGATGGCGATAATGCTTATTTGTTTGTAGAGCCGTTCTCTTGGAATTTAGGAGAAGCATTACCACTTGTTGATAATCTTTTTATTGGTACAATAGGAGGTATGAACACGAACGGTGAATGGAGTATAGGTGCTGGTATATCAATACCATTTTAGGAGGAATGTAAATGGCTTCAAGAACAGACGACTATACGAAATACAGAACGGTGGACCCAGAAAATCCCCCGTATCAGATAGATGATATTATAGGTAGAAGGGACAAGACGGACAGAATAGCTACTACTGCAATGATAGTTTCCCCAACTTTTGCGAAGGTACCGTCTTACCCCCTAGGGCGTAGGAACTATTTAATGGTGACGAATACAGGTGCTGCTGCTGTATATTTGACTAGTTCTGGTGTGACAACAGTTTCCGGCGTGCTAATAGCCGATGATGCAGTGACGGCCAATGGTTATAAAGTAGCAGCCGGCGTCACCTTTGAGGATTATACAGATGCCGTATTTTATATATCAACAGTATCAGGAACTTCTACAGCAAACATATATGAAAGAGCTACTTGGGAATAAATAGGAGAATTGTATGAGAGAAGACACTTTAACGAAAGTTACAGCGAGCTTAAAAGATAAATATCCTGAATTAGGATTGGAGAGGATAGACATAAATGATACTGATGGTACAGCTTCTTTCTATTTACAGCCAACGAATAAAACGTTGGCTTTTCTAGATGGTAAGGGTAAAATGTCCGGTATAATTCCTAGAATGGCCAGGGAAACTGCTGCTACTATTTCACGTGATTCTATGGACAGAACAGCACTTGATTTGGCACTACAGCGTGATGCTTATGATATGACACCACGTGACGCATATGAGCGTGCCATAAGACTATACTACACTGAACCCATAGTAGGATCTACCGTAAACATACTTGCTAACATAGCACGTAAGGGTTTTGAAAATGATATTGATGATGAAAATATAAAGAATTTTTTTGATGTGTGGGCATTTGATGTAAACTTTGAAGAAATGCTTGAATGGGTGTATCTCGATTTATTCAAGGTTGGCCAAGTCTATACCTATAAAGTTATTTCAGCATATGAACCGCGAGTATCTTATCTCTCACCAGTCCCTGGACAAAAAATAAAAAATGGCGGCAAAGCTCCAAAGAAGGCTAAGGGTGTGGAGAAAGGCGCCGCGAAGAAGCTTTGGTCTAAAGGGCATCTACCCATATCTTACACTGTACTTAATCCGTTATTGGTTGAAGTAGAAGGAAGTTTGTTATTCGACAAATATTCTATTGAAATGACACTTCCACCCGAGCTCGGGCAGATGATAAGAAAGGACAAATCCAAATTATCCGAAGATGAGAAAGAACTGATAAAGGCATTACCGGCAGATCTAAAACGTGCTGCTGAGTCCGGCGGTTCGTTCAAGCTTGATTCACGTCTTGTAGGTACAATTTCATATAGAAAACAACCATATGAACGTTACGCCAAACCAAGGCTGGCAAGAGTATTCGATTCATTAGAATATAAGAAAGCACTCAAACAAGCCGACTTGAGTACATTAGATGGTATAACAAATTACATTTTAAAAATTACAATTGGTTCTGACGATTTCCCAGTGACGACACAAGTTGAATTGGAAACTGTTGCAGAGCTTTTTAACACACCTAGTAAATCATTTGATGTTGTTTGGAATCACACCTTAAACATAGAGAAAATTGTCTCACCTGAAATTGAAAATATTCTTGGTCGAGAAAAGTATGAACAAGTAAATGAAGACATTACTGGTGGTCTTGGTATGGCTAAGGCGTTATTAGATGGTACTGGTGATATGAGTACGGGCGAGACTAATATGTTCATCAAAGGACTTGAAGAAGAGATCGCTTATGCTAGACGTCTTGTAACCAAGTGGATCTACAGGGAGTATCGACTTATAGCAGAAGCTATGGGATTCGATAGATTTCCCAAAATAAGATGGGATGAAAGCGTACTCAAAGATCAGATTCTGTATATGAATATTCTTGCCCAGTTGGTGGATAGAAGAATGCTTAGTTACCAGACGGCTCATGAGCTTCTTGGATTCGATTATAAAACAGAATTACAGAATATGGAGAATGAGTTTGCTCTGGTAGACGCGGGCATCTTTGGTATTATTGGTTCTCCTTGGCAACAAGCCCAAGTACAGCCAGGACAGGGCGCTCCAAAAGGAACACCGTCCGGAGGCCGCCCAAAAGGAGCTCCCGCGAAGAAGAGAACCCCATCAACACAACCACAGAAAAGACCAGGACAAAAACCAAAGAACCCGCCCAAAAAGGCGGCTAGTTCACTCACCTTAAAAGATGCTGTAAAGGATATGGGCAAAGAGGAGTTTAGTGATTTTATTGGTGAGTTGTATGTACTTAGACATTCTGAGGAGGAGGAATAATAGTGAAAGAATATAAGTTTTATTTAGATGCTGATATGAAGATAGAGAAAGGGTCAGAAGAGTTATGGGCCGCAGCTTCATCTGCTATAAGCCTTCCAAAAGAAGTGGAGAAACAGCCCGACTTACTTTATTTCTCTGCAATATTTGTTTCATCGGGTGAGAACATGAACCATGCATATTTTTTGCCATCAGAACTCGTAATGGCCGAAAATACCATTGTGAACAAAGCACTTGATGTGGAACATAAAGAAGAAGACATTATAGGACATATATATGATAGAGCGTATGTGGACGAGAAAGGAAAGAAGATAGAATTATCGGAATTAGAATCTAAAGACAATGCCAGTATAAATAAAGACAACATACACATAGCTATTGCTGGTATTATCTATAAGAACAGATTCCCTAATGTAGCAAAGGAAGTAGCAGATGGAGAATGGAAAGTTAGTATGGAATGCTACTTTGCTGACTATGATATTAAAGTAGGTAATTTAATAATGACAAAGCAAGAGGCGGAGACACTTGGTTTTGACATAAGTAAGGAATCTTCTTTTGGTAAACTTGCGCAAGTTATTAAAAATGGTAAAGAAATTGCAGAGGGGGCTGTAGTAAGAGTGTTACGTGGCATTGTGTTTTCAGGGTGTGGTGTTGTAAAGAAACCTGCCAATCTTCCTTCAGTTATATTGGAGACAGCACACGAAAAGAATAAAAACATGAAGCCGGATATTATATTAAATTATGATGAACTGGGACAGGAAAATGTAACCCCTGTAAATGACTCAAATAAACTAACCTCTACAAAGGTAGAGACCAAGGAAATTACGGAGGATAATAAGGAAACAGCGGATGGTCCAGGTGTTGATGACAACATAGGTATCTGCGTCAGTTATAAAAGACGAATCTTTGCTCATGAACCAGCGGGTCCTGACACTGAAGTGTTACATGATGATTGGTGTGCGTTGTACGAGGCGTCATGTACGTCATATTCTAGAGACACAACGGATCCAGACTGTTTACGTAATGAGGATATTAAACGCTTTGCACGTGCGTGTGCTGAAACTAAGTTGAAACGAAAAAGCAGCAGTGACAACCGCGCAAAGCTATTAAAGAAACTTCAGGAAGCTGTCGAAAAGGCAGATAGCTTAAAGTAGTTTCCGGTTTACAAGCTGGTTGTAACGAGCCAGTGAAAATAACAATCGTATAGGAGGTATTAAAATGCCACAATTAGGTCAAGGGCAAGTAGGAAAACTGAGAAGTATGCCTAAATTGACTAGGATCAATGGTGATGATCATTACAAGGTCATCTATCGTAATCTTGGAAATAACCATGCCTATCCTTTTCTTTGGGCAGTATCCGTCACACACTCTGGAGTAGAGACTGAGGTCGTTGCTAGCGGAGTGAAATTTCATGGTTATGATCTACTTACGTACGCCAATATAACGATCACTCCGATGGCTACTACTGTTGTTTCAGGAGTGTCAGATTCAGATTGGTGGATCGATAAGAACACAAGTGATGGAAAGATTTATATCAGATCTACAGCAAGCATGGATAATGTTGATTTTGATGTTAAGTTTATGTTAGGTGCAGATCTTGAGATTAGCGGTATAGTATGTAGACCTATAACAAGCTCTACTTATAGTAGACCGCGACAGATGTTCCCGTAATAAATTGAAGTAATTCACGAGATTTAAGGTGAAGGTAGAGGAATTGTAGTTTTATGATTATCCAGTTATGGGTAATTGAATATTCAGGTCGCTAATGGAATTACATTACTCTTAGAGAATTGAAATAATTGAGGAGGATATGTAATGGATGAAAAATTAATGAAAGATGTCAAGGCTGTTGTGGCTGAGATATTTTCTGACAAGGAAGAGGTTGAAATGCAGAGAAAAGCTGAGAAAGCTTTGCAGAAGTCTGCAACTACCATTGAAGAACTCACAACTACTCTCGAAGAGAGTAGCACGAAGAATGAGGATCTTGTCAATAGCGTAGCTGTGCTTGAAACTTCTGTAGGAGATCTTACGTCCGAGCTTGAGGCGGCAAAGACAAAGATCGAAGAAGCTACTCAGAAATTGGCCGAGTCAGAAAAAGCTATCGAAGAAATTAATAAAGATAGAGCTGCAGAGCTGAGAATGGCTGAGTTGGTGGAGGCTGGTGTAACTGGGTCTGACAATAAAGCTCAAGCATCTAAGGTCAGAGAGATGTCAGAAAAGGACTTCGCTTCTTATCGAGACGAACTTGTTTCTTTGAGAAAAGCAGTTGTTGCTGAACTTTCGAATTCTGAAGGCAATGCAGCTGGTGAGTCCGAAGAAGGAACTGAAGGGTCTGAAGGATCTGAAGGATCTGAAGAAGGGTCTGAAGGAGAATCTGACGATGGTACACCGCCTGCTAACATTGACCCGCAGAATGCAATTTCCGCTGCTTTAAATATGGAAATTCAGCCTAGTAAAGGTATGACTGAAAAGTATGCCGAATTAGGCAAGGCAATGGCGGATCAATTTAAACCAGAATAATAATGTTATGAGGAGGAAATAGGACATGTTTATTCCAAGACATCCTGTTATAGAAAATCAATTTTGTAGTTATGGCTCTTCTACCATGACGACCACTGCTGGTGTCGGCGGAGTTCTTTGTTATGCAGGTTCTGTTCTTTGGTTGGATGAGGACTCAACCAATCAGGAACCTATTGTTTTTAGATATGACACTTTTGCCGCTCTGAGTGACAAAACTGTTTGGCATTCAACGGATATGACCGGTTCATTAAGCGCCACTGAGAAAGTTCCGTTTGGATTCGCCATGCAGAAGGTCAAGACCGGTTATCATCAAGTGCATCCTACAGGATTCATGATGCCTGGTGATTTGGGCTCTAGTGATGTTATTGCTCAGCCGTCTTATAGCACTGTTGGAGCTATTAATGGAACCAAGGCTGCTCCTATGGGTGTGGCTCATTTAGGTATTTGGGACACAGTACATTATATGTGTGAGCATACCTTGAATGTTGTCGCTGCTGCTAATGCGATGTGGCCAGGGCAATATCTGTATGTTGTTGCCAATAATTCCGCCAAGGTGACGAATCATGCTACAAACGCTTCTGACGACACAGAAAATTATGAAGATCTTTTGGACGTCGCAGTGGCTCGTGTTGTAAAGGGCGCAAGTGCAGCTAAATGTTCAGCAAATATTGCTAACACTACACTGTACCCGATTAGAATTAAGCTTTTGATATAATTTAAATTCATCGGATTAAGGCACAATTATTGTGCTTCTGAAACTATTTGATAGGAGGAGTTGTTATGGATAGAAAAGAAATGATGGAACTTTTCAGGGCTACAGCAGAAATCAATACCCCTGAAGGTTTGGCTGCTTATCGTGCTTTTGCAGCTGCTATCACAACTCCAATCTTACAGAAAATTGAACTGGAATCGATAATGCGTACGTTGTTCGCAGTTGAAAGACTTGGACCCGGCGCACAGGCCGTTTATCCGGTCGCTGAAGATTTCGAGATTCCGGTTTGGGTTCTGCCTGGATTGGGTTACGTAGCCCAGAACTTCATCGAAGGTATCGGTGAAGAAGTTTACGTTCCTACTTTCACGATTGACGCAGCTGCGGATTGGAAACTTACGTATGCTAGAGATGCTCGAATCGACATAGCTCAAAGAGCTGCGGCTAGAGTCGCCAAAGACTTGGCTAATTATGAGGAAGAGTGTGGTTGGCGCGTTATAATGCCTGCCGTAACATCATCATTCTCTGGAAAGGGACTGTTGGGATCTCGTCCCGCGCCTATTTTTGAGATTGATCCTTCATCCACTGGCGCTGGATACCTTTCTAAGGAGCTCATCAATAAGATGATTGTTGGATTCAAGAGAATCGGCCGTACGTTGACCGATTTGTATGTGGCTCCTGAAGATGCCGCAGACATTCGTGAATGGACAGACACAGATATCGATCCAGTTACAAGAAGAGAAATCTTCCAGGCCGCTGGAATGGGAAGTCTGTGGAATGTAAGATTGCATGAAGTTCAGCATCTAGGTGCT
>SDBT01003311.1_pt1 | contig 27955 bp, 20 predicted proteins | sample 2277101 | NCBI WGS metagenome assembly SDBT01 (sample SAMN10404973, study PRJNA504765) | marine sediment metagenome | isolation source: marine sediment core GS10_PC15, 103 cmbsf | place: Arctic Ocean: Southern Knipovich Ridge | collected 2010 | reverse complement strand
GATCGGCGACGGTGGACGGGGGCTGCGGGTGCGCCCAGGCGCTCGGGGTGGTGTTCACGGACTCTCAGTCGCGCCCCTGCGTGTGCGGTCTCGGGGGAGGGGGGTTAAGCGAGATTCAGGATATCGACGTGTCCGATCGCGACTCGCGCGTTGCCCAGGTGCGCATCCGCGCAGCGTGCGACGTGACGAATCCGCTGCTGGGACCGGAAGGTGCCGCGAGCGTCTACGGTCCGCAGAAGGGCGCGACACCGGAGGTCGTCGAGATTCTGGAGGCGAATCTCGCGCACCTCGCCGCCGTCATACGCGAGAAAATGGGCATGGACGTGGTGGACATTCCGGGTTCGGGGGCGGCAGGTGGGCTGGGGGCGGGACTTCTCGCCTTCGCCTCCGCGACGCTGGAAGCTGGCTTCGAGATCGTCGCCGAGGCGGTCTCCCTCGCAAGGCGCCTCCGCGGGGCGGACCTGTGCATCACCGGGGAGGGAAAGTTCGACGCGCAAAGTCACTCCGGAAAGACGACCGCAGGTGTGGGGAGGTTCGCACGCATCGCGGGTGTCCCGGCGATTTGCGTTCCGGGCCAATCCGCTCACGACGGTCCGCACGATCTATTCGCAGCCGTCGTCCCGCTGGTCGGAGGCGAGGTCGAACCCAAAGACGCACTGGCCCACCCGCAGTTGTTCCTCAAACGCCGCACCGCCGATGCGATACGAAGCTTCCTCCAGGCAAAGTGATTGATAACCGCCCCCCTGCGGAGTAGCATTCCCTACCGAAAAACCGAAATTCGGGTGAGAGATGGATTACTTTGAGTACAAAAACGGATCGCTGTTTTGCGAGGACGTCCCTACCGCCTCAATCACCGAGCAGGTGGGAACGCCCGCATACGTCTACTCCGCGCGGACACTGCGAGAGCACTATCGCAAGATCGCCGATGCCTTCGCAGAATTGAACGCGCTGGTCTGCTTCTCGATCAAGTCGCTCTCCAACGTGCACCTGTTGAGGTTGCTGCAGGAAGAGGGGGCGGGGTTCGACATCGTCTCCGGAGGCGAGCTCGCCAGGGCTCAAAACGCGGGGGCGGACATGTCCAAGGTCGTCTTCGCCGGTGTGGGCAAGACAGATCGCGAGATCAGCGACGCCATCGCCGCCGGGATCAAGCTCTTCAACGTCGAGTCGGAGGCTGAGTTCGAGAACCTCTCGCGTCTCGCCCAAGAGGCGAACCGAAAGGTCCGCGCCGGACTGCGCATAAACCCCGACGTCTACGACCCAAAGACGCATGCGAAGACAGCGACCGGAAAGAAAGGAACGAAGTTCGGTGTGGACATCGAACGCGCGCGGGCGTTCTTCGATGCCTGCGGGCCAGATCCCAACGTCGCGCTCGACACCATCGACATGCACATCGGATCGCCGATCTATTCGCCCGCCCCATACGCCCAGGCCATTCGCAAGGCGCTCGAGCTGATAGACGATCTGGGCTCCGCCGGTTTCGAGATCACGACGCTCGACATCGGGGGGGGATTCGGCGCCGACTACGAGGAAGGCGAGACGCCATTGGCAGCGGAATACGCAGCCCAAATCGTCCCGCTGCTAAAGGGTGCGAACCTCGATATCATCCTCGAACCGGGAAGGAGCATCTCCGCCAACGCAGGGGTCCTCCTTACGAAGGTGCTCTATACGAAGGGTTCCGGACAGCGGAATTATGTCATCGTCGACGCGGCGATGAACGATCTGATTCGACCAGCGATGTACGAAGCGAAGCACTTCGTCTATCCGGCGCGGATCGGCGATGGTACACCGGCCCCGCAGCGAAGGATGGACTACGCACCCGAAGATGCAATCAAGGTGGACGTGGTGGGCGGGGTCTGCGAATGCTCCGACATCCTCGCCGTCGACCGCCTCCTACCCCCGATGAACCGCGGGGATCTGCTCGCGATCTTCTCAGCGGGGGCCTACGGATTCGTGATGTCGTCCCAGTACAATTCCCGCCCGCGAGCGCCTGAAGTGCTCGTGGACGCCTCCGAGTTCACCGTGATCCGCCGCCGCGAGACGTACGACGACCTGCTCGCCCCCGAATTCGCCGTCTAGCTGCCCCCGCGCGCAAAGATATCCGCGATCCATCGTGAGATTGACGTCCTGGAAATGGTTCAGGTGGTCCCGCTCTCAGGAGGCTTCTTTTCCTCCCGCTGTTTTCTCCGGTTCGCCAGCGACTCCACCCGCGCGTCGGCCCCCCCGCCGGCTTGCATCTTCTCGCGCTTGATGGCCTCGTAGACCTCTTTGCGATGGACCGGGACGTGGGCTGGAGCGTTAATACCGAGGCGAACTTTCTCTCCGCGGATATCGACGATGGTGATCTCGATATCATCGCCGATCATGATTACTTCATCTCTTTGTCTCGACAGCACCAGCATTTTCGGCTCCTTCCGTGGAGGTTCCGGCTGGGAGCTATTGAACTCGCCGCAGTACCATACCGCGTACGGCCTGCGCCCACACGGTGTTAACTTAAACGTATATATCGGCCAAATGTGCTTTCAAGGTGAGCCTGATTCTTCACCTGAAGTGCTCACTCAGCGGTGGTCCAACACTATCTTCGCCAAACACTATAATTGTAGGGAGGGCGGTCCCGATAAGCTCCCAAAACGGCGATTCCTTCGGTTGCGCGCCTTTTTCGGGGATTCACCTCAAGTTTCCTCGGGAAACGACCGGCGGGTCCATCAGGCCGATCTTGCATAGGCGAGGGGCGATCAGTACGGTTTACGATATGCCCAGCGAGAACTCCCGCCTACAACCTCCCGTTACGGTCCTTGAATGGATCGGCGACGCCCGGAGAGGGTTTCTCCGCCTGCTCGATCAGACCAGGTTGCCCACCGAGAAAGCCTTCCTCGATTGCAAGGACGCCGAGGCGCTGTGGAACGCGATCCGACGCCTCTCCGTGCGCGGGGCACCGGCGATCGGCGTGGCAGCCGGCTACGGTATGGTGCTCTCCGCACAGTGGGTCCCCGACGGTGCGGACTTCATGACGGGCATCGAAGCGGCGGCTGAGTACCTCGAATCGGCGCGGCCGACGGCGACGAACCTGTCCTGGGCGGCGAGGCGGGTTTTGCGGAGGGCGCAGCGGACCATCAGCAACGATTACAACAACATCCGCGACGCGATGCTCGAAGAGGCCCAGGCGATTCACAGCGAGGATGAAGCGCTCTGCGCCGCGATCGGGCGCTACGCAGAACCGCTCATAAAAAACTGCTCCGCCGTCCTGACGCACTGCAACGCCGGGGCGCTGGCGACGGTGGGGATCGGAACGGCGACCGCAGGTATGTACCTCGCGCACGCCGCAGGGCACAGCTTCACCGTCTACTGCACCGAGACGCGCCCCCTGCTCCAGGGGTCGCGCCTGACCACATGGGAACTCACCTCCGCCGGTATCGACACCGTACTCATCACCGATTCGATGGCTGGGACGCTAATGAAGGAGAAGCGCATCCAGATGGTCATCACCGGGGCCGACTGCATCGCCGCCAACGGCGACGCGGCGAACAAGATCGGGACCTACACTCTAGCCGTGCTCGCCGCCCATCACGATCTGCCCTTCTACGTCGCCGCACCGCACAGTACGTTCAATCTGGAGATACCGAGCGGGGACGAGATCACCATCGAGCAGCGAGATCCCGCGGAGATCACCGAAGGCTTCGGTAGGCGGACGGCACCGGCGGACGTCAAGACCTACTGCCCCGCCTTCGACGTCACCCCCGCCACACTCATCACCGCCATCATCACCGACAAGGGAATCATCCAGCCCGTCAACGAACAAGGCGTGAGAGAACTCATGGGCGAACCATCGTAAAAAATGGAAGAAACCAGAATAGGAAATCAGGTTACCGTCCATATCAATACAACCACCACACCGAAGGAGACAACGATGCTCGCAAGACTACTGGCATGCTCACTGGCGGGACTGTTTCTGATCCTGATCCTGATCCCCGCCCCAGTGCTCGCCGAACAGGCCGGCCCGGCCGGAGACTTACTAAAAATCCCCATCCGCGAGATCACCATCTTCAAGGACGGGCACGCCTTTGTCCTGCACGAAGGGAAGATGCCCACGGACCAGGCCGGCGACGTCGTGCTCGATTACCTACCGAGGCCCGTCCTCGGAACGTTCTGGGCGTACTCGTCGGAGAAGGGCGCACCGCTCAAGGCCGTCATAGCCAGTAGGCGAGACGAGTCCGTTATGCGGACGGCGACCAATCTAATCGAGCTGCTCCGGGCGAACGTCGGTAAGACGGTAACCATCACCGATACGCGCAACGAGACGTTCACGGGGACCGTCATCGCCCTTCCGCAGAAAGAGCCCGAGAACCTGATCCCGCACACGCGCGGGCAGCGGTTCCCCACTCCGCCCCAGCAGGCCGAACTGCTTCTGTTCCTCACCGAAGAGCGCATCAAGGCGATAAACGTTCGAGAGGTCCGCGAAGTGGTCTTCGATGGCGAGGACGCACCGAAGTTCAGCACCAAGGTCACGCGGGACTCGATGAGGCTTCAGCTTGCGTGGTCCAAAAAGCCCAGGGACCAGGCCCAGGTGGGGATGATGTACCTCCAGCGGGGCCTCCGCTGGATCCCCAGCTACAAGGTCACGATGGACGGGAAAGGCAACGCCCTCGTTGAGCTCCAGGCCACGCTCATCAATGAACTGGCCGACCTGGAAGACGTCGCCGCTCATCTGGTGATTGGTGTCCCGAGGTTCAGATTCGAGGAGATCCCCGACCCGATCAGCTTTCAGGAGAAGTTGGCGCAGTTGTCGCGGCATTTCCGCAGGGACTCGCGGACCGCGTATGGGCTCTCGAACGTGATGATGTCCCAGGCGGTCATGCCCGGGCGCGGTGGGCGCTACCGCCAGGAGCGTGAAGAAGACACTATGGACCTCGGCCCGGATGTGGCCCAGGGCGAGCGGAAGGAGGACCTGTTCGTCTTCGAGGTCCAGCACGTGACGCTCAAGAAGGCCCAGCGAATGGTCTTTCCCATCAGCAAGTTCACCATCCCGTACGAGGACGTGTACACGCTGGACATACCCTTCGCCCCGCCGCGCGAGGCGTGGGATACGGTCCGCCAGCGCCTCCGGCAGCGCAGCAGGGACGTCAGCAGCCTGGAACTGCAGCGGATGTTCCACGCGGCCCGACCTATGCACAAGCTCCGCCTGGTCAACAGCAGCGAGGCCCCGCTGACAACCGCACCTGCCTTGATCATCCGCGACTCTCGCCTGCTCGCCCAGGGGCTCATGACGTACACGTCAATCGGGTCGCAGGTGGACTTACCGATCACGGCCGCCATCGATATCCGCGTCAAGAAGGAGGAGACCGAGACCGCCCGCCTCCCCAAAGCCGAAAAATGGAGGAACGACTACTATACCCGGATTGACCTGAAGGGGACGCTGACACTGACCAACCGCAAGGACAAGGCGGTCGAGCTGGAGGTGACACGCTATGTTCTGGGTAATGTTGGGGAGGCAGACAACGAGGGGGAGGTCAAGATGGTCAACTTCCTGGAAGGTCCCATGTTCGATTTACCGGACGAGGTGCAGTGGCAGTGGTGGCGGTACCATGATTGGCCGTGGTGGTGGTCCCGGTTCAACGGGGTTGGGAGAATCGCCTGGAAGGTCAACCTCGCACCGGGTGAGAGCGTGGATTTGAACTATACGTGGCATTACTTCTGGCGGTGAGCGGCGGCGCCTTCGACGCTCGCGCGTAGGTGGGGCATGCCCTGAACTGCGGGCAGTCACTTTTTGTGCGAAGGATCTGGAAATAACCTTGACTTCCGGCAGCGGATCGGTATAATGTTTTGCTATTCGTGGGAAGCTTGTTCGACTTTTCATCAAATCAGTTTTCTGGGGTCGATGTCGCTTTATCGAGAGGAGCGTGCGTCCGCGCGCATGTTGCTGAAAAAGCGATGTCGTCTGTCTTGCTCTGAGGCAATCTAGAGTCTCCCCCCTCCGGGAAGCATCGCAAGATTGTTCCCTCTTTTTGTCCCTCCCGGGCAAGAGGACAAGTATGCGCGTGGGCGCGGTCAGATAATGAACGGAGCATTCATCTTCAGGCGCCCCAGGCATATAGCACACCTGCGGAAAAGAGGAAGGAGAGTGAATATGGGATGAGACGCTAAGTGATCTCCGGGTCAGGGGTCGGGCGCAGGAGGCACCCAATGTGTCTCTATAACAAAGTTACATAGGGAGAAGAACAAATGTTGCAGCACAGACGAAAATTGAAGATTTGCCTTGCTGTTATGGGGGCGCTGATCCTGATTCAGACCCCCGCGCTTTTTGGATCAACGTATTACGTGGACAACTCGTACAGTACCAACGGAAACGGGACGGCCGCCACGGAAGCATCATACGCCGGCGGACCCGGGGCCTGGAACGACATCCAGAATGTCACCGGATTGTCACCGGGCGACATCCTCGAAATCCGGGAAGGCACAGGGGCCTACCGCCTCACCAACCCGTGGGCGATCAATTGGTCCGGGACAGCCGCCAACCCGGTCATCATCCAGAACTACGCCGGTGACGACGTAGTCATATCCGGTGAGCGGGATATTTCGGGCGCTACCTGGACGCATCGCGGCAACGGTGTGTATGAAGCCACGGCCGGGACGACAGGAACGCTCCAGAAGTTCCCATTCACGGCGTGGTACGACCGCGGGGCCGGTGAGGAGAGGCTCAACCTTATTCAGACCAACCGCAACGCGGATTCCACACTGGCGGCGGGGTATATGCGCTATACGACCTCCAACCACGTCGTGGCGCATCTTTCGGACGGTTCCTCACCCGCCAACGCCAGTTACTTCAGGATCCCCTGGTACACACCACTGCTTCAATACAAGATCGCGAATACGGATTACGTGACCGTACGTAAGAACCCATCCGGTGGAAGCTTCACGGTCCATCGCGCTCGCGATCACATCACCGCCTCGACCACGGCGAGCGTAGGACTCGTGTGGGACGGGCTGACGCTCGGTTGGAACATGGACCGCACCATCAACCAGACCGAGGGCGGTCTCCAACCGTGCAACTACAAAGTGCTCAACTGCGATATCTCTTACGCGGGGCAGGAAGGTATCCGCTGGTCCGACGACAGCGGGCCCAACGCGCTTATCGCGAACAACGACATCCACCACATTCAGACCTCCCCCGAGTTCGAGCTGTGCGGTTACAACGGGCTCCCGGGCTTCAGCGACATGGGAACGCTGATCCGTATCTGCGAGACTTACAACGGTACGATCCGCGGGAACATCTTGCGCGATTCCGGAGGCGGAAAGATGGGAGAAGCTGTTGCCATCGACTCCGAAAACGGGTCCATCAACGTCCTGATTGAGGACAACCTCATCTATAACCTCAATCTGGGCAACTCGGGCAGCTTCTGCGGGCAGGCGTTCACGTTCCACGGTGTCGACGGACACGGACCGATGAGCGTTGACGGAACCGTCGTCCAGAACAACCGCATCTACAACGTCGATGCCTTCGTGTTCTTCGACTACGGTAACAACAGCTCCCTCCCCGCGGGCGACCTGATGACCATCAGGAACAACACGTTCGTCGATGCGAGCTGGCGCGGAGTTACGCACGAGGATGGGTACCTCAGAGGTAACGTCCGGTTCGTGAACAACATCTTCGCGTCCATCGGGACCACCCCGGACTACCTGTTCATCCTGGACGCCGACGCGATGGGTGTCGAGGTCCCCCGTTACAACGTGTTTTACTCACCGAATGACGCCGACGGTGTTCTGGTCAACTGGAAGGGTTCGACGTATACGGCGGCGACTATCTCGAACTGGGGCACCGGAAACGTTTCCGGTAATCCGCATCTGGACCTGACCGGAAACCCCCCGTCGCTGAATATCACCTCGACGAGCAGCTCGGCGTATAACGCGGCGTCGGCGACCTACGCCCCCGCCGATGACTACGAGGGCGACTCACGCCCGCAAGATGGCGCCGACGACATCGGTGCGGATGAGTACGTCTCCGACGCCAACGTCTCGACGGTTACCGTGACGGCGACCGATTCCACGGCGACCGAGGCGTCCCAGACAACCGGCACCTACCGCATCTCACGCGGGAGCGACACCACCGGGAATCTGTCGGTCAACTACTCAATGAGCGGAACCGCAACCAACGGGACCGATTATTCAACGCTTTCGGGCTCGGGAACAATCTCCAACGGGAACACCTACGTCGACGTCACGCTCACACCGACCGACGACGGCGACGCCGAGAACACCGAGACCGCGATTTTGACCGTCACCAGCGGGAGCGGGTACAACGTCGGTTCACCCTCGAGCGCGACGGTGAACATCACCGACGATGACAGCCCGGCAGTAACGATCACCGCCTCCGATGCAAGCGCCTCGGAGGAAGGCCCCGATAACGGTCAATTCACCGTCTCTCGCGGGTCCGTCACTGAGGGTAATCTCTCGGTGAACTACAGTATCGGCGGGACTGCGACCAACAGCGATGATTACGATACCCTCAGCGGGTCCGTGACCATCAGCGACGGTTACAGCTCTACCACTGTCACCCTCACACCGAACGACGACGCATCCGTTGAAGGTCAGGAGACGGTAATCCTGACAGTTACCAGCGGGAGCGGGTACAGCGTCGGTTCGCCCTCGCAGGCCACCGTCACCATCGACGATAACGACGCCGTGACGGTGACGATCAGCGCCACCGACGCAAGCGCCGATGAGACTGGTCCGGACACCGGGACGTTCAACGTCTCTCGCGGTGCGAGCAGCAGCGGGAATCTGACGGTGAACTACTCCGTCGGTGGAACCGCATCTGCAAGCGATTACGATGAGACGCTCTCAGGTTCGGTGCAGATCGACGATGGGCAGACTTCTGTGAACATCACGATCACACCGAACGACGACGCGTCGATCGAGAACGACGAGACCGTGATACTGACGGTCACGTCAGGAGCCGGTTACAACGTCGGTTCGCCCTCACAGGCGACGGTAACCATCGCCGACAACGACGAGGCCACCGTCACCATCAGCGCCACCGACCCCAACGCCGTCGAGGACGACGCAGGTGATACCATCACCTTCAACGTCTCTCGCGGGGCTGAGACCGGCGGGGATCTGGCGGTGAACTACACCGTCTCCGGAACCGCAACCAACGGTACCGATTACTCGACGCTCGACGGTGACGTGGTAATCCTCAACGGGAACACGTCGGTCGATATCGTGGTCAATCCTACGGACGAGACCACGATGGAAGCTGACGAGACGATCATACTGACGCTCGCCGCAGGGACCGGTTACTCGATCGGTTCGCCCAGCAGCGCTACCGGTACGATCAACAACGACGACGTCCCGACGGTAACTCTCAGCGCCACCGACGCCAGCGCCTCCGAGACCGGCCCGGATACCGGGACCATTGCTGTATCTCGTGGGAGCTGGAGCACGGGTAACCTGACGGTGCTCTACTCCGTCAGTGGGACCGCTGAGGCTGCAGATTACGACGAGACGCTTTCAGGGTCCGTCGTGATAACCAACGGGAACACCTCTGTTGATATCACGATCACACCGAACGACGACGTGACCGTCGAGAACGACGAGACCGTCACGCTGACGCTGACTGCCGATTCCGCCTACACGGTGGGTTCGGGTCCGGCGACGGTGACGATCTCTGACAACGACACCACGGCCGTGACTATCAGCGCCACCGACGCCACCGCAACCGAGGCCGGTGAGACTTCCGGAACAATCCAGGTCTCCCGCGGTTCGGACAGCATCGGCGATATGACGGTCAACTTCACTGTCGGCGGGACCGCCTCGAGCAGCGATTATGAGGAGACGCTCGGGACGACGGTCGTGATTGCTGATGGGAACACCACTGAAGACATCACGATCACCGCGCACGACGACTCGTTCGACGACGACGACGAGACCGTTATCCTGACGCTGGCGAGCGGAACCGGTTACAGCATCGGTTCGCCCAACAGCGCTACGGTGACGATCACCGACGACGACGAAGCCGGGACCGGCGGTTGGGAGCAGGACAGTGGTCCCAACGGTATCGTCTCGATGGAGGCGGAGCACTACGACGCCATCGAGTCCGGAACCAGCGGCGACGACTGGAACGTGGTGACCACCCCCGCCGGTGCATCCGACGGGAATGCGATGCAGGCATTGCCCGACGACGGTGACACGATCACCTCAAGTATCGAGACCGCCGCTCCGGAGCTTCAGTTCGAGGTCAACTTCGTCAAGACCGGCCAGCATTACATCTGGCTGCTTGGGAACGCCCAAGGCAGCGGCGGCGACGATTCGGCCCACTTCGGGTTCGACGGTTCGTACGTCGCAACGGTCGGTTGGAACGGAGCCGCTTCGTGGGAGTGGAGAAGAGGTACGCTCGGGACGATCCAGAACACGGGCGTCCAGACAGTCAATGTCTGGATGCGCGAAGATGGGATCATCATCGACAAGGTCGTCCTGACCACGAACGAGGCTTACACCCCGACGGGCACGGGTCCGGCGGAGTCTCCGCACGGGACCATCAGCACCTATACGCTGACGGTCAACAACGGTGTGGGCAGCGGGACCTACGAGGCCGATGATGTCGTCGACATCTACGCCGACACCCCCGCCGCCGGATCGCAGTTCGATCAGTGGACGGGCGATACGGGTTATGTGGCCAACGTCAACGCGTCCGACACCACCGTGACCATGCCCGCAGCCAACGTGACCGTCACCGCGACCTACGAGTACGAGTTGACGGTAACCGACGGGACCGGCGATGGCTACTACGACCCGACTACGGTCGTGGGCATCTCCGCGGACGCTCCGGGTGCGTGGGAGGTGTTCGATGCATGGACCGGCGACACGGGGTACCTTGACAGCACCACGGACTCCGACACCAACGTCACCATGCCCTCCGCTGCTGTTACCGTCATCGCGACGTACGCGAACCTGTATCAACTGACGGTGACCAGTGGGACCGGCGACGGGAACTACGTGGAGAATGCAGTGGTCGCTGTCTCCGCGGACGAGCCCAATGCGGGTTGGGGCTTCGACAACTGGACGGGTGACACCGCGTACCTGGACTATCCCAACAACGCGGACGCCAACGTCACCATGCCCAACGCCGCCGTCACCATAACGGCGTCGTACAGTGAGAGCGATCCCAACCAGGCGTTCCAGCAGATTGACGACGCGAACGGTATCGTCTCGATGGAAGCGGAGAACTACGACGACATCGAGTCTGGGACCTGCGGTGACGACTGGAACGACGTGACATCCCCGGCCGGTTACAGTGGATCCGGTGCGATGCAGGCTCTGCCCGATGATGGTGATCAGGTCATGAGCAGCATCGAGATGGAAGCCGCGGAGTTGAAGTTCGAGGTCGATTTCGTCAAGACCGGTACGCACTACATCTGGATCCGCGGGCACGCTCAAGGCAGTTCCGGCGGCGATTCGTGCTACGGCGGATGGGACGGCTCGCAGACGACGTATCACGGTTGGGGTGGTTCCAACGAGTGGCAGTGGAAGAAGGCCACGCTTGGGAACATCACCACGACCGGTAGGCATACGGTGCACGTCTACGAGCGTGAGGACGGTTTGGTTGTCGATAAAGTTGTTCTGACGACCAACAACAGTTACACCCCATCTGGTACGGGTCCGGCTGAGAGTTCTCGCGAGTAACGACTCTCTGGATCTGTTTTCAGTGAGTCAGTGATTGGGGCACGGCCTTGCTTGGGTGAGGCCGTGCCTCATTTTGTATCGGGCGCGAGATTGCGGGGAGGTCTCTTCCACACCCGCCGAGGTAGAAGAAGGGCGGTGGCCCCCGCGTACAGGAGTATCAGGCTCGCGGGTTCGGGGATCGTGTCGGGTATGAGGATGTGGTCGGTCACCAGCACGCTGTCGGGACCGAAGACGTTCGGATCCGGATCGTAATCGTCGGAAGTGAAACCGGAGTTGAAGGCGACGGAGGGGTTCTTGTGGGACCCGGCCATTGCGTAGAAATCGCCCCAGATCGGATCGCGGTCCGCGGTGAATCGGACGGTAACGGTCGTGGTATCTTCTGCGAGGTCGAACTTGAGCCCGTAGACGGGGTCGGGGATCAGCGGGTTGGACTGACCCGGTTTCGAGGCGCTGTAGGTTCCGAACTCGAAGCCTTCCAGGAGAACCGTCGCCTCCAGTTCGCTGATCTGGTCCAGGTTGTCTGACGCCTCGATGATGAAGTGAGAGATGTCCTTACCGGAGACGCTGAGCGTATAGGTGTACGACCACGTCCACGGACCAACCTGCTCGACTTCCCAGCTTATTGAGGTTGGCGGGGCGGCCCAGTCGTTGGTGGCGACGATCTGCGTCTGGTCCTGGTCCCAGGTGAGTTGGCCCGTATACAGAGCAGCAGATGCGGCAGGCAGGGAGACTGCCCACACCATGAGCGCAGCACAAATTACACCCCTATACCACATACTACTCCTCCGTCACAAGTTTCCTCTCTCCGAGCTCAGAACATGTGATACAGACAGGCCTCCGTTGCCGTCACTCCCCTTCACTACCGGATTATAACAAGAAACAGCAAGAGATTACGAGCTTTTCCGCTCTCTGTTTATTCACCGACCACCGGCAATGAGCCGAATCAGGGGTGCTAAGCCCATTGAGGGGTCCCATATTTCACCATGCTTCAAGGACGTGGGCCTAAACTGAACGGATTGTGTAGACCGCACCTCAATCCGCCAACCCATCTTCGAGCGCCTGGAAGAACGTAGCGAGATACTTGAAGTAGTTCTTCCCGCGGAGGTTGCGCGATTGGGTGATAATCATATCGTGGTCCAGATCGGCTCGCAGGACCGCCTTCGACCCCGCCCCATGCCCGAGCAGCCGCTCGGACAGAATCTTCTCACCCGAACCGTCCTGCTTGATGACAGGTTCATAGTACATCCCGATGCCCCATTCCATCTTGATCTTCATCTTGGGGTAAAGCTCTTCGTACGGGCGGGGTAGCAACCGCTCGAACGTCTTGGCCGAGAAGAACCGCAGGTCACCGTACGCGCCCCTGTTGAGGAGCATCTGGGCGATCCTCCCCAAGTCCATCGCCGTGGAATCCGTTCCCCCGTCCGTCCCCCGCATATAGGTGCGCCTCGCACCGAGGGGAGCGAAGAAGTTCTCGTACGTCAGCCGGAAGAAGCTCTTCCCGGAGACGAGTTCCATGGTCTTGGCGGCAAGGTTGTATCCGCCGCTGGAATACTTGCGCTTCAAACCCGGGCGTATCGCCAGCGACGCGTTCGCCAGGACGCTTTCCAGATACGGATCCCGCATGCCCCCGTACTGGTCGGGGGGCGGAAAACCGGTGGTGTGATCGAAGCAATTTCTATATCGCAGGACCGCGTCACCAGTGGTGGTAAAGCCAGGAATGAACTTGCCCACGGGATCTTCCGGGGTGATAAGCCCCTGGTCCATGAACTGAGCGAACATCATCCCGGTCAGCGTTTTCGTGATGGAGGCGACGCGCATGGGCGTATCGAGCGCGACGGGCCCGGCGTCGTTCTCACCGAACGCTTCGTGGAAGACGATCACCCCGTGGCGGGCGACGAGTGTGACGAAGGGTTCCTTACTGTGTTCGTACCACTCGCTGCAGATCTTACGAAGCTTGGCGGCGGTTCCGGGTTTGAAGCCCGCTTCGGCCTCCGTCCCTTCGCGCAGGATGGGCGCCGGGGCGCCTTCGATCTTCCGCGGGGGCTTGAACGCAGGGTACTTACCCTCCACGCCCATCAGCTTGCGCTTGATCTTCAGGTGGTAATCGGCGTCGGCGACGTCCCAGCGATCGACGGGCGAGAGCGGTCCATCGGTGGGCGTGATCTCGCTCAGGTAGGCGGCCATTGCAGCCCCGGCGGGATCGGTTTCGAGGAAGGTGACAAATTGCTGGCCCACAGACTGACCGAACTGCTCAGCCCGCTGCTCCCAGGCGAGCTTATCGATGGGCCCACCAAGATAGCTCAGCCGCCCCTTGGGTGAGAGTGTCCACGGTTCCCACCTCGGATGTCGACAGTAGATCGTCCCCCCACGCCTCACGGTCACTCCATCGGATGTTTTGCCCTCAGCTACGAACCCGTAGCGCCCGGGGGCCTTGGGTTGGGTTACGTCGTTGCCTTGAGCATCGAACCAGCGAACGCTCAGGGTGACCTCGCCCACCAGCGCCTTGACCTTCTCCGGATACTCCCAGTCGATTTTGGGAAACTCACCCGGTGTGATCATGTACCCCCATGCCCGCTTCGGTTCGACCTGCTGGTGGCCCAGTTCCACGTATTTCTTCATCGCCTCCAGGCGCGCGAGTTGGGCAAGTTCGGCGCTGCGGGCGTCGGCGTCAAGCAGTTCCATGATGAACCGCCAGCTTTCGCTCCCTTCGAGGACTTTGACGAGGACCGTGTTGAGGCCCTTGCGAAGCTTGATGGTGAAGCGATCATCTCGCGATTGGGTGGGTCGGCGCCTGAAGGTGGCGTGCACCAGTTCACCGTTGACGTAGATCTTCGCCCCTTCGCCCGCACCGAAGTACACGAGGGCGTCCTGGTCCTTGTCCGAGCGGACGTAGGAGAATGCGTAGGCGACCACGAAGTCGATCTCACCGTAGACTTCCTGGAAGTCTACGAAGTCCTTCGATGGTGCGGACGGATGGGCGCGGACCGTATGCTGTTTTCCCTGCGCGTCGCGGTAGGTGACGGTGGTGTTGGGGGTGATGAGGGTATGTGCTTCGCCCCCGAGTGAAACGAGATAATCCTTGTGGTACCCACCGTACCTCACCCCGTCCGGGAGCACCTCATCCAGCTTCGGGTTTGGAAACGGACCGAGGACCAACCACTGCGTCATGTAGCTCGTACCGACAGCGTCGTGAGCGGGCGCTGCTGCAGGAGCAGTCTCGGTAGGAGTAGTCTCGGCATGCAACGCAGTGGGCAGTAAGGCAGCCAAACAAAGCCCGATAGCTACGCATCTTGCAGTATCGCGAAACCTCATGTTCATCTCCTTGCGAATGGAACGCCTTGAACTGGACCGGGGTTTCTCAGATTGGTTCGGCTGGACGCCAACAGTATCCCCCCTTTCCTCGATCGTGCGACGCGAAAGGGTATCGAATATCAGTCTTTCCCGCCCTTGTTGCTGTTGTCTATCTGAAGCGTCGCCAGAGCCGTGGCGATGTCGTTGGTGAACTCGAATATCTTGTCCAGCCCCGTAACCAGGAACACACCCCAGACCTGCGTATTGACCCCGCAGAGCATCAGCCGCCTCTCGATATTTACGAGCTGCTTGCGCAGCCGCAATAGCTTGGCAACGTTGGAGCTGTTTATGAAACTCACGGCCGCAAAGTTCAGGACCACGTCGCTGGCGTTGTCCTCCAGAGACTCCGCCAAGGCGACCAGTTCATCCCCGAACTGCGGATCGTCGCCGAGCTCGGCGACCGTGATATTCTCCGACCATTTCTGTATCGCCATGTCGCTACCCTTTCCGCTTGGGACGCCCAAGATAGTTGAATCGCCCGGAGAAATCAACGCACCAGGATGGAAATCGAGAGCGGAAACCGGAAAATCCTGGCCTTGGATGCTTCCGTCACAAATCCCAGCCGTCCCCGGTGGTCTCGACGATACTGGGGGCCTCTCGCTTCAGGGCGTCGGGGGGGCGGCCTACTCTTTGGCCAAGCATTCCCACAAGCGTATCGATGAGAATGTGCCCCGCCATTCCCGCCGCGATCATTCTCGTCACTTCGGGCGCCCAAAGCTCGGCCTCATGGTGCTTGGGAAGCCGCAGCGCCATGATCAAACCGAAAAACGCCAGCAACCCGAGCAGCATCAAACCCCAGGAGATCAACCGCCGCCCGAACGGGCGCAACGCGAGCAGCATGATCCCTCCGATACACACAAGGACGGAAGCAAAGGACGTGTAGATTGATCCGAGGTAGGCGGCCGTTATCTGCGGAACCAAATCACCTCTCGCCCACCAATATCCGCACGCTATAAGGTGCAGCGAGGAGTAGGTGATCGCCAACGCACCAATCATTACGACCCCCGCCGTCCGCTCGACGGGAATCGGAGGAAAGACGATCGGGATTGGAACATACGGTAAGCGGCCTCGCGCCTTGACCCCGTGCATCATGCTCCGAAGCAACGCTAACGTCATCAACGTGACCACACCAACGAATACGATCCCAAAGACCAGAGGTACACTCTCAATCATGTTCCCACACCCTCGATGTAATACCATCAGGTTCGCACTTCGCCACGCTCCGCCCCGCGAGACGCAAGCCCTTACCCTCAACGGGAGCGATACAGCAACCGGTGGTCCACACCGAGCCGCCGGACCGCCGGTGCTATCTGCTCGTAGAATCTTCTTCCATCCGTATAATACCCCGCCGTCGCCGCCAACTCGCCCACCTGGTCTATCCAGTAGCTATTGAGCATCTCCATCCAAAGTTCTCGAAGGTACTTGCTGACCATGGACCCCAAAGCGACCGCAAGTTGCTTCTCCTCACCATTCGTGCAGAAATGGATCTCCGCCTCCTTACCAGCCCCGGTGATCCGATACGCACTCGTTGTATCGGTCTCGCGGAGGATCTTGAAGGTGCAGCCTTCAAAGACGCGGCTCAGGGCGGGAAGGTAATGCTTGCGAGCCCCGTGGCGGTCCACGTAGATGCGGAGCAGTCCCGGGGCGGCCTGCTTCCAGATCCAATCAAGCAGGCGGGCGGTTACGTCAAAGAGCGTCCTGTTCTTGTTGTTCGTCGCCGCCACGTGGCGATTGAACTCCCCCGCGAACAGTGGTTCGCTGCGGATACCCAGAAGCTTCAGGCCCGCAGCGTTCATCGCCGCGGCGAGCGAATTGCCCGCAAGCGTCAGGTCCGTCGCCGTGATGCAGCGTGGTAGGGGCAGGTCGGTCGAAGCATACCAGGGATACGGCGTCATGCGCCTCACCGCAGCGGGGGTAACCATGTCCAGGAGTCGGCGAAACGAGTTCGGGGCATCACCACGCACCGAGAGCATACCGAGCACCCCCCGTTCCAGGTGCTCCAGCGCCTTCGGTTTTCGGCGCGAGAAGAGTTTCTTACTGTCGCCTATCGCGACCCTCCCACCGCCGCGCGAGGGTTTCCGGGAGACCCCCGAGGCGAGCAGCGTCCACATCGACCCCTCGAGCAATTCATCGGGGACCGCGAACGCAGTTCCCGAGACCACAAGAGGCCCAAGAACCGGACCATAACCCGCCTCATCAATCCCAGCCAGAACGCCCAATCTCACCTCTCCCTGCACGATCCCGCAACGACGGTGGGATTATATGCCCGAGCATGCGAAATGGCCAACGACGAATGTCCGCTCCAGAACGAACCACCAGTGAACGAGGAGGTGGATCTGGGCAGGGAATTGCCCCTTGGATATGAAACATTTGTTGCTGGTTTCCGCTTTCTTCGTGGATAAAATTTCCCCCGCGCTGTTATATACTCGGGAAATGGCATGATGGGAGACGATGCCTCGGGCGCATCGAACCGGTCATCCACTTCGTCCGCTTTCGCGCGGGCACAGGGAAACAGGAGAAGCTTACATGCAATATGCTGTAATCATGGCCGGTGGAGCTGGCAGGAGGCTCTGGCCGCTCAGTCGCATCAACCGTCCCAAGCAACTGCTCCCACTGCTGAACGGGAGTAGCCTGCTCGAGGCTGCCGTCGAGCGACTCAAGGGCCTCTTCGAAAACGAGAACATACTGATTGTCACCTCCGCGCAATACGCCGAGATGGTCGCCCACGCCCTCCCCGCAATCCCGCCGGAAAACATAATTGCCGAACCGATCGGCCGCGATACCGCCAACGCCATCGCCCTCGGTACGGAGATAATCGCCGGGAGGAATGACGACGATGCGATCATGGGAGTATTCACAGCCGACCACGTCATTCGACCCGACGACGTGTTCGCCAAGAACGTCCGCGCTTCATTCGCCGCCGCCGAGGCCAATCCCGACGCGCTGCTGACCTTTGGTGTTCATCCAACCTACCCGCACACCGGACTGGGATACATCCACTGCGGTCAAAGCGTCTCCGATGCAGTCCACAAGGTGCTCGCCTTCATAGAAAAACCCGACCACCAGACGGCGCGCAGATTCGTCGAATCGGGGAAGCATTACTGGAACAGCGGGATGTTCGTCTGGAGGCTCTCGGCGATACGCTCGGCGCTGCAGAAGCATCTCCCCGCTTCTATGGAGAAGCTCGCGCCCGTCGGACCCACCGTACGCGAAGGGAAAGACTACGCGCAGATTCTCAACGAGGTCTATCCGCAACTGGAGAGGATCAGCATCGATTACGCCGTCATGGAAAAAGCAGAAAACGTCATGATGGTCGAGCTGGAGTGCGAGTGGCTGGACATCGGGGCGTGGCCGGCGCTTGAGAACGTCCTCGATCTGGACGAGGCCGGGAACGTTATGGTCGCCGAAAGCACCACCGTAACCGACAGCTTCAGAAACATAATCATCAGCGAGGACGATCACCTCCTCGCCGTGTTGGGCATGGACGATTGCATCATCGTTCACTCAAAGGATGCAACGCTCGTCTGCAACAAGTCCGACTCTCAGCGCCTCAAGGCGCTGGTCACCTTGATCGAGGAGAAGTACGGGCAGAAGTATATTTGAAGGGCCAAGGGGAAAAGGGGCTTCGAATGACTCGTTGGATCGCCATTGACTATGGTGCCAAGCGGATCGGGGTGGCGAGCGGGAGTACCACCAACGGTATCGCCACACCCCTCAAGGTCCTCCCCGCCCGGCCGCTCGACGACGCGATCGCCAACATCGCCCACTTGGTGGATGAGTACACCGCTGAAGGTATCGTGGTGGGCTGGCCGCTGAACATGGACGATACCGAGGGCCCGCAGGGACGCGAAGCCCGCGAGATGGCGCTCAAGCTCTCCGAGCACACCCACCTGGACGTTCGCATGTGGGATGAGCGCCTCTCGAGTTTCGAGGCGGATAAGGTTCTGGCGGGTAAGCTGACGCGGGCTAAGAAGCGGCGGATCCAGGATGCGATCGCCGCCACCGTCATCCTTCAGGATTTCTTCTCACGCGCCGGACCGGACTCGGCCCCCAACGTGCAGGACATGCAAGATCAATAGTTCCCCAAAAGAGGCGGGGAAGTGAATTGCGGGCTTCGAGCTTCCGCCAGACGCATACATCCGCGCGTACTTATACCCAGGCGTTGCGATTCTGGTGGCTGATACCCCCTTGTGCGAATTCAAGCTGTGCTTACTGGGCGCCCTTTTTCCCTGGGTCTTCTTCTTCCTCTTCCTCGGTGAGCGCTTCCAGGGCTGCCAGTGGATCGACATCCGCGGCGGACCCGGCGCTTTGGTCCTCGGCGAAGGTATCTTGGGCGTCCATCTCCCCGCTGTCAGCGAACGGATCGGCGCCCAGGTCCAGGGCGTCTTCAATATCCGACCCACTTCGGTCCCCTGAAAGCACGGTTGGCGATGCGATGGGCTCGATTTCGCTGGGCTCACCGTCGATCTGAACCGCGAATACCACCGGGCCAACCACCAACCGATCCCCAGGTCCGAGGTCCGTTTCCTCGATGCGTGTGTTATTCACGTACGTCCCATTGGAGGATCCCAAATCCTTCACGTGCACCCTATCGTCTAAGATGCTTACCTCGCAGTGCTGCCTGGATACGCTCAGCAAGGGGATCCGCAGGTCGCAGTCCACGGCCCGGCCGAGAACCGTTCCTTCTTTCGCGATTGGAAAATCCTTGCGCTTCCCGCTGGGTTTGAACATGACAAGCTTGGCGTCCATACTATTCCTCGACGGCTGTTAAAGACTGACCGGGAAAAAGGCTCCCGTATCCTACCTCGCGCATGAGATATTATAACACGATTGCAAAATTATTCTAGAATGTCCTCAAAGTGCTTCAAGTTAAATTGCACCTGAGACTGGAGGGAGTCTCGCGGTATTCCTATGGTGTACACGGGTGTACAGGGGGTAGCGCGTCGAGGGGGAGATCATGTCTTGTCCTTATATGGTTTTATTCTGTCGCACTACTCAACATCCCCTCCGACCTCACCGATAATTATTGCGCCTCAGCATACTAAGCGAGACAGCAAATGTTTGTGTTCAAAGGAAGTTAGTGCAACCAGGAGTTTGCCCAAGTGTGGGCTGTATCTTATCTTTTAGGTTGGACAAGAGGTGTCTCGACGCAAGGACCGGCAGGTCGGTGGTGAGACCGGACCGGGCATTTTGCATTCCCGGGTCCGAGCAATAAACCACCCGACAACGTCAGGCGAGGGCAAGCTGGAAGAGCTGTCCGGGGCAGTGCTGCGCAGGAGGTTCTCGGAATACCTCCTAAGCGACCCCAACGCATCAGTTCGGCCTACCGATCTGCGTTCGCGAGGGCGAGGTCACAGGGCTCTTAGCGTCTTGGGAGACTGATGTGGCGGCGTCGCGGAGGACGTTATGGCATTGAAGTTGAACAAAGCAAGAAACCTGCCCATCGGAGTGGACCTGGGGTCCGCAACGGTAAAGATGGTGCAGCTGCGCCAGACGGATCAGGGATTGGAGCTGGTCGCGGCGGCAATGCAGGAAATTCCCCGCTCGATCCGCCACGATCCTTCGCAGCGGATGACGTTTCTCCGCCAGACGGTCCGCAACATCCTGAAGAACACTCAGTTCAGGTCCTCCCAGTGCGTGCTCTCGCTTCCGGCCAAGGCGACCTTTGTCCAGCACGTCAAGATCCCCAAGCTGCCCGCTCCCGAAACAATAAAAGCACTGCAGTGGGAACTCGAAGGTAAGTTACCCTTTCCCACCGAAGACGCCATAATCCGCCACGTAGTCGCCGGAGACGTCTTCGGGGAGGCCGAGACCAAGCAGGAAGTGATCGTCGTCGCCACCGCCAAAAGAACGATAGAGGACTACATCTCCCTCGCCCACCATGCCAAACTGGAGATCGTCGGGATAAACATCGAATCCTGCGCCATCGTCGAATGTTTCGCCCGTCTGTTCAACGCCCCCACCAGCACGGGGCGAACGACTCTTTACGTGGACATGGGCTTCGGAACCACAAAAGTGGTTCTCTCGCATGGGGCCCGCATAGTCTTCGCCAAGAATCTCCCAATCGGAGGTGAGCAACTCGACCAGGCCGTCGCCGAAGGGTTGAAGATTCCCATCGAGCAGGCACACACGATGCGGTTGGATCTGCTCGGAATCTCAGAAGCAACCGCCGCCGAGGATGAGCTCTATCGCCTCCTTGAGGGACCCTTGGATCATCTCGCGCAGGAACTAACGCTCTGCCTGCGCTATTACGATTCGGTATTCCGCTCTCAAAGCATCGAGCGCGTGATTTTTCTCGGTGGACAGGCGTATGACAAACGTCTCTGTCAGGCGATCGCAAAGCGGTTAAACCTCCCGGCTCAAGTGGGCGACCCGCTGGTCAGGATAGCACGCCTGCACGGAGCGGTCCTGCCCAGTGGTCAACCACAACCGGATTGGGCCGTGGCGGTCGGGCTGGGCCTTGGAACGGGTCAGGCTGCTTAAGGATAAGAAATGAGCATCGTTAACCTTCTGCCCGAAGATTACTTTCAACGGCGCTCCCAGCGACGAGCGAACGTATTGTGCGTGGTGATGTTCGCAGTGGTGATGGGCGGGGTCGGTGCTGCGGCGATGTTGTCCGAGAGAAACACGCGGTACACGCGCCAAGTTATGGACCAGGTTAACGACCAGTACGCAGAAGCCGCCAAGAAGCTCACCCGAATGCAGCAGCTCAAGGCGCAAAAACGACAAAGCATCATCAAGGCCAAGGCCACCGCCACACTGCTCGAACGCATCCCGCGGAGTTACCTCTTGGCGGTCATCACCCATGCACTACCGGAAAACGCCTCACTGGTTGAACTGAAACTCAAATCCGTTCGCAGGACGTCCGTGACTTCGTCAAGGAACGTCTCGAAATTCGCCTCGGTCCGGGGAAAAATGGGCGCCGCACCTGCTCCCGAACTGATCATGTCTGTGGAAGTAACCGGGCATGCAGCTACGGACGTGCAGGTGGCGGGGTTCATGACCAACCTGCTCAAGAGCCCACTGCTCACCGGGGTCGACCTGGGGTACTCCCAGGAAAAAATCATAAAGGGCGACAGGGCCACTAAGGCCCCTGACCGCAAGGTGCGAGAGTTTAAGGTCGTAATGGAACTGAAGTCCAACGTGGACGTCATCGACCTGATTAAACCCGACCCCAAGGACGTTGCGGGGTTTGACGGGAAGGTTTCCTCGACCTCCCTGGGCAGAGACCGAACCGGAACCCTCAGGACAAAAGGGGTGAGTTCATGAAGTTCGGACTTCGTGAAATAGTCTTCATTGCATTGCTCACGGTGATTCCCGTGGGGGCGTGGTGGTTCGTGTTTCGCCCGCAGAACGCCTCCAACGCCGAGATGCGCCGGCAGATCGAGGCCAAGCAGGCGAAGCTCCGCCAGTTGAACCAGACTATCGGGACGATCGGCGACCTGGAAAAGCAGATCGACAAGCTGACCGACGCCGTCCAGTACTTCCAGTCCAAGCTCCCAAGCGAAAAAGAGGTCGATAAGATCCTCCAGGAGATCTGGCTGCTGGCGAAGGCCAATAAACTGAACCCCAAGAGTATTCGAACCCTAAAGAAGCAATCAAGCAGAGGAGGGTTCGTCGCCGAAGGCAGCGATCAGGCGGAGCAGCCCATCAAGGTCAAATTAGACGGCAACTTTCGCGGGTTCTACGCATTCTTGCTGGCGTTGGAAAACCAACCACGAATCACGCGAATACGAGAGATGCACCTGAAAAAGCCCAAGAAGGGACCGAAGGGGCATATCAATAGCGAATTTGAGATGTCGATCTTCTTCGAACGGAACAGCAGGGAAAAAGCATGAGCGCAGAGGATCTCCAGATGACACCCCAGGACGCAGGGGCCGAAGGAACGGCCGTCGACGAACTGAACTCGGTCGCGGCGGAGGCGCCCGCGAGTTCGCCTGTCCCCGCGAGCACCCCTGCCCCTACCATATCCCTCGCCAAGAAGCTCCCGATAAACTCCGGGAACATTCTCCTGGCCGTTCTGGTGGTGGTGGGGATTGGGTTCCTCTACTTACTGAGGCTCCGCAATACCCCGCAAACGGCTTCGGCGCAGGAGCAGACTATCGAAGCACAGGTCGAGTCCGTCCTGGTGCAGCTCGACGCCGACAGGAATTTGTCCTCTCAAACCGACGACGCCGACGACGTGATCGACACATTCTACTATGAAGCCAGACAAAGACAGATCCCCCTGGAACAACTCCGCGGGAATCCGTTCATTTACGTCTCCCCGGATGAGTCGAACAGAGGGCTTCTGGGTGATCCAATGGGTCTCTCGCGGGGGACCAAGGAATCCCGGCGACGGCTCGAAGCGCTCAACGCCGTAAAGTCCCTCGAGCTTCAGTCAATCTTGATGAGCGAGAAGGGCTCAACCGCGGTGATTTCGAACAATATTGTCAGGCAGGGCCAGAGAATCAACGGATGGACCGTCAAAAACATCAGACCACGAGCCGTACTGCTGACATGGAGGAATCAGTCCTACATTCTCAAGATGCCGCAATAGCCTCCGTTACGGAGGCGTTTTGGAGGGAAGGTAGCTTTGGCGGAGGAAAGGCAACAATCGAAGAAGTCCTCTTCCGGGAGCGCATCGGTCGCTTCGCCCGGGGAAACTGAGGACTTCGCCGAGCTTTGGCGCCCCTCGGAGAGCGGTCCGACGTATCGAGGTCCGGAGCGGATCCTCCTCGAACGCGGGTGTATCACCGCCCACGATCTGGACACCGCCACCGCCCGCCAGCAGGAAAACCCCCGGCTGAGCATCCTTGAAGCCCTCGTCCAGGCCAAGGCGATCGACGAAATGCTCGCGATGAAGACGATCGCCGATTACTTCAAGCTCCCATTCCTCCGCATCTCAAGCGCCGACGTCAACTTGGACGTTTTGGATCTGCTCCCCATCGACTACATCAAGAACAAGTATGTGCTCCCGCTCACCCGAGACGGCGAGGCCGTGGTAGTGGGCATTTCCGATCCGGCTGATATCTTTCTCATCGAGGACATCAAGCGCCGCATCAAGGGCCCGCTCAAACTCGTGGTTATACCAGCCGAAGACATCCAGACCGCCGTCGCCGAAGCCACTATCGGGCCCGAGCAGCAGGTCGATGACATCATCAAGGACATCTCCGAGGACGCCGTCGAGGTAGTCGACGACCAGGCGGACGAAGTCGCCGACCTGGAGAAAAGCGCCGCGGAAAGCCCCGTAATCAGGTACGTGAACTTTTTGATTTTCTCAGCCGTCAAAGAGGACGCCAGCGACATACACATAGAACCCGGAGAGAAAAAAATGCGAGTGCGCTGCCGGATCGACGGGGTGTTGTTCGAGCAGCACTCTCCGCCCGTTCAGATGCATGCGGCGATTGTCTCGCGATTGAAGATTATGGCGAATCTCGACATCGCCGAACGCCGCCTCCCTCAAGACGGTCGAATCCGCGCCACGGTCCACGGGAGGACCGTCGATCTGCGCGTCAGCACGCTACCGGTATCTCACGGGGAAAAATGCGTCATCAGAATCCTGGACAATCGTTCGATCATGGTCGGGCTCGATAAGCTCGGAATGTCGGATGAGACCCTCGCAAAGTTCAGCGCCCAGATACTCCAGCCGCATGGGATCGTGCTCGTGACCGGTCCGACCGGAAGCGGAAAGACCACGACGCTGTATTCGGCGATGCAGGTGATGGACGGGGATAAGCTGAACATCTCCACGGTCGAGGACCCGGTGGAATACGAACTTGGGTTCACCAACCAGGTCGGGGTGCACGACAGCATTGGGATGACGTTTTCCGCGGCGCTGCGGTCGCTGCTGAGGCAGGACCCGGACGTTATCATGCTGGGCGAGATCCGCGACGAGGAGACGGCCCGCATCGCGATCCAGGCTTCGTTGACCGGGCACCTGGTCCTCTCCACGTTGCACACCAACGACGCACCCTCGAGTATCACGCGAATTATCAACATCGGGATCGAGCCATACCTGATCAGCGCCGCCGTCAACGCCATCATCGCACAGCGCCTGGTGAGGCGAATCTGCGAGAATTGCAAACAGCCTCTCAAGAACATTCCCGACCGCGTCAAGGCCTACATGGACAAGTTCAATTTCGCCCCGGGCGAACTTTATCAGGGCGCGGGGTGCGAAACATGCCGCCAAACCGGTTTCAAGGGCCGCCTCGGAATCTACGAGCTGCTCGAACTCAACGAGGAGCTGCGCGACCTCATTACGTCCAACCCCTCCCTGGGCGATCTGCGCCGTGCCACCATTAAGAGCGGAATGATCCCTCTGCGAGCAGACGGTCTCAAGAAGGTCAACACGGGGCAGACCACCGTCGAGGAGATTATGCGCGTAACGGAAACTTAGGACAGGAGAACGAAACGTGGACTTTCTGGAAGAATTATTGACCAAGGCTTTGGATGCTGGCGCCAGTGACATACATCTTATTGCGGGAATTCCGCCGCTGTTCCGCATTCACACCACGCTCAAGCCCATTGAGGGTTACCCCCCCACGACGGAGGAGGCCACTGAACAATTCGTCAAGAGCATGGTGGGCGAGAAACGCTTCGAGAAGTTCGTCGATCAGCGCGATTTGGACTTCTCGGCGCACGTGCGGGGACGCGGAAGGTTTCGTGTGAACGCCCACTACCAGCGGGACACGGTGGCGCTGGCGTTTAGGGCGATTCCGACCGAGGTACCGGCCCTTGAGGCGCTCAACCTCCCACCGATCGTCGAAAAACTCGTCGAGCTCCCTCGCGGATTGGTCCTCGTCACCGGGGAGACCGGGGCGGGTAAATCGACGACGCTGGCGTCGATGATCGACGCCATGAACCATCGCTATCGCCACCACGTGATCACCATCGAGGACCCGATCGAGTATCTCCTGCAATGGGACAAGTGCGTCATCGAGCAGCGAGAGCTGGGCAGCGACGTCCCCTCGTTTGCCTCGGGGTTGCGGCACGCGTTGAGACAGGACCCGGACATTATCCTCGTCGGTGAGATGCGGGACCTCGAGACGACGTCGGCAGCTATGACCGCCGCCGAAACCGGGCACCTCGTGCTCTCCACGCTTCACACCCAGGGGGCGGCGCAGACCATCGAGCGTATTGTCGATATTTACCCGGCCCAGCAGCAGAACCAGGTTCGCTCAATGCTCTCGAATACCCTCCAAGCCGTCGTCTCCCAGGTGCTGTTCAAACGTGCGGACCAGGTTGGGATGGTCCCGGCGTGCGAGATAATGATCTGCAACTCAGCCATAAAGAACTGCATTCGGGAGTCCCGCATTCATGAGATCCCGAACGTTATAGAGACCAACCGCGGGCTGGGAATGATCACGCTGGATGAGTCGATCAAGAGCCTATACCTCAACGGGTTTATTTCGCGTCAGCAGGCCGTCTCCCAGGCGTCCAGGCCCGATGCGCTCAACCAGGCGTTAAGCGCCTGACAAAGTGGGAACAACCAGATGCCAAATTATAAATACGAAGTTCGAGACAACAACGGGCAGACCAATTCGGGGATTGTCCAGGCCAATTCCCTCCCCGAAGCGTCCGCGCTCGCCAAGAACTACGGGACCTACGTCCTGAACGTCTCCCCGGTCAGCGCGATGGCGGGGGCGCAGAGCGTCCTGGCGAAGGTTCGCGGGGCGAAGATCGAGTTTGGGCCCGGTCTCAAGGATATCCTCAACTTCACCAATCAGCTTGCCGTGATGATCAAGGCGGGCATCAGCATTCGGGCGGCGATCGAGGGGATCGCCCAGGGGGTCGCCAACACCAAGTTCAAGGTGATGATCGAGCGCATGAAATCCGACGTTGAATCGGGCCAGCCCTTCTCCGAAGCGATCGCGAAGCACCCGAAGACGTTCAGCACGCTCTACATCAACATGGTCCGCGCGTCGGAGCTGTCCGGGAACTTCGGGCACATGCTCGAACGCATCGCGGTTTATCTCTCCCAGCAGCTCGAGACCAGAAGCATGGTTCAAGGAGCGATGATCTATCCGGCAATCATCGGGACCATGGCGATCTCGACAACCACCTTCCTGCTAGTCTTCGTACTCCCGAAGTTCACCATGCTCTTTGCAGGGAAGGAGCATCTGCTCCCGGCCCCGACGGTAGCGCTGATAGCGATAAGCGGCTTTATGCGAGGGTTCTGGTACCTGATCGTCCTGTTTATTGTCTTGATGGGAGTGGGGTTCCACTTCGCGATCAAGACCCCCCTCGGAAGGGAATACTTTGACAGGTTCAAGCTCAAGATGCCGCTGTTCTGCCGAATGTTCCGCGCCCTGTACATCACCAGAAGCCTGCACACGATGGGCGAACTGGTCAACGCCGGTGTCCCCATGCTCGAGACACTCCGGATCACCGCGGACGTATCCGGAAACAGCCTGTACAAGCGAATGTGGATGTCTGTCCACAACGCCGTGGAGCAGGGCAGCAAAATCGTCGTCCCGCTCTCCCGGCAGAAGCTCTTGAAGCCCAACGTCGTTCAAATGATCTCCGCCGGTGAGGAGTCCGGAAAGCTCGGGGAGGTCATGGGCGATATCGCCGAATTCTACTCCAGGGAACTCCGCTCGACCATCAGGGCCGTAACCGCCATGATCGAACCGATCATGATCGTCATCATGGGCGTCTTGGTCGGATTCATCGCGATGAGCATAATTTTGCCCATCTTCAGTATGTCTAAACTGGTCAAGTAGAAAGGACAAGCGAGGTGAGTTGATGAACGACAACCCGGTTCGAATCGCCCGCGCCCAAGGCGCGAGCCCCACGCAGAAGGGGTTCTCGCTGGTGGAGGTAGCGGTAGCGACTGCAATCGTAGGTATGGGCATAGCGGCGGTTCTAGTGTCTGTTGAATCCGGAACACGGGTCAACGACGCCGGGAAGAAGCTCACCCGAGCAATCTTTCTAGCGCAGGAAGTCCGGG
>SDBT01003310.1_pt1 | contig 27969 bp, 11 predicted proteins | sample 2277101 | NCBI WGS metagenome assembly SDBT01 (sample SAMN10404973, study PRJNA504765) | marine sediment metagenome | isolation source: marine sediment core GS10_PC15, 103 cmbsf | place: Arctic Ocean: Southern Knipovich Ridge | collected 2010 | reverse complement strand
GTTGCGGTCAACGATGCGGACAGCAAACACTTATTTGACAATCGCTATGGCACGGGTCAATCCACTGTTGATGGTATAATACGTGCGACTGATTTTCTTATGGCGGGCAAGCCAGTTGTTGTAATTGGTTACGGCTGGTGCGGGAGGGGGCTTGCGATGCGCGCCAGGGGTATGGGTTCGATCGTTATTGTAACTGAAGTTGACCCGATAAAGGCGCTCGAGGCGGCTATGGACGGTTTTGGTGTTATGCCAATGGCCGAGGCTGCGAAGGTTGGCGAGTTGTTCGTGACACTAACAGGTAATAAGAATGTTATTCGCACGGAGCACTTCCGTGTTATGAAGGACAGGGCAGTCGTTGCTAACAGCGGACACTTCAATGTCGAGATAGATATTCCGGGTCTCAAGAAGATCAGCAAGAAAGTCAATCGTAACGTTCGCAATCATGTCGATGAGTATGTTCTCGGTAATAACAGGCGTATTTATCTTCTTGCTGATGGACGGTTGATTAATCTTGCGGCGGCAGAGGGGCATCCTGCCAGTGTGATGGACATGAGCTTTGCGACCCAGGCATTGCAGACAGAATATGTTCTTAAAAATAAGGGTAAGTTTTCGGTAGGAGTTCATGAAGTTCCATTAGAGATAGAGCAGAAGGTGTGCCGTGTCAAGCTTAAAACTATGTCCTTAGGTATAGATAAACTTACCGAAGAGCAAATAGAGTATCTTGCCAGTAGTGGCGAGGGGACATAGTTCAAACCGACCGTGGGGTTGGTTTGACAAGTAAAAAGTAAAAATTAAATTCGCCAGAGGCGTCCGGAGTTAAGACATATGGATGAAAAACAGGGCGAGAAAAAGCCTATAGTCTCTTCCAAGTCTTTCATGACGGTTGGTCCTACTCTTCATTACAGTCACAGTAATGTTCAGCGATGCCGTTTGCTTGCATTAGCATCCTTTGTATTAAGCTGTTGTTTCTGGTCCAAGATAGTGACCGGGTCTTTCTGGTCGTTCAATTTGCAGTCGATTTTTTCGGCGGACTTATGGTCTCTTGAGCGTTCAATTGCTACCGGTGTGAGTATTTTTGAATATCCCTGGCAGATTCTTGTGTTAGGTTTGCTGATGGGTGTTCTGTCGATGACTCCTGTGCTGATATCTCAGTTAATGAGCTTTAGTTACAGTGTTCCATTTCTATTATCTGTTTTTTTTATTGCTGATCTTCCTGTATTAGCTTTGAGCCTTCTTATAAGTTGTGTTGGTTCGGCTTGTAGGCCTTTGCGTTTTCGTTCTCGGTTTACGGCGATAATATTATGTACAACGCCTCAGCTTCTGTACTGGGGCTTTTTGGGAGGAGTTCAAGGTGCGGATCCTGTGGAGTGGGGATTTTCATTTGCACCGTGGATTTGTGCCTGGATGATTGGCTTATGTGTAGCGGGTTTAGTTCTTGGAATTGGTCATTACACTCGTTACAGACCGGGATTGGTTTGGATTTTCACATCGGTGTTTCTTTTTCTGGCCTTGTTGACCTTCGAGATAAGAATCGGATTTGACGAACTGGATTATCAGCTTTATGTAGCCAAGAATGATCCTGAGCAAGTTAGCGAGTTTCATGGCCATAGTATAGCCCAGTTACTGGATGATTTTGTAACCGATCCTTCTGTTAGAGTTTATGTTAATTACTTTGCGCCTAACGAACCGATTCCCCTGCGTGCGGAGGTGAAACAGGAACTTCAGTTTAAGTTACAGCAAGGGCGCTGGCCAATTTGGTCCAAGTTCAAGATACCTTCCGAGCTTGATTATCAGGCGAAAAGAGATCAGTTGCTCAGTCAGTATGGCATTTTCATTGATCGTCGTCCTACGAGCCGGCGAATGCCTATAGCTCTTTACTACAAGGCGTTACTGACGGACTACAAGCCGGATCTCAACAAACTCGGTAGCGAAGAGATTTTGCATTTCTATAACGATTATCCACTTGATTATGATGATTCGGTACTTGAAGTATCCCGCAAGACTATGTGGTCTTTGTATTCCGATGAGTCTTTTAAAACGTGGTGGTCTTTGTACTCTGATGAGGCATTTAGCAAGAGTCCTGAATCGATTGAGGCTCGTTGGCGTATTGCGAAACACTTTTCGGGGCAGGTCGGAGAATTTGAACTTGCGGATCGTCTTCTTTTTGAGGCGGAAAAAATGGCGATTGAGCGATTGAAGATACTCGAAGAACAACAGACCTCCGGTGACACAATTTTTAGTTTGTTCCATTCGCCTTCGGAGTCAGTGATGACAACTGTCAAGCTGACCGATCTGAGCAGACGATTGCACCAGTTGCGAGATATCATAGGGCCTCAGAATCGTACCGATGATCCAGCTTCTCGAAAGCGGTTGGCAATGTTCGTTGCTCTTGATCCGCATACACTGGATTATACCGAGATGCTCGATAAACTACTGAAAGAAACGGATCAGACTGATCCTCTTAGAGATAATATTCTTCTTGCCCAGGTGAAGCTTGTAGCGGATCGCCAGTTACGTGCCGAGCGTTTCGGTCAGTTGCATGAACAGTTTCCCAAAAGCGATGGAGGTACGCAAGCCTTGTATGAACTTGGGTTGTTAAAATTGATCCAGTATCAAGATGAATCGGATCCAGGTCAGAAAAAGGCTCTGCTTGTCGAAGCGAGGAAAACTTTAGAGCATTTTTTGGAAAAGTATCCCGATCACTTCAGCGCCGAACCGGTTCGCAAGAATCTTAAAGACCTCCCTTCGAGTGAGTAAGTATTCAGATTTGGCTAATCATCGTTAAACCTTTGACGGAGGTTTTGAGTAGTATAAGTTAGCCGGATTGACATTTATGGCGAATTATGCTACGATAATCATTATAAACTGGCTGATATAGTTGGCAAATAGTATGTGACAGCAAGGTTCATAGTTTGCACTCTGAGGAAGGTTGTTGGGCAGATGGGGACTGCTGAAGTAAACATCACGAAAGTTCTTATTGTTGGTGACGTCGAGAAGGTTTTTCTTGATCCCAATGTTCTGGAGGAGTTGCCATGTCAGGTATGCAGTTCTGTCAGCGAAGCGATTGATTCCGCAGGTAAGAGCAATTTTTCCGCAATAGCGGTTGTGATGTCCGGCTTGAGTTGCGAGCTGGACAGTTTACTCGAAGCCTTTAGAAGTGCCAATCCGGCTGCGAGGATAATTCTTCTTGCCCGAATGTACGAGGAGCCGCTGGCTATCGGGCTTATTAGTTCACAAGCCGGTGGTATTGTTGCCGCGGATGATTATTTGATATGCCCACTGGAAGCCGAGAATTTCTACCGGGCGGTTACTTCGCCCGACAAGGTTCAAACAGAAGTTGCGGTTACACCAGCCGAGGGTGGAATAAGCACTGCGGCGAGAATCAGGTATCTTGAGAAGCTGGCCACGGAAGATGATTTGACCGGTCTCAAGAACAGGAGGTATATCTGGGAATTTGCCCGGCAGATTATCGAGCGGGCAAACAGCAGGGGCGAGGAGGTGACACTTTTACTTTTCGATGTCGATAACCTCAAGAGTTACAACGATGTTTATGGTCATCTTGCCGGCGATGAGATTCTCAAAGAAGTAGCGGTCCTGATGCGTCGGTGCTGTCGTGCTCATGATGTAGTGGGCAGGATCGGCGGGGATGAGTTTGCGGTTGTTTTTTGGGACAGGCCCAAGGCTGCGGCTTCGGATTCTGATGCTGAGAGGCGAACAACTTCCGGCAGGCATCCCAGAGAAGCAGTTTTTGTAGTGAATCGATTCAGAGCAGAGTTACAAAAAGCCGGATTGGATTTGCTCGGTACCCAGGGCAAGGGGGTGCTTACTATAAGTGGTGCATTGGCGAGTTTTCCGGGTGACGGAGCAAATATAGAGGAGCTTTTCAAGCAGGCCGACAAATCGCTTTTGGAAGCAAAACGTAGCGGCAAAAACAAAATCTACATCGTGGGCGAACCGGAGAATGATATTTCCGATGTTCAATAGAGCCCAATATATCTAATAGTGCGGAACAGCTAAAAGTCAGAGTCATCCTGAACGCAACGAAGCGAAGGATCTGGCTTGCGAATGGAGTTCTAATTTATCCCCAAGGCCAGATGCTTCGCCTTTGGCTCAGCATGACAAACTCGCAAATTATATGTTACAAACCACTAAAGATTTTCTGTATTATCCGGCGTCGAATATGAGGTCGAACTTTCCTCTTTCCGGTCTTGGTAACTCCACCGAGCAGCGGACACAATCGGTTCTCTCAAGCCCTCGTTTTGCCCCACAGACAGGACACGCTATAACCGGAGTATGATTCAACGCCCAGTATGTCAGCAGTCCGGCTAAGTTAAATATACCAACAAAAATCAGCCAGAATATTAGTCTTGCTCGGCTTGTTCGTCTTGGCCAGGCGTGCCATAAAGTGATAGCTGCACAAATTATAATAGAAAACCAGCTCAGCAAGCTTCCTTCGGGGTTTGTCCATATCATGAGGCCGCCTAATTCGCGATATATCTTGTTGTATTTGAGCATTTTGCGCCAGTAATTCGGTCCCGAAATCCGCAAAACAAAATAATACACAGACGGCGATAGAGAATTCATGGTACGGATTATTATTGACTTTTTTGGTTCAGGGCGTGGGTGTTTGTATCTGTCGATTTGTCTGAACCATCCTTTTCTTCTATGCGACCATTCGAACTCGGGCACTTTCCAGAGGTAACGGTTTATCAGGCTCATATTTCCGGAAGCGTCCACCTGGTAAATCTCTTGAAAACATGTTGGCTGAGGACCCTCAGCTTTTGGCGCGTTCTTATACTGCATGAATACTTTTTTCCCCTTGGCTGCAAATTGTACGAACTGAGGACTCCATTCCTGCGGGACATTTATCGTGATTTTCTGTTTCGGTTCCCGGAGCACGAGATGGTGTTTGCGATCTGCGGTAAGAATGTGAATAAATGGGCGTTGATTAGTCGGAAAGATACGAATGCGGCCTTCTTTTATCGATCTCCAGCGATTCAGATCCATGTATTCAATTTGTGCCTGGCTTTGCAGTAGTATTTCGAATTGCCGGTCGGTAAAATTGATCTGGTATAGACTATTTTTTGTTTGCCAGAGCATCATAAGGTTGCTTGTATTCTTGGGTATCCAACTGGTCCAATTGATTAGTTTTCCCAGTGGTTCGGTATCAGCTTTTGTTTCGACTAATCCTGTAGCTCCGATATAGGCAGTCTCTTTCCAGTCGCGAGTGTAATTGATGAAAATCTCCTGTCGTGGATCGTATTGCCAGAAGCTATCATCACTTTTGATTGGAGTGATTAAGGATTGAGAGAATTCAGGAGTTATCATCATAATTTCACGCATTCTTCTTTGAGATACTAAACCGTCTTGATGGTTACGATATGATAGCGGTGAACTCAACCTGACATGTGACCATTCGAGGTATTCGAAAGGCTTATCTTTTACCGGTCCTTTCCAGATGAGATGTTTATTAGGGTCGTATATTTCAATGTTATATTCCAGTTCCTGGCGTTTCCTCCAACTGAGTATTCGCCAGTCGATATGGGCTACCAGATGAACATTCCCGTTTGTTAGAACCATTTTTTGTGCTTTTGTGATTTTAAGCTCGTTTTGTTGATCCTGTGTCAACTGTATGATCGGCGCCTGTTCAGGCGTGTAGATGTGTCTATTTATGTGGATGTCGAAGAAATCCGCTATTTCGCGTATTATCTCAAAGCCCATGACTTGAGTGATTGCAATTACGAACAAGAGGACGATCAGAATCATGAATACTTTGCATGGTGCGGCTATTTTATGGATGTTCTTTTTCGAGAGCATGATTTGGTTTGCCTTAAAATTCTCTGTTTTGGATAAGTTCGATAATCTGCATAATTAAAATCAGATAGACCGCTGCAATGATTGCCAAAGCCCAGGAGACCTGGTGTTGTACTATTGGGAAAATGAAAGCTGCTGCTATAAAAGCCAGAGCGAATATTCTGGTTGTGTACCATTTTGCACTGCTCAGGCTCGAAAGTGCCGTAGCCAGATATGCCATGTAACCAATAGCGATCATAACCCATCCCTCCCAGAAAACACGTGCGAAAGTGGGGTAGGGAAAGAAATCCGGATTGTTAGCATATCTGAACATAATGGCCCAATTAATTCCGCAGGCTGCAACAAATCCAATAGCTGCTGCAGTGAATTTTGCCGCCAGTATTGTTTTGCGTGTTACGCTTCGGTGAAAAAGATAAGGCCAGGTATGTGTGAAGAATGGCAGCCAGAACTGTCGAATTCCCAAAATCAGCCCCAATGCGATTGCGGTTATCAGCAACGATGGGCCCACCATAAAAAGTGGAGTATGTTTGGTTATTTGCCAGTTTGTTTCTCCGCCGTCTTCAAAGCGTTCGAAGTAAGGCCTCTCCCATAAATGATCTGAATGTGATCGGGCAAGACTTAGAGATATGAGACCTATTACCAGCAGTGCTACCGTCGCGAGGATTATCCAGGGCAGGCATTCGCGGAGTTCCTTTTTTAGTAGTGCGAGAAATTTCATGTTATTTTTCCTCCCAAGCAAAGAGGCGCCTTTGGTTTTCGGGGGCGGTGTATTCTATGAACTGATCTTCGAGAGTCATGTTTGCGATCTTGAAGTCAGAGGGATTAAGCTTTTTTGCGAAGTTTTCTATTTGTTTATCGTCAGTTCCTACCAGTACGAGTTGTAGTTCGTTTTTGCTTCTTCGCAGATGGAGCAGGCCTTCGATATCGACATTTTGAGGGGCCGAATCGGTGAAGTTTAGTATTACCTTCTTTATCGATGAGCGGAACTGTTCGATGGAGCAATTGGCCCGCAGGACTCCTTTGTCAATTGCTACGATTCGGTCGGCGACTCGCTCGACGTCACCGAGGATGTGGCTTGAAAATAGAATTGTTCGGCCCTGACGCATTATCAATTCTATCATGACTTCAAGAAACTGTCTTCTTATTGCCGCGTCGAGGCCCAGTGTCGGATCATCCATTATCAGCAGTTCGGGATTTGGTGCGAGAGCTAATGCCAATGAGACCTGTGCACGCTGACCGTTGGAGAGGTGTTTAATCTTCTGTTTCTTTGAGAGTTGGAAATATTCGATCATATCGTCAAAAAGGTTATTGTCCCACTGGTCCGGGAAAAAGGGGCGTTGGAATTTCTGTAGATCGCTGATTTTCATCCAGCGAAGGAGTCGATGACCTTCGGTGACATATCCGATTCGCTGACGAATATCCGGGCTTAGTTGTTGTGAATCGCAGCCGAGAAGATTTGATGAACCGGCGGTTGGATTCAACAGGCCCAGGAGGAGTTTTATTACGGTGGTTTTGCCAGCACCGTTTCTTCCAACGAAACCGCAGATGCAGCCTCTCGGGATTTTTAAATCGAGATGGTCAACGGCTAATCTGCTGCCGTAATATTTTGTTAATCCATTTGCCTGGATGACAATATCATTCATTGGTTTACTCTCCGTTTCGGTTTTTCTTTACGAATGCGTTGATTCTGTCCTTGAACATGGCGGCCAGTTCGTCCGGATCGATACCCAGATTCAGGCCTCGTGCAATTACGGTATCCATTCTCTCACAGAGCAGGTTAACGTCGGCTGCATCGCGGTCTCGTAATTTCGGATCGCTTACGAATGTGCCGGAGCCGGTTTTTGTTGTGACCAGCTTTGCCTGTTCCAGGATTGAGTATGCCCGGGCGACGGTGTTTGGGTTTATGATTAGTTCGGAAGCCAGTTTTCTAACGGCGGGGAGCTTATCGCCTGTTGAAATCTGGCGTCTTGCGATTGATTCTGCGATCTGCTCGACAATCTGAATATATATAGGTTTGTCTGAGCCGGGCGATATTTGAATCCAAAGTGCCATTTATTTGATCCACTAATCGATATTTATGCTCCTGTCGGGCGTTTGGTGCTCTTAATGTATTAGTTCTATTAGTACGTTATGTACTACTAAATGTTCGGCTGCAAGTAAAAAATGAAAAAAAATTTGATTTTAGTCAAATTTTATCCCATGTTTTAGGATTAAAATGGGTTTTTTGTGGATGTGCTTTGAGCAATATTAATCCGTTAGTAGTAGAAAATGGGCAGTTCGGGCGGTATGGGCAAGAGATTGGGTTCGCCTTTCCATTGATTATTGATTAGTGATAATTGATTATTTTAGTTTCTTTGAATTGGGTTTGTTTTGGTACCTTCAGGTACATAAGTTTTATGCCTTGAGGCATGTAAGTTTTAAATTGGGTTTGTTTTGCATATTTTTCGGCTTCACTAACTGCGGGTAAAATCCTCTTGTGAATGGTATTTTGGGGTGAAACTGCTCCTCCATGGGTGGATCTTCGACTTAGGCAGAGAAAAATGGTGTAAGTCTTTGTTGTATATGGAGTTAAGTACCTTTTGATCAAAATTTGAAAAAAGACGAAAAAGCGCAAAAAAGCGTGTAAAAGTAATAGAAAAAGAAGCGAAAAGAGTGGAAAAAGTGTTGGAAAACAGAGACTTTTCGGTATAAAAACTTTTGGGGTGAAACTGCTCCTCCATGGACGGATCTTCGACTTAGGCAGGGGAAAAATTGGTGTAAGTCTTTGCTATATATGGAGTTAAGTGTGCTTTGGTCTTAAATTTGCAAAAGTTATTTTTTTGGATTTTTTTGGATTTTTTTGGGTTATTTGGATTATTTCGGATTATTTTGGATTCCCGGCGCGCACGGGACCGTGGGTATTTTGGATTCCGCCATAGGCGGATCTTCGATATTTTTGGTGCTCCGCCTACGGCGAATCTACGACTTCAGGCACATAACATTTTCTTTTTGTCATGTAAGTTTTATGCCTTTAGGCATGTAAGTTTTTTAATACTTAATATATACTTGACGCGTGGTGGCTTGAAGATGGCATAGGCAACAAAATTGTTGGAAACAGAATTGTTGGTAAAGTGGTAGATTCCGAGTATGATTATAAGGATGTTGGCCTGATGGGAAATTAACCGGATAATTGGCCGGAGAAATTATGCAACTTTTGATTGCTGGAGACAAAGATGTATTACTGCGAACATAGGATTTATCAGGAGTAGATTTTAGATATAATAGTTGAGTCACATTAGAACTAAGATAATACAAAAGCAAATATGGCAAAATATTGGGATAATACCACTCTAGAGGAACTAGTTCAGCTTTTGACAGAAGGCAGGTTGCATCTTTTTGCTGGCGCTGGCTTGTCTTGTTTAGCTGGATATCCCACTTGGACTGAGTTGCTTAAACAATTTGCAGATGCTTATAAGTTACTGCCAAATAAGGATGAGGCGCTTGAACGAGAGCTCCCGTACCTACTGGAAAGCACTAAAAGTGCTCTAGCGATACCACAGCATCTTTGTAATACTGGTGAGGGAAATTATGAATTTAGTAAAATACTACGGAAGAACTTCGAGAAGACAATTACTACAAAAAGCCATGAACTTCTGTTAAAGTTGCCATTTGCCGGATACATCACTATTAACTATGATCGGTGTTTTGAGGAAGCTGCCAAAAAGGTTGTAGTATGTAAAGAATTGGCCAGTACACGATGGTTTTGCTTTCCACCACATAAGGAAATTCCGTCAAGCAATTTAGATGAAATGTATAATAGAAAGAGATTTCTTCTGCATATGCATGGTTGTTTGTATTATGAAGATAGGATTGATACACACAATATCATCCTAACAAAAGCCAAGTACCATGAATTCTATGATCGTAACGAAATGAAGATGATATACAATAAAATGTTGTGTAATAATCCTGTTTTATATTTTGGCACCCGTTTCGATGATCCCTGGTTTATGGAAGAACTATACAAAGTCCGCGGACATGATGACAGAGATAAGGTTTTAGAGCGCGAATCAGCTTATGTCATACTACCGATTTCAGAACAATGTAATACAGAAAGAAATGATGAACTCGAATATGGGATTAAATATATGTATTTTGATAAAGAAAATGACGGATTAATGCGTTTAATTGAGGAACTTTTTGACACTTGGAATATGCCAGCGGTGACCGATGTTTCTGATCCTAAAGAAGAACCTAAAGGTTTAAAAGTCAATTGAGGTTATAAATGAGTAAATTTTATCATAACATTGAAAAGCTGGATAAGTTGAAGAGCAAGTCAAAACCTTGCGCGGCAGATTGCAAACAAATGCTTGAAATTATCACTGGCGATAAAGATTTGACTGTTCACTTTTATAAAGGTAACACTAATCCTGTATGGATTAAATTATTAAAAGATTCTGGCGAGTTCGAGAAATTAGGTGGAAGTGATGATGAAGTGGGAGTTTGTCAGGAAGCCCAGGCAAAGTATCTAGTGAATGTTGCAGAACAAGAACAAAGTCAGGAGGAGGTTTTAGAAATATTTACAGGTATTGAGAATTTACATAGATTCATCAGAGGAGATTTTGTAGATGCCCTTTTGCATATGCGGGTTGATATAGCTGTTAAGGGTGTGCCTCTTATACTCGGTTATATAAAAGGAAGAGAGAAAAAAGACTGGTATTTTGCGTGTTATCATTCTGCGAAACTGATGGCTGAATTAGCAGAAAAATATCCTAAAGAAGCTTTTGCGATCGCTAAAGAACTGCTTGAGGTGTGGGTTCCTAAAGATCAAAAAAGGATGTCCAGGGATATAGAATCAAAATTCAGGGCTTTTGAATATGAGACAATAGTATTTAAATTCTTTAGCAAGCTTTGGGATGTAGATGCATATCGCTCAACAGAACTGCTTATAGAGCTATTAGACGGATATATTAATGAAGTACAATCAGGCAATGATTACGAAGTAACGACACATTGGTATATCCACTATGAGCGACTCGACCAAATGGGGGAAAGGCCTGGCAGAGACATACTTGCTTCTCTTATAAGAGCAATATGTCAAGCCGGTAAGAAGGTAATAGAATCTCAGCCAGAGAAAACAGGTGAGCTTTTAACAATATTGCAGGGACTTGAGAAAGAAATATTCAGACGGATTGAGATGTATTTGCTTAGGTTTGTGCCGCCAGAAACTAAAAAGGCAAGAATAAATGACATCATTAGTAATAAAGATTACCGTGAGACTACAGGATATAAGTATGAATATAAATTTCTTTTAAGGGGTAAGTATAACGAACTTAATGAAACCGTGATTCAAGAGTATCTCCAATGGGTGGATTCCAAGGAATTTGACAAGGTAGAGAAAGAAAATATTTCTTCCTGGTTTCAGGAAAGAAAAGGGCGTCCTGCTACAGACGATGATTACGATGAGATATTGAATCTCGATAAGGCAAGAGAACTATATTTAGTAAGAGAAGTGTTTCCTGAACAATATAAAGAATACAAAGCGAAAAGCAAAAGGGAAGAAGGTGAAATTGCTCCCAAGCCCAGACTCGGTACAGGAGTGAGGATTGATTCTGAGGAAGGTGCACCTTTAAGCGTTGAAGAAATGGTTAAAATGAAAGCCGAGGATGTGCTCGCTTACATTATCGATGAAGATAAATGGAAAGATAAAAAACCTACAAGCTTCTTTAATACGCCCGAAGAAGCCTTAGTTTCAGCATTTGGCAAGGCTGTACAACAGCAGGTAGGTGAATATATAAAGTTAAATCCTGACGAGTTGAAAAAGCTTAAGCCAGACTTTCTTTCACGTTATTTTGATGGTATTTGGGCGGGACTCAGGGAAAACGAGGCGGATAGCAAAAGTTGGGAAAATGTTCTTAAGACTGCAACGGCTATTATAGAGGAAAAAATTGAGGACGAGGGATTCGAGTATTGCTTCAAGAATATCTTAAATCTTGTTGGACATAAACTCAGCCAAAAAAGTCAAGGAGAACATCATGTACTAATCTGGACAATTATCGAGCCGTTAACAAAATACCAATATAATCCGGAGAATATTTTAAAGCCTGAATCGGAAAAAGACCCATATGATGAATGTATAAACTGTGTTCAGGGAGAAGCTTTTGAATTAGCTATAAGATTTGGACTCGGGTGCAAAAAAGAACTTTCGGAATATTATGAAAAGACTTTGTCGAAACAGATCAGAGATGTACTGGACTTTATTGCTAAAGAACAAAACCTTCCGAACGTGCTTTGTGTCTTTGGCGTCTGGTTTGTACAATTGCACTGGATGGAAAAAGATTGGATTGAGAAAAATATAGATTTAATATTAAGCGAAAGTGATATAAAAAGATGGGATGCAGTGTGGGGCTCTTATGTTACATGGGGCAGGCCCGCCCCAAAAGCATTTAATCTTTTGACGGAAAGAGGGAAATATAATAATGCTATAGAGAGGATTGGAGAAGCTAATTCATTTTCCTTTAGAAATGACACCGAAGAAGGGCTTGTTGGGCATTTGATGATAGGTTTCTTCAACGGTTGGATCGCTTATGAACATAATGTTATACAGAATTTCCTTAAGAAAGCGCCAGCAAAACTGCGAGGACATGCAGCAAGATTTTTAACTACGGGCTTTAAGGATATAAAAGAAAAGACTGATATAGAAGAAAGTAAGAAACAAGAATATGGGGAAAGGCTTAAATTGTACTGGCAGAATCGGCTTGGTGAGATAAGTAAAAATAGGGAAGAAAATATTGAAGAAATCCAGGAATTTGCGATCTGGGTAAAGGATTCTTTGTTTGATAATAAAGAGACTCTGGATTTGCTCTATGAAACGTTAAGACTATCCGAAGGTAAGATCGGAGAACAAGTTGATAGTGTTGAATTTGTCGAGGGTATTTGTGATGCAGCTAAAGGGAATGAAATTAAGGCGATACAATGTCTAAAGATGGCATTTAACGAACCTGAGATGCGGATGGATTCTACCTTTTATAAAGAAAGCCTGGATACATTCTTTGAATCGATAATCGGATTGGAAGATGATTATTCTGATATAGATAATATTCGAAAAGAAGCCATTATTCTGGTAGATACCATTGGCCGTTTATGTCCAGACCTTCGAGACGACTATGGAAAATTGTACACGGACCTCAACGAGAAGATTAAAAGAGTGTAAAACCGTTCAAGATACCGCTTGTGCAAACAATTTGCCCACCCTACCGGGCTGATGCTTTGGGACGGCGGCATATATATAAATTCAGGGTGGTGTATGAGGAATTAGCGAGGAAGTTTGGGTAAAGGGAATTTTGAGTGTAGGGGGCCCCTTAGTCCCCTCCATTTGGGTGATAGCAGTAATACGCTGTTATAAGGTAATTTAAGGCAAGGTTTAGGATTTGAGTGTAGGGGGCCCCTTTTTCCCCTCCATATTGGGTTTAAAGTTTTTGTTGTTATGGGATTAAACGTGGTTGGAGTAATTGATAAGGTAAGTTGTGTTTGTTTCGGGATTGAAGTTGCGAGCCGGCAGGGGCTGCACAAATGTTTGGTTGGTGAACTGAAGAAGCTGTTCGCTGATGGTGGATACAGGGTTTATTTGGAATATCCAATTTGTTTTGAATCGAAGGTGAGGAAAAGCGGCGAGAGGATTCAGAGGGAAGGGTACCTGGATTTGTATGCGGTTAAGAATGGGCGTAAGATTGCGATTGAATTTGATACAGGTGTTCATTTGAAGTTCAAGAGTATTGAAAAGCTTTTTCAGGTTGATGCTGACTTGTGCATTGGTATAGTCAGGGGCAATGCGAATGCTTTTGAGGACAACATTAAGAGGATTGAAGCAGTGAAGAAGGAAAGTGGGCTTTTGAAGAAGAATCTGTGGTTGCTTGTCTTGTGTGATGGGACTGCTCATAAAGTATAAGTGCATGAGTATGTAAATGTTGGGAATATTTTTTAGTGTAGGGGGGGTACCTTATAGGTACATAAGACTTTAAACGGTTTTTAATTGCCCCTTGAGGGGGGAAGTAGTTTTAGATAGTTTTTTTCTTTTTCCATTTTATTTCGGCTTCGGGTCTTAGGAGGTAGTTTGGTTTTAGGGTTAGGGGGTCTGCGAATTTGTTTTCTTTTGCTAATTGCCAGCCGAGTTTGTGGACGTTTTTTGCGTGGGGGGGCCAATATTCTTTTTCAATGAAATAAATATTTTTCGCGATGAATTTTTCTTTGTGGTAAACGAGGCCTTCTCCGGTTAGCCAGATTGGTTCGGTTGCAGCGAATGTATCAAGGAATTGTGAGCAAGACATGAGGGAGTCTTCGAGGATTTTTTCATAGCCTTTGGCAGAATTTATTTTTTTATATGCTGCAACAAAGAATTGTCCTCTTTTTGCATCGAGGATTGTTGCGAATTTGGGGATTTCGGTTCCTTTGTTTTTTTCGTAAGCCTTTATGTTTTCGGCAATTACGTCCATTGTATTGACGGCGACGATTTTTGCATTAATAGCGAGATTCATTGTTTTTGCCAATGCGACGGCGATTCTGAGCCCTGTAAAGCTGCCTGGTCCTGCGGAAATGTGGATTTGTCCGATTTGGCAGGGTTTTTTGTTTAATTTTTCGAGTAAAAGGGCGGTTTTTGGAAAAATTTCGCGGCTGTGGGCCATAGGGGCCGAAAAAACGGTTTCTGCCAGTAATCGATCTTCTTTGGCTATGGCGATCGAACCTATCCTTCCCGATGTTTCGACAGCGAGTGTCAAATTGTGTTCAGTCATATCGTATGCTCTTTAATAACAAGATGTTACGTTCATTTAGGCTCGGTCAGAAATATTATCCGAACGAAGTTGTTTTTTTACGTCTATTTTTTGGCAAATCGTCGGTTTTGGCAAAACAATGGCCTATCATAAAAGATATTATCGGCGAAAGTGAGAAAAATCAATTTTACCCTTGAAAAAAAATGCGAAAGTGTATAAACTGTAGTTACGAGGCACAAGCCCTCGGAGGTTGCAAGTTAATATATACGACAAGAATCCCAACGGATGGGATCGGTCACTTATCCCATTGGACGGGGACTGGTCACTGTTTATTCGGCAGGAGGTATGTAATGGCTGATGACAAACACTTTCACGGATGTGTTTACAGACAAACACTAACTACAATTCTCGCTCTTGTTTTACTTCTTTCTGTTTTAGCGCCGACATATTGCGGTGCAGCGGCAGTTGAGGGTGACAAGTCCAAGGTTGCTCGTGAAGTATCGCAGTATTTTGTACAAGCGGGCATCGCACAGTACAAACGAGGTGATTACCTTGGAGCGAAGCGGTCATTTGAGCAGGCGCAGAATTTCAGGGAGTTCATGAGCCAAGAAGATGGTCTCAGGCTCGATGATCTTTTGAAGAAAGCTACTGTTGCAGCCGGTAATCAAGAACCTTCTTCAGTTACAGAACGTCAGCGTTTATTGGAGGCCATTCAAAAGGCAGACGAGTTGATCAACAAGGGCCAACTGTCCGAAGCGCGTACGATTCTTGCGCGCGTAGGCGAGAGTAAGGTTCTTACAGATTTTGAGCGTAAGCAAATTCTCGACGGGGTCAAGAAATTAGACACCCAGATCGGACAGTCCAAAGTCCAGAGTGCACAGACCATTCAGGAGATGCAGATTAAAGCTATCTATGATACGAGTTTGAAACTGTACCAGTTGGGACAACTTGAGCAGGCGCGTGAAGGTTTTGTAAAAGTTGCCGAGAGTAGTCGTTTGGCAACGCCCCCCGGTGAATCCCCGGTAGATTATATTGAGCGAATCGATAACGCATTACTATCGAGAACTCGTGCGGTTACTGAGCCGATACGAGCACCCGTTATTCCGGATATTGTGCCTCCGGTGAATCTACGCAGGCCAATTGAAGTATCAACGAGAATACCCACGTTTGGAGTTCCTCGCCGAATGCCTGTAAGCGAGCCGAGTTATATGGAGATTGTGATTCGCAGGAGAAATGTTCGTCGCGATTACACAAAGACGGTGATTGCCGACGCGGACAATAGTGTTACCAGGTACATTGAGACCGGTCAGTTTGACAAGGCCAGGGGCGTTGTTGATTCGGCAGCAAGAATAGTTCTTGATTATCGTTTTGATCTTGGCGAAGCGCTCTTCAAGCAATACACAGCTACTCTGGAAGCGATGAATAAGACTATCGAAGAAGCAAAGGCGGTAAAGGAGGAAACTGACGGGAGAAATAAACGCATAGCGGCAGTAAATCAGCAAAAAATAAGGATAAGGCAGTGGGAGAATGATCGAAAGGAGCGAATCGAGGAATTGATGAAAAAGGCAAGGAGCTACATGCGAGAACAGCGTTACCATGAAGCTCTTGGTTCTTTGGATCTTCTCCTGAAACTTGATCCTCAAAACAACGCTGCGCTTGGTTTGAAGCAGATTCTTGAAGATAATATTCTTATCCAAAATCAGTTGGCGATTGCCCGGGAATCCAGGATACAAACTGTCGAAGCTCTTGCGCGTGCAGAAGAATCATCGATTCCTTATGCTAAAGATATGACTTATCCCCGAAATTGGCGTGAATTGGTTGCCAAGCGTAAGGAGGATGTGGTAGTAGGTCAGTCTCCAGAGGACCAGTTGGTTTATAACCAGTTGGAAGAGATTGTAGAATTGACAGACTTGAATCCTGGTATGGGACTTGGAGATGCACTTAACGCTATTCGCAATTCAGTGATTCCCCCCTTGCGTATAGTAGTTCTTTGGGGCGATCTTGTTGACTATGATATCGATCAGAGTACAGCGATCAATATGGATCCGATATCATCGGCTCCTGTCGGAACGGCTCTGGAGTTGCTGCTTCAATCTGTTTCTGCCGGTGTTGCCGATATAGGATACGTAGTTAAGAACGGTATTATAACAGTAGCGACGGAAGAATCTCTTCCGAGTAAGCTCGTAACCCGTGTTTATGACGTCAGCATACTACTTGGTATGCCAGCCACCGGTGGTGGTGGCGGTGGTATGGGCATGATGGGTGGCATGGGCATGGGTATGGGCGGCGGTGGATTTGGTGGCGGCGGTTTTGGCGGCGGCGGTGGATACGGAGGCGGACGCGGCGGTTATGGCGGCGGTGGTGGCTATGGCGGCAGTCGCGGTGGTTATGGCGGCGGTGGCGGCGGTTACGGCGGCAGTCGCGGTGGATATGGTGGCAGTCGCGGTGGCTATGGTGGCCGTAGTGGCGGCTATGGCTATGGCAGCATGCCTGCCGAGCAAAATGAGTACGAAATTGGCGCTTTCGCTGGTGGCTATGGCGGCAGTCGTGGCGGCTACGGTGGCAGTCGTGGTGGCTACGGTGGCAGTCGTGGCGGCTACGGTGGCGGCGGTGGACGTGGTGGTGGCTACGGTGGCGGAGGTTACGGTGGCGGACGCGGCGGTTATGGCGGCGGTGGTGGCGGTTACGGTGGCGGCGGTTACGGCGGCGGTGGTGGTGGTTTTGGTGGCGGCGGCGGAATGGACTACAACCGTCAGTATCGTGAATCCAACCTAACCTTTCTTATCCAGGATACGATCGATCCCGATAGCTGGTACGAAACCGGTATGGGTGAAGGTACTATAATGTCTTATGAAGGTAAGAAGTTGATTATCTTTCAGAGCCCGGAGAATCATACTAAGATTGAAAAATTGTTATTGGAGATGCGTAAATCTTTAGGGCATCAGGTTTCCATCGAGGCGCGTTTTTTAGTTGTAGGTGAAAACTTCCTTGAGGATATTGGTCTTGATGTTGATTTTCGCATAAATATCGATCCTAGTTCATGGGGCACACTTACAGTTGACCAGGACCATTCTGAATTCACGAAACCGAGCGGATCTAAGGTTCCCGGCAGTCTTGGTGGAGCTTTACAGGGTTCTGAATGGGGTCTTAATTATGGTAGCCGTTTTAACGATCTTCAGATAAGTTTCCTTCTTCGTGCGGTTCAGGCCCATAAGGATTCCAAATCCCTTGTAGCTCCGAAAGTTACGGTCCTCAGCGGTGAATGGGCTTCGTTGATGGTCAATACCTCCACAGTGATTGCACTTCCTCCTGAGGTTGGTTCTGCTACAGTAGCACCAGGTTCGGGCAGCGCGATTCAAAGTCAATCCTTGGTTCCTCAGTTCGAGACTATCCAGACAGGAGCTACTTTGAGTATCAATCCTATTATTACACCTGATAAGAAGCACGTTCTGTTGAATATAAATACCACTCTGAATGATTTTCTTGGTCTCAAGACCTATACTCTTGAGTTACCCAATTTCAATAGCACGACCGGTGAAGCGAGTGTATTTACTTACAACCAGTCACTTCCCGAGACCGAGATATCTAATGTATCCACCCGTGTTAGTGTTCCTGACGGAGGTACGCTGTTGTTGGGTGGTATGAAAGTAACAGCTCAGACGGAGTCAGAAGCAGGGGTACCAATTTTGAGCAAGATTCCTATTATAGGCAGGCTTTTTGTTAACCGTAGTAAAATCGCAGATCACAAGATTCTTCTGATTCTGGTTAAACCGACAATCATACTCCAGGAGGAGCGTGATGCCGAAGCGATCGCAGCATTGCAAGACAGTGACTATTGAGAATCGACTGGGAATGTTCTTTCGGGGCGTTTGCTTGTTTTTGTCGAAACTCCGTTAGTTAAAATTCCGATGTTGAAGTGGCTGTTTTGTTGCTGAGTTTGCAATAAAAATTTGTGTTATTTTATGTAAATATTGAGTCCTGGAGGTTGGCTCATGAAGTCTCGCCAACCAACTGTCCAAGACGTAAGTGTTTTTTGTAAAGGTGTTAATGACAGTTATCATTTTAGATTTCAATTGTTTTGTTATTAGGAGGATGCATGTTTAGGGCGTATTCCTTTCAAATGATTTTGAAGGGGGGGGCCTTTATTATGCATCAGATTTTATAAATGGAATTGAAACTTATCGGACGTACGTTGGTGATCAACTTACCATTTTTGGTAAGTTTGGTGGTGCATTTAAGGATTAATCAGCCAAGCCGTGTCGAAATGAGTTCGCGTCGGCTACTTATGACTTGGCCCAGTCAGAATGGAGATGGGTTATGAAACGACATGTTTTGTTAGTCTTATCGGTGTTCATTGCAGTATCAGGTTTGTATCCTAATGCGTGTGCTTTTGGAGCTGGCCCGCATACGATTTCCGGCTGGGTGACTTTGGACAGTAACGGTTTTGGTCTTGAGGGTGTGACCATTAAGTTTCTTCCGGTAGAACCTGTTACTGATAGCAATGGCTATTACAGTGCTGAAGTTCCTGACGGCTGGAGTGGTGCGGCTTCACCGGATAAGCCCGGATATACATTCACTCCGCTGACCAGGCCTTACTTTTTCCCTCCTGTGACATCGGACATGAATGACCAGGATTATGCCGCTACTCTACTTACGTATACGATATCCGGTCGTGTAACGCACAATGGTTTGGGTTTTGCGGGTGTGACTATGGATGGTCTGCCTGGCAATCCTGTTACCGATAGCAATGGTGATTACAGTGGTACAGTGGACTGGGGATGGAGCGGAACAGTTACACCGGATAAGTCAGGGTACGTTTTCGATCAGGAGAATATACCATACAGTAACGTGATTTCAGATCAGACAGGACAGGATTATTTGGCAATTACTTTGTACACGATCTCTGGCAGGGTGACGTTAAATCCCGGTGGCTCTGGTTTTGCGGGTGTGACTATGTCTGGTTTACCGGGCAATCCTGTAACCGATAGCAGCGGAGATTACAGTGTTGAAGTTCCGGAAGGTTTTACACAAACGGTCACAGCTCAAAAGGTTGGGTATGACTTTACTCCACTGAACAGGCCCTACAGCAACGTGACATCAGACTTTTCGGGGGAGGATTATGTCGCCACGATTATAACGTTTACGATTTCCGGTAAGGTCACGTACGATGGCGTTGGTATTGCGGATGTGAACATGACGGGTTTTCCAGGTAATCCTCATACCGATTCTAACGGTCAATACACGGCGACCGTAGAATATGGCTGGGGAGGTGTAGTAGGACCGAATAAATATGGCTACGCATTCGGTCCTGTCGATAAGAGCTATAGTAATGTGATTTCAAGCATGGTGAATCACGATTACACATCCATCCTGACACTTCCGGTTCTTAATGTCAATACCGGTACCCAATATGCAACCATCCAGGAAGCAATCGATGCTGCCGGTAATGGTCACGAACTAATTGCGTCGCCGTTGATATTTCCAGAGAAATATAACGAGAACATCGATTTCCTGGGTAAGGCGATTACCCTCCGAAGCGGCGATATTGAAAATCCCAGCAATACGGATGTGTATCCTGAGGATGTTATTATTCAGGGTGATGGTCAAGATTCAGTAGTTATGTTCCAGTCGGGCGAGACCCAGAGTAGTGTGCTTAAGGGCTTTACGATAACGAGCCCTTTGGCTCAACCAAGTATAATACCGTTGTACGGTGGTGGTATTGAATGTTCTTATTCATCACCGATGATCGAAGAGTGTATTATCAAGGACAACTATTCTCAATGGTATGGCGGTGGAATTGATCTTTATAATTCATCTGCGACTATCTATAACTGCCAGATTATTAATAATATCGCTGGAGACGGTGGTGGAATTAGTTCTAAGGGCGGTGCACCAATGGTTGGTTTCGTCGTTATTAAAGGCAATAATTCCAGTGATGTCGGTGGCGGTTTGCAGGTTCTCGACAGTGATTTGATGTTGTTTAGCTGTTTGGTAGTGGACAATACTTCATCCGATGTCGGCGGAGCTGTTTATGTTTCCAACAGCGCCATGAATATAATCAATTGTACAATAGCGGACAATACGGGAGTTGATGGTTTTGGGGGTATCTGGTGCGATGACAGGGAATATCAAGAGCCGACAATAATCAATTCAATTATCTGGAACAATGGTGAGAACAGCTTATACAACTGCGAGGGTTTGATTTCATTTTCTTGTATAGACGACGATGTTCCCGGTCCAAACACGATAAACGAGGATCCGCTGTTTCTCGACGACTATTACTTGAGCAGTCTGGAAGCTGGTCAGAGGTATGGAAGTCCGTGTATTGATAGCGGAAATGCTCCGTCAAGCGATTCGGGGCTTTCGTTTTTTACTACTCGCTTAGATCAGGTACTGGATACTGGTATAGTTGATATGGGCTTCCATCGTGCACCACAGATGCCGGTTGAAACTTATAAGTTGAACGCCGTGGCGACCGGTGAGGGTGAAATTGATCCTAACTGGCCTTTCCCTTCCGGTCATTATTACAATAAGTACACGTATATTGAATTTACCGCAACGGTAACCGATCCGAACTGGCGGATTATGAGATGGCTCGTGGATAGTCAAGTTCTCCTTACGGATCCGACTAATCCGAGCAGTAGTATTTACACCGGCAGCACATACTCAATTGTGATGGATACAGACCATACGGTTATAGTGGAATTTGAGCCAAAGCCCATACACACCCTTACGATCGATATTGCGGGTTCCGGTGGTGACATATTGAGAGTTGTCGGACCGGGAGAAACGACGATCAATCATCGCTGGCCCGGATCTTATGATTTCCTTGAAGGAGATGTTGTACGTATTGAAACTTCTCCCGGTGGATTAAATGTAACTTTATGGGATGGATGCGATAACGATGCTACGATTGATGTTAACAACATAGTTACAATTGATTCCGACAAAACAGTTACTGTTTCGTTCCGTTTACCACAGACCAGATATGTTCCGACTCCTAATCTCTATACAACGATCTCAAGCGCAGTGAATGCCTCGGGCAATGGTGATAAAGTAGTTGTTTCAAAAGGCACCTATACCGGAGGTATTGACTTTAAGGGCAAGGTCTTAACGGTGGCATGTGAGTTTCCGGATGATCCCGACTATGTTGCGAACACGATTATAGACTGCAGGAATCTAAGTCCAGCTTTTATTCTTCATCAGGGCGAAGGTCACGGAGCGGTTATCGAAGGTTTTACTATCATCAACGGTCGTGCTCTATATCTCTTTGACGTACTTGGCCCGGGTGGGCATGTGCCCCTTCATGGTGGTGGTGCTATATCTTGTTTGAACGGTGCCAGTCCTACTTTGGCCCATCTTATCATACGGAACTGTTTTGCAGAGGGTGCGTTGGGTCAGAATGGTGGGTATGGTACTGCCGGTCAGGATGGTGTCGCAGGTGCCGATGGAAATGATGGTTTCCATGGATGGGATTTGGACAGGCCTGATATAACTGATGTTAATGGTACCGACGGTGTAGATGCAAATGATGGTACAGATGGTACTAGTGGAACTGATGGTGCTGCTGGAACTTCCGGTGGTTTTGCATATGGTGGCGGTTTGTTCTTTAGCGGTAACAGTACACCGACTATCTTAAACGTTAGGATAATAAATAGTGGGGCCCATGGTGGAAACGGTGGAAACGGTGGTATAGGTGGCCCCGGCGGTCATGGCGGCGATGGCGGTAACGGCGGTACCGGCGGTGACGGTAGTCTAAATCCCGATCCTAATGGAACGGATGGCAACGGCGGTAATGGCGGTGCCGGTGGAAATGGTGGTGAAGGTGGAGCCGGCGGTCTCGGCGGCAATGCCGGCTGGGGTGGTGACGCTTATGGTGGAGGAGTATATTACGGTCCTCTATGCAAGCCAATAATAGAAGGTTTAACTATTCAAGGCTGCAGTACGCAAGTTGGATGGAAAGGTGAGTATGGTGTCGGTGGCGTAGGTGGCCCCGGCGGCAATGGCGGATCCGGTGGTGACGGTGGAGCAGGCTTCGGGACCAATGGTGAAGATGGTGAAGCAGGTGCTCACGGTCTCGGTGGCGATGGCGGCGATGCCAACGACAGCGGTATAGATGGATTCTTTGGTTTTCTGACTTTAGGAGGCGGAATATTTTACGGTAATGACTGTGAAATAACTGAGGAATTGGCTATAACCGATATAAGTATAAGTACCTGTGCAGCAGATCCTGTTACAGTTGAAATACCTGTGCCAGCAGATCCGTGCGGAGGTATAGGTGGTTTTGGCGGGGATCCTAACGATCCGAATGAAGGCGCCGGTAGCGACGGAAGTATTGGTCATGCGTCCGGTCTTCCTCAGTATCCGGTACTACCTTTTGGTTTTGGCCGTGCCAATAGTACCTATCCTTATGGCTATGGAGGTGGTAGTTTTTATGATGCTAATTGTATAGTCGAGCTAACAAACTACACGTTAAACAACAACACAGCAGGCAATGAGGGCGGAGGCGATTATTGTCGTTTGGGTAGTACTTTCGATTTCAATAATTGTAGCGTTTCCAATAATACCGCAAGAAGAGGCTCTGGTGGTGGTCAGAATTTTGGCAACAATACATCTGTATCAATAGTCGGTTCCGGCTTCTTTATTGATAACAATGCCGCTGGTGCGGGAGGTGGTCAGTGTTTCGGTAGTTCATGTGTTGTGAATATTGAAAATAGCTGGTTTTTAGGGAACTCTGGCAATGGTAGCGGTGGCGGTCAGCGGTTTAGTAATTCTTGTGTGGTTAGTGTTGATAATTGTCATTTTTCTTACAATTATGGCCAAGGTTCCGGTGGCGGTCAGTACTTTAGCAAATCCAGCACAATTGATGTCAATTCATGCGAATACCAGTTCAACTCTACAAACGGTGACGGAGGCGGTCTTTACAGTCGTTATGAAAACGTAGTTGATATCAACAATAGCAGCTTTTTCGGTAACTCATCCGGGGATGGACTAACCAATGCCGGAGGTGGTTTGTACGGTGGCGGTATACAACTCGGACAAGGGGCATATAACAATAGCAAGCTAACGATCAACAACACTGATTTTATTAACAATGAATCGACCTTTGGCGGCGGTCTGTATTGGTATGGCGGTGACTCAATTGTGGTGATTTCCAACGGTTTTCTCTATGGTAACCAAGCCACAAGAGGTGGTAGCATGTACTGGAGCCACGGATCACCGACTATCCAAAACTGCGGGATAACATATAATTTTGCCTCCGAGAGTGGCGGTGGATTCTTCTGTGAATCTTCCGATGCGCTAATAGAAGACTGCCAGATAAGTTTTAACGTATCGTCTGGTTCAGGTGGCGGTGTGTATTTCACAGGAGACTCCTCGAATCCGCAACTTAAGAACTGTCTGGTCACCTCAAACGTGGCCCAGCTACACGGTGGAGGCATTGTTTCCTATTGGGATAGCGAGCCGATAATTTCCAACAGTACAATCGCCGACAACTGGGCCTTCGGAAGTGGCGGCGGTCTTTCATGTTCCTATGAAAGCCAAACGATCCTTGAATATAGTATCGTCTGGGGCAATAGCAGTGTCCTGGGTGAGCAGATAGCAGTCGGCAACATAGATGATCCTGGTAATCTCGACAGGAAAGCGGTTCTTGATGTTAAGTACTGTGATGTTGATGGCGGTCAAAGCGCCGTTCATGTCGAACCTGATCGCACGCTTAACTGGCTGGCAGGTAATTTTGACGAAGATCCGTTGTTTGTAAGCGTACCCATGGGGCGTGGTGATTATTTCCTAAGCCAGACTGCTTCGGGTCAGGCAATCGATAGTAACGCGGTTGATCATGGGGATATTACCGCCGTAGATGCAGGACTTGATTCTTATACTACAAGTACGAATAATGGATATGACTTGGGTGCTCTCGATTTAGGTTATCACTATCCTGATGCGTCACTGCTTAGTCAATTTGATTTGAGCGTTACAGCTCTTCAGGACGAATTTGGTGTGGTCCGTGGCTCAGTCGAGCCTACAGGGGGTACTTATTACGATGGAGCGTTGGTGACACTTATCGCTACACCGGACGAGGGTTACCGGATTATGCAATGGATCGGCACCGATGATGATTTGTCAACAGAGCTTACCAATAGAGTGATTATGACAAGAGACAGGCAGGTTATTGTTGAGTTCGAAGAGATTCGAATAAATACGATTCACGTACCCGGAACTTATCCGTATACGAGCATACAGGATGCGATCAATGTTGCAAGAGACGGTGACATTGTGATTATTGCACCCGGGACTTATCCTGGTTTGGGTTACACCGTTGTCAGGGACATTACAATCACCAGTTCCAATCCCGATGATCCTTGCGTAGTAGCCTCTACAGTCATCGACTGCTCAGGTGAAGATCCTGACGAATTGGGGTATGGACATGGTTTTGAACTTCACGGTAATGCTGTTTTGAATGGCTTGACTATTAAAAACGTGGATACGATAACCCCACATATTAATCCGTACGACTTTCCTGGCGCCAGTGGTGCATTAGCCTTTACCAACTTTGGAGGCGCCATCAGGATATATGGAGATGTCACGGTTGCCAATTGTATTATCAGTGACTGCACGGTAAGGGTTTCTTATGCAGAGAATGGAGTTGACGGCGGCGAAGCTACGATCAACGACATCGACTTTGTGAGTATCAATGGAGGCAACGGCGGTCTGGGAGGCGATGCTTATGGTGCCGGTATATACATTGGCTCAGGCAGTCCCAGGATTATGGGTTGCAGGATTGAGCGTTGTGAGGTAATCGCCAGTGACGGAGGTGATGCTGGCAACGGCTATTACGATCCATGTGATGCTAATATTGCCGGTGTCGGCGGGTTGGGCGGCAACGGTGGCTCGGCAAAGGGCGCGGGTATTTACATTTACAATGGCAGCGACAGCTTCAACTGGGGCTGGTGGTGGTGGGGGCAGCAATCCCCAGGTTCCGGAGCTGGTTCTCCTCTTATAAGTGATTGTGTGATTGAAGATTGTACTGCGACTGGTGGTAACGCCGGCGCCGGCGGTGACGGTGGATCTGCAGATTTTTCCGGTGCCAGCGGCAGCAGTGGCGGCGATCCGGGCGAGGCTTTTGGGGCTGGTGTGTACTGTGGTAGCGGGACACATGCAACCTTCGTAAATGTGACGGTTCGCAATTGCCGGGCGACCGGTGGCCAGGGCGGTGACGGTGGCGATGCGACACATTGTGGTGAACCTTTCTGGCATCGGCATCACCTCGGCGGTCAAGGCGGCGATCATGCCGAAGTATTGGGCGGCGGCGTCTATTGTGGATTTGGTGTTGACGCTAATTTCACCGGCTGTACATTCGAGGATAATGAGACCGAAGGCGCTGTTACGGGGCTCGGTGGTATGGACCTCCACCCTCAGTGGCAACAGCAACCGAGGAAAAATCATAGACTACCGAGTGCAGGCGGTGGTGTTTATGGTGATTTTCAGGCGACAATGATATTTACAGATTGTGAGTTTGTGGCAAATGCGGCACTTACTTACGATCTTCTTTATACAGGTTACGGCGGCGGTCTTGGCTGTGATGTCAATTCTGTGGTGACAATCGACGGCAGCGAATTCCGCGAGAACTCGGCTCCTGTTGGTGGCGGTATTTTTGGAGAGAGTGCGTTCTTTACTATTACTGACAGTAATTTCGGCGGCAACTTTGCCTTTGAAGGTGCCGGTCTTAGTTGTTTTAATAGTTTTTATTCTTCCATTGATAACTGCACATTTATTAGTAACCGTGCGGACTATGATGGTGTTGTAAGCGGAACTGATTCTAATGACCCTATCGATGTTAATGATGCTAATGATGCTAACGATCCTAATAGTACTGGGCCTTCGCTGGCTCAAGAATATATGTACGGTCAGGGTGGCGGAATGTATATTTATTCAACGAACGTCGATATTACGAATTGTACTTTGAGTGAGAACTATGCCAGTGGTTCCGGCGGTGGTGCTTACTTGGGAGGCCTTCCCTGGGCCAGAGGACCGAATTATATGAACGGTCCTATTGTTAATAATTGTCTGGTTGTTGATAATTCAGCAGGTCGTGATGGCGGTGGTATTTCGGCGAACTGGTATTTGGATGCAATAATCTCCAACTGTACGATAGCCGACAATTGGCTCTCGGGCGCTTCGTCTTTCGGAGGTGGTCTTTATGCATCTTATGGAAGTACCGTAGAAGTTATCGATTCAATTATCTGGGGTAATAGCAGTAATTACGAGGGCTCACAGGTTGCCGTTGGCAGCGGTGATTCTGCTTATCTTCAGCCTTCGACGGTTAATATTACCTACAGTGACGTTCAGATGTTCCATGATGTCAGTGGCTTTGATGTCGAACAACCAGGTCCAGGAGTGGGCCAACCGGGAGATGTACTTGCCCAAATCAGCGTTCCTTTCCCCAGTACCAGTGGTATGGGTATTAGCATTTCCGTTGGGTGTGGGGACTCTGAGATTCTGTATTACACCAACCTGTCCTTTTACGACCCCGGCAACTATATCTTTGAGCCAAATCTTTATATGATGGATAAGGAAGGAAACGCTCTTGGCAGCGTCCAATTGACGGACGCGAACACCGGTGAGCCGATCACTCTTGCTGCAATGGCATGGGACAACACCAGAGGCAAACTCTGGGCCGGGACAGATTGGGCAAACACTGCCGGTAACTTTATTCACGTGTACCTTGTCGATCCCGCAAGCGGTGTGTCAACGTACGTATTCACTTCTCAGATTTATCAGAGTGGTTATTGCAGCGGTATAGCCTTTGACGGAACCGACGACAGCATTTGGATTAAGGATATAGACGCCAGTTGGATCGAACACTGGGATGTATCGGGAATCGATGAGAACGGAGTCGGCACCGCTAGTCATATCGAGACCATCTGGCCAAAGGATGCCGACGGAGTAGATATTGGCTATGGAATCCAAGGATTGGCGGTCGGTAGGGGAGACATTCTATATATCACCAGTGGTTACGGCAATTTCACGAGAATTCATAAGGACGGTACCTTTGAGAGTGAGTTCACAACGGAGGTTGGAAGCTATCTTATGGATATTGAGTGCGATATCATCAGTTTCGCTCCGATGGAGGTGCTATGGGCCAAGTCTTTATACGACGACACCGTTTATGCAATTCAAGTCGAATCCGGAACCTGCGCGTGCGGTGGTGGAGAGCTTGGGGGTGTTGTTCCGCCGATTTATGTTGAACAAGACTGCGTACTTAACGGTTGGGAGCCCGATGATTCGAATGACTTCTGGATGTGGGATGTTAACAGTTGGAATCCGTCAACGCACAATATTGACGCGGATCCGAGCTTTATTGCGGGTTATTACCTTAGTCAGCCTGTTCTTTGGCTGCCTGATTTGG
>SDBT01003309.1_pt1 | contig 27971 bp, 22 predicted proteins | sample 2277101 | NCBI WGS metagenome assembly SDBT01 (sample SAMN10404973, study PRJNA504765) | marine sediment metagenome | isolation source: marine sediment core GS10_PC15, 103 cmbsf | place: Arctic Ocean: Southern Knipovich Ridge | collected 2010 | reverse complement strand
GTTCCGCCAGCGGAGCGTGTCCAGCGTCATCGAAGAACTGAAGCTCCTGCAGGAAAAGTATCACTTCGCCAGCTTCATGTTCCACGATGACTGTTTGACCAACGACCGGAACTGGGTGGCCGAGTTCTGTGAGGCTTACAAACGAGAGGGGTTCACCCAGCCCTTCTTCTGCCAGAGCCGGGCCGACATCATCGTCCGCCACGAGGAGCTAGCGGAGCTGATGGCCGACGCCGGCTGCCGAGGCTACTTCATCGGCTTCGAAAGCGGGAGCGACAGGGTGCTGCGCTTCTTGCGCAAGGGTACCACCAGGGAAGTGAACCTGAAAGCGGCCCAAATCTGCCGGAAGTACGGCATCTCCGTCTGGGCCAACTACATGTTTGGCCTCCCCACCGAGACCAAAGAAGAGATGATGGAAACCATCTCCATGCTCAAGGAGATTGACCCCGACTACTACAGCCCGGCCTTCTACACCCCCCACCCCGGCAGCGACCTTTACGACTACTGCATCGAAAATGACCTCTCCCTCATCTCCAGCCACGATCAATATCGCCGCAATCCTACCGAGACCAAGATCAAGGGGCAGGACCCTGAGTTCCTGAACTGGGCCCTGGCGGAATCTCAGCGCCGCAAGCCCTGGAATGCCTTCAGGCGATGGGCGCGCCGTAACTGGACGCGCTACGCTAATCCGCGCAAGGCTTGGCGCAAGGCGAAGCGAGCGCTGCTCGAGGAGTGATAAGGAGCTTTTAAGGAAGGATTCGAGAGTAAGAAGATGCCTATGCCCAACCTCATTCTCTACAACGGTAAGTTGTTCACCCAAGATTCTGACTTTCCCCACGGATGTCGTTTATCCGCGGCCACCGCCGTCGCTATCGGCGATGGCCGTTTTCTAGCCATTGGGGACGATGCCGAGATGCGAGCCCTGGCTCGCCCCCACACCCGGCTGATTGACCTGGGCGGCCGCCTGGCGCTGCCCGGCCTGACCGACGCCCACTTCCACCTCTATGAGTGGGCGCTCGGCCTGCGGCAACTGCCCCTGGCAGACACGACCTCGCTGTCCGATCTCCGAGGGCGGCTGGCTCGAAGGGCAAGCGAGACGCCCCCCGGCCACTGGATCATGGGTCAGGGCTGGAACGAGACCCGCTGGCCCGAGCCGCGCATTCCCACCCGCGCCGATCTGGACGACGTGGCCTCCGCTCACCCCGTCATCCTGTGGCGCAGCGACATGCACCTGGCTGTAGTCAACTCGCGGGCGCTGCGGGAGGCAGGCATCACCGGCGACACCCCAAATCCGCCCCAGGGCATCATTGACCGAGACGAGTCGGGCCAGCCGACTGGCGTGCTCCGCGAGCTGGCGATCACCCTGATCCGCGACGTCATCCCCCCGCCCACCGAGGAAGAAACCGTCGAGGCCATGCGTGAGGGATTTCCCCTTCTCCACCGTCTGGGCCTAACCGGCGTCCACGACCATCGAGGCATGAGCGGAGCCGAGGGGCAGACAGCCTTTCGGGCCTATCAATGCCTGCAGGCAGCAGGCAAGCTGGCCCTGCGGCTGTGGATGGGCATCCCCGGCGAGCGGCTGGACGAGGCCATCGCCCTGGGACTGCGCACCGGCTTTGGCGACGACTACCTGCGTATGGGACACGTCAAGCTCTTTTCCGATGGCAGCCAGGGCGCCCGCACAGCCTGGATGCTGAAGCCCTACGAGGACACGGGCGAGTGCGGTATGCCCCTGACACCGATGACAGAGATAGCCGAGGCCGTGCGCCGCGCCGACCAGGCCGGGCTGGCTGTAGCCGTCCACTCCATCGGCGACCGAGCCAACCACGAATTGCTCACCACCGTCTTCGAACAACTCGAAACTCAAAACTCGAAACCCAAAACCCACCTCCCCCACCGCATCGAACACGTCCAGATGATCCGCCCCGACGACGTAACCCGTCTGGCCCGCCTGGGCATCGTGGCCTCGGTGCAGCCCCTCCACGTCACCGACGACATCCCGATGATCGAGCAATCGGTAGGCCCGCGTGGACGCTTCGCCTACCCCTTCCGCGACATGCTGAACGCCGGCGTGACCCTGGCCCTCGGCTCCGACGCCCCGGTGGCCGATCCCAACCCGCTGTGGGGCATCCACGCCGCCGTCACCCGCCAGCGTCGAGATGGCACCCCGCCGGGCGGCTGGTACCCGGCGCAGCGGCTGACCGTAGCCGAGGCGGTGTGGGGCTTCACCATGGGCCCGGCCCTGGCCTGCGGCCGAGAGGCCGAGTTGGGCAGCATCACCCCCGGCAAGCTGGCGGACCTGGTCGTCCTCGACCGCGACATCTTCGCCATTGAGCCCATGGAAATTGCCCAGGCGCAGGTGGCGATGACCGTCTTTGACGGGCGAGTGGTATACCAGCGTTAGGATCAGATGCTGCCCAAGTTCTACCGGCTCTCCGTATTGATAGAGACGAGAACGTGAGGCATCTCCGTGTTTCGTTCACTGCTACGCACCACGCATCATTTGAGATCATTATGTCCAACAAATTGCTCTCTATGCACGAAGCGGTGGCTCGGTTTGTCCACGACGGCGATGCCGTGGCTATCGAAGGATTCACCGCCTGCATCTGTTTCGCCGCTGCCCACGAGATCATGCGCCAGGGCCGCCGCGATCTGACCCTGTGCCGCATGACGCCCGACCTGATCTACGATCAGATGATCGCCGCCGGGTGCGCCCGCAAATTGATCTTCTCCTACCTGGGCAACCCCGGCGTTGGTTCGCTGCACTGCGTCCGTCGGGCGGTGGAGAAAGGCATCCCGCAGGCCATCGAACTGGAGGAGTACTCCCACTTTGGGATGGTGGGGCGTTACCTGGCAGGGGCCTATCGGCTGCCCTTTTTCCCTCTGCGCTCCTACCTGGGGAGCGATCTGCCGAAGGTCAACCCCCGCATCCGCTCCGTCGAAAGCCCCTACGGGGACGGCTCTATCGCTGTCGTCCCGCCCCTCAACCCCGACGTGGCCATCGTCCACGCCCAGCGGGCCGACCGGGCAGGGAACACCCAACTGTGGGGACTGCTGGGGGTGCAAAAAGAGGCCGCCTTCGCGGCCGGGCACGTCATCGTCGTCGTGGAGGAAATCGTGGACGAGGCGGTGATCCGCGCCGACCCAAACCGCACCATCATCCCAGACCTGGTGGTGGATGCGGTGGTGCACGAGCCCTACGGCGCGCACCCCTCGTACGCGCAGGGGTGCTACGACCGTGACAACAAGTTCTACCTGCGGTGGGACGAGATCAGCCGGGACGAGGCGGCCACCCAAGCCTGGCTGGACGAGTGGGTCTACGGCGTGCAGAACCGGGCGGAGTACGTGGTCAAGATGGGCCAGGAGACCTGGGAGCGTCTACAGCCCGGAGAAGCCTGGGCCGGACCGGTGAACTATGGAGAGTACACTTGATTCACGTTTCACGTTTTACGTCAAGGAGTAGGTAATGACTGATTGCACTCCCTCCGAGATGATGATCGTGACCGCAGCGCGGGCGCTGGCGGGCGTCTGTACCGTTTTCGTCGGCGTGGGTCTGCCCAACAGCGCCTGCAACCTGGCGCGGCGGACGGTGGCGCCGCACCTGGAGCTGATCTACGAGAGCGGCGTCTATGGCGCCCAGCCGGCCCGGCTGCCCCTCTCCATCGGCGACCCCACCCTCATCAGCGGGGCAACCTCAATCTGCTCTATGGCCGATCTTTTCGGGCTGTACCTGCAGGGCGGGCGAGTGGGGGCAGCCTTCCTGGGCGGGGCGCAGATTGACCGCTTCGGCAACCTGAACACCACCGTCATCGGCGATTGGCAGCATCCAAAAGTGCGCCTGCCGGGCAGCGGGGGCGCGTGCGAGATCGCCATCAACGCCCAGCAAGTTTTCGTGATGATGCGACTCAGGCGGCGGGCCTTCGTCGAGCAACTGCACTTCCTCACCAGCCCCGGCCACCTGGGAGGCGCCGGCGAGCGAACCAGGCTGGGAATGCCGGGAAGCGGGCCCCAGTTGGTGGTCACCGACAGGTGCGTCTTCCGCTTCGATGAGGAGACGGCTGGCGCTAATGAGATGATGCTGAAGAGCCTGCATCCAGGCGTTGAGCTGGCCGAGGTGCAGGAGGAAGTGGGTTGGGAACTGAAGGTAGCCCCAGACCTCTCGGAGACGGAGCCGCCGGCGGAGGAGGAGTTGCGCTTGCTGCGGGAGGAGTTGGACCCGCAGGGACTGTATCGCTGATGGGAGAAACGGGTAATGAGTCGCGAGCAACGAGAGAGAGACTTCTTCGCTAGTTACTTATTCCTCGTCGCCTCAACGGTGGGCATAGCGCCGTGGGGATGCCAATTTGACAATAGAGCGAATTCATGGTATAACCACAAAACCACTTGGGTGTGTTCAAAACGGGTTGTAGGGACGAGGTCGTCTCGCCCATTGGGCTGGGAAGCCCTGCCCCTACAAACGTTTCTCAACTGAGATTGAACACACCCAAATCATTTCTAGCCAACGTAAGTCTCCAACCCTTACGTAGGGCTACCCCCGACGTTGGCTCGGTCTCACCGAGACCCCAGACAGAAAGGAGGATGTGTTTATGTAATGAAACTAGCTCGACGAAGAAGTGTATCCGAAGAAGCTGCTGCAATCCTGCAACAGCAATACCAAATCAAGAAGGAGGAGAAAAACAATGAACAGCAAGAAAATCTTTGGGCTGCTGATGACAATGCTCATTCTGAGCTCCATCATTGCAGCCTGCGCACAGCCCACCCCACAGGTGATCGAAAAGGAAGTAATCGTCAAGGAAGAGGTCCCGGTCACCGTCGTGGTGGAGAAGGAAGTGGTGGTTGAGAAGGTAGTCATCCAGACCGTCGTGGTGGAAAAGGAAGTAGTAGTCGCAGCGCCGGTCGCTGGCCGCTGTGCCGCGACAGACATCAACCAGGTGGAACAGATCATCATCGGCGCGGCGGCCCCCCTCTCGAAACCTGGTTCGGTTACCGGGGGTATCGTGATGCAGGCAGCGTTCAACATCGCTGTGGATGACATCAACGATGCTGGCGGCATCCTGGGCAAGCCCCTCCGACTGATCATCAACGATACCGAAGGTCTGCCTGAGCGCGGCACGGCGGTAGCCGAGCGCCTGATCACCCTGGACTGCGTGGTCGCCATCGTCGGTGAGTATCACAGCGCCGTCGGCCTGACCATGAAGGAAGTGGCGCACAAATACCACGTCCCCATCATCTTTGCCGAGACCTACAGCGACGACATCACCGCAGTCGGTTATGCGGAGGTCTTCCGCATTGCGCCGGCCTCGACGTTTACGGCGCAGATGGACGCGAAGTGGTTGGAGGAAGTTGGCGATTACAACGGCGATGGCGAGCTGTTCGTCGTGATCATCGCCGAGAACACCGGTTACGGCACCGGGCAGGTGGACAAGGCAGAAGCCTGGTTCCCGAAGTTTGGCATCGAGCTAGAGACGTTCTTCGCCGATTTGCCAACCCAGGACTTTGCGCCCATCATTGCCCGCATCGCGGCGATGGATAGGACGCCGGACGCCATTCTGATCAAAGTCACCGGCGAGACGTCCTACAACCTGCAGCAGCAGATGGCGGAGGCCGGTCTGGGGCCGAACGCCGACACGATCATCGTCGCTAACCAGGTCGCGTTGAACCACGAGGAGCACTGGGAGAACGTCCCGGATGGCGCCTTCGCCGTGGTTCCCAGGATTGGGCCGTGGGCATCCTCGGCCACCGCCCTTGGCCTCGAGTTTGCCAAAAAGTATCGTGCGGTGATGGGTCGCTTCCCCGAAGCGTATGCGTTTGAAGCGTACGACTCGCTGAGGCTTATGGCGGACGCCATCAGCCGGGCCGGCTCACTTGATCCCGACGACATCATCACGGCGCTGGAAGAGACGGACATTGACCTGGCCGCAGGGCATTACTACTTCCCCTACGGTTCGGCCAATCCGCCTTCGGGCGACGTGCCTGCCTTTATGTGGCATCAGTGGCCGGATGTCCCGCTGCTGTTCCTGCAGTACACGGAGGCCAACCAGCACTCGGATGACATAGAGGTCATCTGGCCTGAAGCGTATCGAACCTCGGACGGACCGATCGTGCGACCGTAAGAACGACCCTAAGTCTGAGATTGAGTTGAAGAGAGGGGCGGAGTGAGTCCATATCCGCCCCTCCTTCGGATTCATCGTTTGATCGCGTAGGAGGTTCAGATGTTCATCTTTGATCAATGTCTACAGTCCCTCCCTTACGTGTCTGGCCTGCTCATCAATGGGCTGATTATCGGGGCCATCTATGCGTTGATGGCATTGGGGTTGACCCTGATCTTCTCTGTGCTGGGGATCGTGAGTTTTGCTCACGGCGAACATTATATGATCGGGGGCTTCGTCGCTTACTATCTGCTGAAGACATTTGAAGGTATGCCAGCTTTACTGGCCGTCGTCCTGGCCGGCGTGGCAACCTTTATCATCGGCTCAATCTTCGAGCGTCTGTTCCTGCGCCCGATGCACACCGGGAAGGTAGAGCGTCCGGGTGAGTATGCGATCCTGGTCACCTTTGGGTTTGCCTTCTTCCTGCAATACCTGACGCTGGCGATCGTTGGCCCATTTCCATTCAAAGCCAAACGTTTTCTTGACTGGCGCATCAAACCGTTGTTTGGCACGATCACTATGTACTCAACGCGGGTGGTAGCAGCGGCGATTTCACTTGCGCTGATCGGGATCGTTTTGTGGTTCGTGCACCGTACCTGGACTGGCCGCGCCCTGCGCGCCGTAAGCCAGGACCGCAATGCGGCAGCCGTCACCGGCATCAATCCGCTGTTCATGAATAACCTGGCCTTTGGCCTGGGCACAATGTTGGCTGGCATGTCAGGGGCGACTCTGGTGCAGGTATTCTCATGGACCTTCGACGTTGGTGTGCCAGCATCGTCCAAGTCGTTCGTCATTATCGTTCTGGGTGGGATGGGATCAATCCCCGGCGCGCTGATCGGCGGATTGATTATCGGAGCGGTGGAATCGCTGGGTGCAGGGTGCTTCCCTGACCCGAGCCGTGGTCTGGCATACCAAAGCGCGTTTGGTCTGGTGATTTTCGCGCTCGTCCTGCTGCTTCGCCCGCAGGGCCTTTTGGGTAGGAAACTATGAAGCTATCATTGATGAAGATCAAAGTAGATAAACGTATTGTGCCGATCGTTGTTATCCTGGTGGCCGCTGCGGCCGCGCCACTCCTGATGACGCGTTACGGAGTGCCCCCGTACTGGCTTCACGTCTCCATCGTGGCCTTCTACTACGCAATTCTAGCTTCTAGTTGGTCCTTGCTGGCCGGCTACGCTGGCCAGTTTTCGTTTGGTCACATGGCCTTCATGGCAGTTGGCGCCTATACTTCTGGTCTCTTGGGCAAATACCTGTCGGTAGCCGTCTTGCCAGGGATCATCAGTGGAACGCTGCTCGCCGGTGTGTTTGGGTTGATCATTGGCTTTCTGTGTTTGCGCCTGCGTCGCACTTATCTGGCGCTGTTCACGATCGCTTTCTCCGAAATCGTGCGGCTCGTTCTGATGGCCGAGCGTGCGATCACGGAGGGGCCAGACGGTCTCCCGATGATGCCTCTGGTGGCAACCACCTCGAAGGTACCGGCCTACTATGTCCATCTGGGGCTGCTGGTGGCTGTGCTGGCTTTCATGTATTGGCTGACCAGCTCGCGCTTTGGCCTGTTCTTCCGCGCGCTCCGGGAGGATGAGGAGGCCGCCGCGGCGATGGGCGTTCACATCGTGCGCTACAGAGTGATGGTTTTTGTCATCACCTCCATGATCGCAGGGATGGCCGGCGCGGTTCAATTTCACTACGTCGAGATCATAACGCCCAACTCTATGCTGATACTCCAGATGAGCATTGTGATTACTATGGCCGTCATCGGGGGACTTGAAAGCCTGTTCGCGGCGGCGCTAGGAGCGATTATTATTCATTTCGGTCTGGAGCTGATGCGTCCGTTGCTGAACTGGCGTCTCGTTGTGTTCGGGCTGCTGCTCATGTTCACGCTGCGTTTCTTCCAAAACGGCTTGTTGCACCCTCTTCTCAACTATCTCTTCCGGCGTGGGGCGCTAGCGGAAACCGTGGCTAAACGGGTGCAGCCGACGGAGGTGGAATCATGATTGAACTCGATGTACGCGATGTCTACAAGAGCTTTGGCGGCATTCAGGCCCTCAACGGGGTCACTCTGAGCATTCGAGGCAACGAGCTGATCGGATTGATCGGGCCCAACGGCGCTGGTAAGACGACGCTGACTAACGTGATAGATGGCGTGTATAAGCCCAGCAGTGGCGAGGTGTGGTTCAATGGCCAGCGGATCTCTGGTCTCCCCCCCTACGTAATCGCCCACCGTGGTCTGGGTCGTACCTTTCAAGTTACACGCGCCTTCCGGCGCATGACGGTGCTGGAAAACATGCTCGTCCCGGCTATGGCTCTCAATCCCACGGCTCGCCAGCGGGATTTCCACGACAAGGCCATGGAGGTGCTCGAGTTTCTGACCATAGAACACCTGGCTCACGACTATGCTCGAAGCCTGTCGGGCGGACAGCAGAAACTACTGGAACTGGGGCGCTTGTTGATGCTGGATCCCGACATCATCATCCTGGACGAGCCCTTTGCCGGCGTGCACCCCAAGTTGATGGAAAAGATCTACGAGTACATCGAGGTCGTGCACGAGCAGGGCAAGGCTTTTATCATCATCAGCCACGACATGGACTCGATATTCGCCCTCAGCAAGCGGCTATTGGTGCTGAACTACGGCGAGTTGATTGCCGATGGCGACCCCAAAGTGGTAAAGGAGGATCCGGTGGTCATCGAGGCCTACCTGGGCAAGGAGGAAGACGAAGGCCCAGTGGTCATTCCCGCTGGCAGGCTGGCTGCTACTGAGGAGACTGCGGAGGGAAGCGATGCTTGAGGTAAAGGACCTGTACGTTGGCTATTACAAGGACCTGAACATCCTGCAGGGTGTTTCGATCACAGCCCAAAAGGCCAAGATCACTACCGTCCTCGGCGCCAACGGCGTGGGCAAGTCCACACTGCTCAAAGCGATGTATGGCTTTCTGAAGCCCAATTCAGGCGAGGTGATAATAGATGGCCAGAGCCTGATCGGAGTGCCCACCCACAAACGGATCGGCTTGGGAATCTCGTACATCCCACAGCAGCCGGGCATCTTCCCCTGGATGACGGTCGAAGAGAACCTGAAGTTGGGAGCCTGGACGTTCAAGAGCGATAAAGCGCGCATCCGGCGCAAGATTGAGGAGAACTACGAGCGCTTCCCGATGCTGAAGGATCGCCGCAAGTCCAAGGCCAACGAGCTGTCCGGCGGCATGCAGCGCATGGTGGAGGTCGGGCGGACGCTGATGACTGACCCCAAGGTGGTCCTGGTCGACGAGCCGACGGCCGGTCTGGCCAAGCTGCTGTCGGAGGAGGTCTACCAGATGCTGATCCAGTTGCGGGACGAGGAGGGCATGACCATCGTCCTGGTGGACCAGAATATCCGCCAGGCGCTCAAGATCGCTGATTACGTCTACGTGTTAGAACTAGGCCGCAACCGCTTCGAGGGCCCGGTCGAGGAATTCACGGATTTGAAGAAGGCGTTCTGGGCATAAAGGAGGTAAAACTATGTTAGTAAAAGAACGCATGACCCTGCACCCGCTGACGATGGAGCCTACGGCGTCCATCACGGAGGCGCATCGGTACATGAAGGAGAACAACATTCGCCACCTGCCCATCGTGGACAAGCGCAGCAGGCTGGTGGGCCTGGTCACCCGGGAGACGCTGCTGCAGGCAATGCCCTCTTCGGTGACCACCCTGAGCATCTGGGAGATGAACTACGCACTGAACAAAATCAAAGTCCGCGACGTGATGGTGAAGAACGTTATCACCGTAGAGGAGGACGTGTCTATTGAGAAGGCAGCCCGCATCATGGCTGAGAATAAGGTCGGGTGTCTGCCGGTGATGCGGGGCGAGGCTCTGGTGGGCATCATCACCGACATTGATATGCTCACTACTCTGATGGAGCTCATGGGCGCCCGCCAAGCCGGGGTACGGGTCACCCTCCAGGTTCCGGACGCGCCAGGAGAACTGGCCAAAGTCACGGCAGCCATCGCAGCGCAGGGTGGAGACATCGCCGCCTGTGGCACCTACCCGGCCGAGGAGCCGCTGAAGGCCAATATCACCCTCAAGGTCAAGCACGTGCCGCAGGATGACCTGGTCGCCAGCCTGCGCGCTCTCGTTGGGGTCGAGGTGCTGGATGTGAGAGCGGGTTAGCCCCCCCTCAATCCCCCCCAACTCCGGGGGGAAGCTATTCCCCAACTAAGGAGGTCTCCAACACTATGCACAAAGAAGTGGTCATTATTGACGCCGTGAGGTCGCCGATTGGCAGGCACAACGGTGGGCTGTCTAGCGTGCGACCCGACGATCTGCTGGCCGAGGTCCTCAAGGCGCTGATGGAGCGCACCGGCGTGGACCCGGCGCTGATCGAGGACGTTTACGCCGGGTGCGGCAACCAGGCTGGCGAGGACAACCGCGACGTAGCGCGAATGTCGGCCCTGCTGGCCGGCTTCCCGAAAGAAGTCAGCGGCGTCACCGTCAACCGTAACTGCGCGTCGGGGCTGGAGGCGGTGAACCTGGCCGCCAAGTCCATCATCGCTGGCGAGGCCGACGTCTTCATCGGCGCTGGAGTGGAGAGCATGAGCCGGGCCCCCTGGTCCATGCCCAAGCCGGAGCGCCCGCAGCCGGTGGGGCATCCCAAAATCTGGGACACCACCGTCGGCTGGCGCTACAACAACCCCAAACTCGATGCCCTGTACCCCATCATCAGCCTGGGCGAAACGGCCGAGAACATCGCTGACGATCTAGGGATCACCCGCGAGGAGCAAGATACCTTTGCCCTCGAAAGCCACCGGCGGGCGGTGGAGGCCATCAAGGCCGGCAGATTCAAAGACGAGATCGTGCCCATCGAAGTGCCGCAGCGTAAAGGCCCACCCAAGATCGTGGACACCGACGAACATCCCCGCTACAAGATCGTGGACGGCGAATACGTCCTTGCCACCAGCATGGAGCGGCTGGCCCGGCTGAGGGCCATCTTTCGCAAAGGGGGCACGGTGACGGCTGGCAACTCCAGCGGCATCAACGACGGCGCGGCCGCCCTGCTGATAATGAGCGCGGATAAGGCCAATGAGCTTGGATTGAAGCCCATGGCACGCTGGATGGGCTCAGCCGTGGCGGGCGTGGCTCCCGGTGTGATGGGCTATGGGCCGGTGCCGGCCACCCAGAAACTCTTCAAGAGGCTGGGGCTCACTTTGGAGGACATCGGCCTCATTGAGTTGAATGAGGCATTTGCCGCCCAGGCCCTGGGGGTGATGCGCAGGCTGGGCCTGGATCACGAGATCACCAACGTCAACGGTGGCGCTATCGCCCTGGGCCATCCCACCGGCTGCTCCGGCGCTCGCATCCTCACCACCCTCCTGCACGAGATGAAGCGCCGCGCCTCACAGGAAGAACGCCCTTATTACGGTCTGGCCTCGCTGTGCGTGGGCGTCGGTATGGGCGTCTCCACCATCGTCGAGTGGTTGGATTAGGAAGCCAGGTGCAACGCACTTTTGAACTCTGCCAGTATCAGAAACAGGCGCATGAAACCGTCGAATGAGCTATGGCTAGGTGAGTGGCGTAAGTGCGTTGCACCTTGATAGAGATTGGAGGTTGGAGACTATGGAACGACCTCTTAGTGGTGTTCGTGTTGTTGCGCTGGAACAATATATGAGTGCGCCTTATTGCACTATGCTGCTGGCTGATGCTGGGGCTGAAGTCATCAAAATTGAGCGACCCGGCCGGGGGGATCCACGCCGGTCTATTCCGCCCTACGCCACCGACGAGCAGGGGCGACGTGCGGCCGGGGGGTTCATTGGCTACAACCGCAACAAAAAGAGCCTGGCCCTTAACCTGCGCGCGGAGGCGGGCCGCCAGATTTACAGGGACCTGGTGAAGGTATCGGACGTGGTGGTCGAGAACCTGCGCCCCGGTTCCACCGACAAGATGGGGTTGGGCTACGAGCAGTTGAAGGCCATCAATCCCCAGTTGGTCTACGCCGCCATCTCTGGCTTTGGGCGACTGGAAGGCTACACCGGCCCCTATGCTGGCCGGCCTGCCTTTGACATCGTGGCCGAGGCCATGGGCGGCATCATGAATCTGGTCGGCTTTGCCGACAAGCCCCCTTCGTGGACCATCTACGGCATGGCCGACATCTATACTGGGCAGGTCACGGCCTACGGGGTGATGCTGGCCCTCTTCATGCGAGAGCGCACCGGCGAAGGTCAGTTCGTGGACAGCGCCATGCTCGACAACATGCTGGCCTTCAACGAGCGAATGGTGACCCTCTACTCCTTCACCGGCGAATCACCTGAGCGGGGACGGCCGAAGCACCTCTATCCTCGAGGTGCTTTTCGCTGCCAGGATGGCTACCTGGCCCTCAACATTCCCGACGATGTTCAGTGGGGGCGGCTCTGCGAGGCCATGGGGCGCGCAGACCTGAAGGATGCCCCCCGCAGCGTGGATGGGACGGCCCGCGCTGCCAACGCCGACTTCATACGCCCGATCATCGAGGACTGGCTGGCCAGCAAAACCCGTGTCCAGGCGGTGGAGCTTTTGGGGGAACAGGGCGTGCCCTCTGGCCCGGTCTACACCGCCGAAGACATCTTCAACGATCCGCACGTCGCCGCCCGCCACATGCTGGTGACGGTAGACGACCCAGTCGCCGGACCACGTAAGTATGCCCGCACCCCCCTTCATCTCTCCTCCGCCCCTGAGATTCCAACCGCGCCCGCTCCGCGATTGGGAGAGCACACCCGCACCATTCTGCGGGACTTGCTGGGGTACGACGAGGCTGAGGTCGAGCGGCTCCAGGCCCAGGGTGTGATAGAGGCATGGGAAGAGGAGGAGGTGTAATGGCACGTCACAGTTTGTGGGACGGCACAAGGCCGTCCCACGTCGTCTACCGCCACATGGCTCACCCCCATCCCCTGGCTGTACGGGGGGAGGGGGTTTACTTGTGGGACGCCGAGGGGCGGCGCTACATAGATGGTTCCGGCGGCGCGGCCGTGGTCAACATTGGCCACGGCGTGACGGAGGTAGTCCAGGCAATGGCCAAGCAGGCCGCCAGCGCCGCCTTTGTCCACGGTACCATGTTTACCACCGATGCTCTTGAGACACACAGCGAGCAGTTGGCCGCGCTTGTGCCCATGCCGGAGCCCCGCTTCTTCTATATGACCAGCGGCTCCGAGGCGGTGGAGACGGCGATCAAATTCGCCCGGCAGTTGCAAGTGGCGCGGGGCGAGCCGACCCGAGAGGTGATCATCTCCCGCTGGGGCTCATACCATGGTGGGACGCTGGGGGCGCTGGCCGTCACCGGCAAGCCGAAGATGCGCACCCTGTTCGCGCCGCTCTTCCGTGACCAGCCCCACATCGTGCCCCCCTACTGCTACCGCTGTTCTTTCGAGGCCACCCACCCCGATTGCAATCTGGCCTGCGCGCAGGCGTTAGAGGCGGAGATTCTCCGTCAGGGGCCGGAGCGGGTGGTGGCTTTCATCGCCGAATCGGTTAGCGGAGCGACACTGGGAGCGGTGGCGCCGCCGGAGGGCTATTGGCCGCTGGTGCGCCAGATCTGCGACCGCTACGGCGTGCTCCTCATCGCCGACGAGGTTATGGCCGGCTTCGGGCGCACCGGGCGGTGGTTTGCGATAGAGCACTTCGACGTGCAGCCGGACGTGATCACTATGGGCAAAGGGGTCACCGGGGGATATTTCCCCGTGTCTATCACGGCGGTCAGAGGTGCAGACGTAGAGAGGATCCGTCAGGTACACGGTGACTTCGTCCACGGCGGCACCTTCTCCCACCACGCTGTGGGCGCGGCTACTGGACTGGCTGTGCTACGCTATCTGCAAAAGAACGACCTGGTCACAGCCTCAGCAGCCAAGGGGAAGGCACTGGGGGAGAAACTGAGCGCCGCTCTGGGGGAGTTCCCCTGCGTGGGTGATGTGCGGGGCATCGGGCTGCTGTGGGGTGTGGAATTCGTCGCCGACCGGGCGACTAAAGCTCCCTTCCCGCCAGCAGCCCACTTCGCCCGCCGGGTAGCGAATGTCGCCTTCGACAACGGGCTCATCGTCTACCCGTGCGCGGGCTGCGCCGACGGCGTGGCTGGCGACCTGGTGCTGGTCGCCCCGCCGTTCATCATCACCGAAACCCAGATGGATGAAATAGTACGCTTGCTGCGAGAGGCTGTTCTAGAAGTAAGCGGAAGCTCGACTTGACAATCCGATGAATTTCTAATATAACTCAAAAATACAGTTCTAGCCAACGCAGGTTTCCAACCCTTGCGCAAGGCTACTCTCGACATTGGCCCGGTCTCACCGAGACCGCGCTGCGTCAGCGGGACAGAAAGGAGGGTGTGTTTATGTAGCGAGGCTAGCTTTATGAGAAGGAGTATCCGAAGAAGCTGCTGCAGCTATGCAACAGCAATATTAGTTAATTAAGGAGGAGAAAGAACAATGAATGGCAAGAGAGTCTTTGGACTACTGATGACGATGCTCATCCTGAGTTCCGTCATTGCAGCCTGCGCTGCGCCTACCCCCCAGGTAATCGAGAAGGAGGTAATCGTCAAGGAAGAGGTCCCAGTCACCGTCGTGGTGGAGAAAGAGGTGATCGTTGAGAAGAAAGTCATCGAGACCGTCGAGGTGGTGAAAGAGGTGGTGATTGAGGTGATCGTCACACCCACGCCTGAGCCTAAACCTGAACTGGCTGCCACCATCCGGGTTGACGGCTTGACTGAGCTCTCCGCCAAGTATTTCGACAGTATTATCCTCAAGCCCTTCGCCGAGGAAATGGGAGTTGAAATCGAGCTCGTGGCCGGGACCTACGGACAGCAGGGGGAATGGCTGGCCTCTATCAAGGCTGCGCCCGGCGAGTACTGCATCGCTACGTATATCAGCGACCTTGGCGTATACAATGGCATATCACAGGGCCTGCTTCAGCCTCTCCGACTGGAAAACATCCCCAACTATTCAAACCTGGCTGACATATGGGAGAATCGCGTTTTCGTTAAGGGCGACGAGAACGCCTATTATGTCCCTGTTACCATGGGTATGTACACCTTTGTTTACGCCAAAGACAAGATCTCTGAGCAGCCGGATTCCTACGCTCCCCTCTTCGACCCCCAGTACGCTGACCGCATAGCCCTGCGCGACTACGGACTGTACCGCATCTTCCAGACGGCGGCCTACCTGGGACTGGACTCCAACAACTTGAGCGAGGGAGACGTGGACCTGATCTTTGAGACGATGACAGAGCAGCGGGATCTGGCCAGGGCATACTGGCAGAGTAGCTCCCAACTAGATTCACTGCTGAAGAACCGTGAAGTCTGGGTGGCTGACTACTGGTTCAGCTCTGTCACCGGGCCCAGAGAGGATGGCTCCAACCGGATGGGTGAGTTCAATATCGGCTGGTGGTTCCCCAAGGAAGGTGGTCCTGTATGGGTTGGCGGGATGGCCATCGCTGCCGGTTGCGAAGGGCTGCAGCGATACACAGCGGAATTGCTCTTGAACTACCTCCTCAGGCCGGAGGTCTTTACCAAGTGGACCGCTGCTAGCAGCTACCTTCCGACCCTAGAAACAGACGTTTACGACGAGGCCGCTTATTTTGCCAACACCCCGTATACACGCCATTATCGCGACGCCATCCTCAACACTGGCATTCTGCTTGACTATGCCTCTGTACTGGCTAACCAGGACGAGTGGAATGAGCGCTATGAGGAGATGAAGTTGGGCAAGTGATCAGCAGTGGGTGTTCGGACGTTGCGCGATAGCTCCAATGCTAGGGCTAGGGGGCACAAGCCGCTGGTGCTTGTGCCCCCTAGTCTGTAGCCAGGACCGATCCGGGAGGCTGATGGGATGATTGACGTAGAGTTAAGGAATGTTAGCAAGAAGTTCGGCCAGGTGGTGGCAGTAGACGATGTCTCTTTGCAGGTTCGCCAGGGGGAGTTCTTGACATTGCTGGGCCCCAGCGGTTGCGGCAAGACTACCACCATGCGGCTCATTGCTGGACTGGAGAGACACACCGCTGGCGAGATATTCATCCGCCAGGAGAACGTGACCGATGCGCCACCCTACGCCCGCGATGTGAGCCTCATGTTTCAGAACTATGCGTTGTTTCCTCACAAGAATATCTTTGACAATATCGCCTTTGGCCTTAAATATCGAGAGCGAGGCTTGCCCAAAGACGAGCGTGGTCAGCGGGTCAAGGAAGCCTTGGATCTGGTTCGCCTGCCCGGTATCGAAGCGCGTTACCCTCGGCAACTGAGTGGCGGGCAGCAGCAGCGGGTAGCCTTGGCCCGGGCCCTGGTGATCAAGCCTGCGGTGCTCCTGCTCGACGAGCCTCTCTCAAATCTCGATCTCAAGCTGCGTGAGAAGATGCGAGTCGAACTGAAGCAGATTCAAGAACTGGTTGGCATCACCTTCATCTTTGTCACCCACGACCAAGAAGAGGCGCTGATGCTTTCCGACCGGGTGGCAGTGATGGAAGAGGGTAAGATTATCCAGGTTGGCGTCCCCCGCGAGGTGTATGAGAAACCGCAATCCCGCTTCGTCGCTGAGTTCATCGGCCAGTCGAACTTTCTTGAGGCCAGAGTCGTCCGCGTCGGTCCTTTGGGAGCCGAAGTTGAGACGGAAAGCGGCTTGACTTTGCGGGTTCCAGCGGATCCGCCCCCCCCCACCGGGAGCACAGGCGTCCTCCAGATTCGGGCCGAGCGAGTGCATGTCCACCGGCAGAAACCGCCCCCGTCTGATGGCTTCGCCTTTCCTGGCACAGTGGAGCGGGCTATCTATGTCGGCAACAGCATTCAGTACATTGTCAACCTGGAGAGCCACGATCTGATCATGGCCATCCGCCCTGCTTCTGGCGAGTCGCCATTCACGCGGGACGAGGCCGTATGGGTTTCCTTTGGCCCCCAAGACACCGTATACTTGAGAGGTGCATAATGATCGCTGAAATCAAGCGACCCAAAGGCTTCATGGTCTGGCTGCGGCGGCGGCCGAATCTTCCCGGTGTCTTTCTGACGGGACCAGCCGCGATATGGCTTACCCTCTTCTTGGGCCTGCCGCTGGTTATGGTCGTGCTATATAGCTTTTGGGGTCACGAATCAGGCGGGGGCGTGGATCGCACGTTCACTCTGGAGAACTACGCCCGTTTCCTGACCAGGCCAGTTTATAGGCGCATCTTGCTTCGGTCCTTCCGCTCGGGTGTAGAGGCAGTCATCGTGGTGCTGGCTCTGGCTTATCCGACAGCCTATTACCTGGCTAACCGGCGCTCAGACAGCACCTCCTTGATTATCCTTATCCTGGTCCCCTTCTGGACGAGCTACCTTGTCCGCCTCCTGTGTTGGATGCTCATCCTGATGGAAAGCGGCGTCGCTAATGGGGTCCTCTTGAATCTGGGCATCCTCAGCGAACCACTCAGACTACTCTTTACTCCACTGGCGGTTATCATTGGTATTATATATTCTGCCCTTCCCTTCGCCATACTGCCTATCTATGCTGTGCTCAAGGGAATTGACCGTGATTTGGTGCCCGCGGCCAAGATGTTGGGCGCCAAAGACCTGCAAGCCTTTGTGGAAGTGACACTGCCTTTGAGCATGCCCGGCGTCATGGCCGCATCGGTCATCACTTTCCTTTTCGGAGTGAATAGCTTCCTGGCGCCGGCCGTCCTGGGCGGCGCAGGCCAAGATCTCATGTCCAACGTCATCGTCAAGCGTTTCCTGGTGGATTTCAACTGGCCTTTTGGATCTGCTCTGGCCATTATCTTGCTGGTGACGATGATTCTCTTCCTGGCGATTGTCAGCAAGTACGCAGCTCTGGAGGACATATATGGGACCGGCAAGTGAAGTAGCTCTTACAAACTCTTCGGTTATCCCTCCCATCAGGAAGCGCCATCGGCGGCCGCTACCGGTCGGCGCGTGGTTCTTACGCCTGGTCACCCTTTTCGTCTACGCTTTTCTCTATCTGCCCATCGTCGTTCTCGTGGTCATGTCCTTCCACCCTGAGCACATTATGACCTTTCCCCTACCCAGTTGGAGCCTGCGCTGGTATGGCGAGTTCCTACAAGATGAACTGCTGATTCGTGCGCTGCTGAACAGTCTCTTCCTGGGGGGCGTGACGGCGGCTCTGAGTGCCCTGATCGGGACGCCTTGCGCCATTGGCCTGGTGCGGTTCGACTTTCCCGGTAAGCGTCTCGTCAATTCCTTCGTGCTGGCCCCAATGATTGTCCCAAATGTCATCATGGCCATTGGTTTGCTCATCTTGCTCAACATCGTCAACATCCCCAGAGGCTACCCATATCTCATCATCGGCCATGTGATGTTCGGTTTGCCGTACGTTGTCATCACAGTTTCGTCCCAACTGTACGGCTTTCCCCGCGAGTTCGAAGAGGCGGCTCTCAACCTCGGCGCCAACGAATTGATGACATTCTTTGAAGTAACGTTGCCTCTGATCGCCCCCAGTATAATGGCCGGATCGTTGTTCGCTTTTACTATATCTTTCCAGGAATATGTAGCCAGCCAACTCTGGGCCTCACCGAGCAACTATACCCTGCCTATCCGCATTTACTCCCGCCTCCGCGACGCTGTAAGTCCCGAGCTCAACGTCGTTGGCGTGCTGACGCTCGTCTTGGCCATTGGCGTGGTTGCTATCCTAAGGGTCTTGTCCCGGCGCAGTGAGGGAGGCGGCTTCTATGGGCTATAGCCTGGGCATTGACACCGGGGGCACCCACACTGATTTGATCTTGATTGATCGGGAAAGTGGCCAGGCCTGGACAGCCAAGGTCCCCACCACGCCGTCAGATCCGCTAAAGGGAATCCTGCGGGGCATAGACCGGGTACTGACCATCTCCGGTATTCACATCACACATCTGGACGAATTGATCTACGGCACCACCCTGGTCACCAACATGCTCGTCCAGCACCAGGCGGTGAAAGCCGGGCTGATTACTACCAAGGGCTTCCGTGACGTGCTGGAGATTGGGCGCGCCTACCGCACCGGTAACATCTACGACATTCACATGGAGCAACGACCTCCCTTGGTGCCCCGCCATCTACGGCTGGAAGTGGTTGAGCGAGCTGACTTCCAGGGGCAGGTGCTGGAGCCGCTGGACGAGGAGGGCTGCCGGGATGTGGTGCGCACCCTCAAGGCTCACGGTGTCAAGTCCATCGCCGTTTGCCTGCTTCATAGCTATATCAACCCCACCCACGAGCAGCGGATCAAGGCCATCATCGCCGAAGAGTACCCTGAGGCCTATGTCTCGCTCTCGTGCGAGGTCAACCCAGTCTTTCGCGAGTATGAACGGACCTCCACCACAGTAGTTAATGCCTATGTGACTCCCAGCATGGTGGAGCACCTGGATGATTTCGAGACACAGGCCAGCCAGAGAGGATTGCAGAGCCGGCTGTATACGATGCAGGCTAACGGAGGCAAAACAACCTTTCGCGCAGCCCGCGAGTGTCCGGTTAACGTGACAAACTCTGGACCCATCGCCGGTGCGATCGCCGGCGCATACGTGGCCCGTCTCATCGGTTACCCTAACGCCATCACGCTGGACATGGGAGGCACCAGTTGCGACGTGGCTCTCATCGAGGACGGCGAGCCCAAGTTCACCGCCGAGAGCAACGTGGAGGGTTACCCGGTTCAAATCCCAACGATTGATCTGAGCATTGTGGGAGCTGGTGGGGGGAGCGTCGCCTGGATTGACAGAGGCGGCGGCCTGCGGGTGGGACCGCGAAGCGCCGGGGCCGACCCCGGACCAGTTTGCTATGGCCTGGGTGGGACAGAACCGACTGTCACTGATGCCAACCTGGTCACGGACCGTCTCAACCCTGATTACTATCTGGGTGGTGAGATACATCTTGACGTCGAGGCTGCCTGGCGTGCGATTGACGAACGCATTGGGCGGCCACTGCGCGATAGCTCCAAGGGGATGACGACCCTGAAGGCCGCCTGGGGCATTTTGCAGGTGACCAACGCCACCATGATCCGGGCCATCAAGTTGGTGTCTGTCGAACGAGGCTACGACCCCCGGGACTTCGTCTTGATCGCATTTGGTGGAGCGGGACCGCTCCACGCCACGCGGCTGGCCGAGGAACTGGAGATCCCGGTGGTCATCGTGCCCCGCTTTCCGGGCAATACCTCAGCCCTGGGATTGGTGGTGGCCGACATGCGGCACGACTACGTTGCTACCCGCATTCAGTGCATTGATGACGTGGACCCTGCCATGTCCGAAGCGACTTTCCAGGAATTGGGGGCTCAGGCCTGGAGCCAATTGAGTCACGAAGATATCCCAGAGGATCGCCGACACCTCTCTCGATCATGCGATATGCGCTACTTTGGGCAAGCGCACGAGTTGAACATCCCCGTGAGCGGCCAACTGGCAACCGACGAGGCTTTACAACGCATCGGTCATGCCTTCCACGCAGCGCATCGGCGAACCTATGGCCACGCCATGGAAGGCGATCCGGTAGAAGTGGTGAACTACCGGGTGAGTGCAGTCGGAACCAGCCCCAAGCCGGAGCTGGTCGAGCACGGTGACGGTGACGCTGATGCGCTCAAGGGGCAACGCGAGGTCTTCTTTGAGAATGGTCGTCTTCCCTGTCCCATCTACGAGCGCAGTTGGCTCAAAGTGGGCCGTCAGATTGACGGGCCGGCGGTCGTGGAGCAGTTTGGCTCGACCACCCTCCTCTGCCAACGTCAGAGCGCCCGCGTAGACACATACGGCAATCTCATTATCACCTTGACAGAAGGCGAGGTAAGAGGTCGATGAAAGTCAGTCCGATCACACTGGAAGTGATGCGTCACGCTTTCGCGTCGGTGGCAGAGCAGATGACGGCCACCGTCACTCGCACCGGCTACTCGCCGATACTGAAAGAGGGTAAGGACTGTTCATCGGCACTCTTTGACCAGCGGGGCCGTCTCATCGCCGAGGGGGCCAATGTCCCCATCCACCTCAACTGCCTGACGCCAGTGCTGGAGATCGTCTTGGCCCACTATTTTCCAGCCGAGAGCCTGGCGCCAGGAGATGTGATTCTGACCAATGACCCGTACGCCGGAGGCGGCTCAAGAGGGTCGCATCACACCAACGACCTCATCTCCATCCAGCCGATTTTCTGGAACGATGGGTTGTTGGGCTTTGCCATCATGATGGTTCATCACAGCGATGTGGGTGGGATGTACTACGGCAATGGCGGCTGGAATCAGGAGATCTGGCAGGAAGGGTTGCGCCTGCAGCCAGTGAAGCTCTATAGAGCCGGGCAACTCGATGAGCAACTGCTAACATTGATCCTCAATAACTCCCGCCGCCCCTACAACATGCGGGGCGATCTACTGGCCCAGGTATCGGCCTGTTCCACGGGTGTCCGCGACATGGGTCGTCTGGCCGAGAAATACGGCGTCGAGTTGCTGGAAGCCTGTGCGGAAGAGCTTATGGACTATTCGGAGCGACGGACTAGAGCTGAGCTGGCAGCAATCCCCGATGGTCGTTACGAGCATGAGGAGTTCGTTCTAGAAGACGGCACGGCTGGCGGCCCGTACCGACTCAAGGTCGCCATCGAGGTGCAGGGCGGCGACCTGCTGGTGGACTACACCGGCACAGATCCCCAGATCAGGGGCCCGATCAACGCTCCCTGGTCGGCCACCTACTCCGCTACCCTCTATGCCCTGCGCTGCCTGACCGACCCGACAATTCCCAGCAACGACGGTTGCCAGCGTCCCATCACCATCCGTGCACCCGAAGGGAGCTTGGTGAATTGCCAACTGCCGGCGGCCTGCTACCAGCGTATGGTCGTCTGCCATAGCCTGGTGGACCTGATCATGGGGGCTCTGGCGCCCGCTGTCCCAGAGCGGGTAATGGCCGATTCCTGTGGCTGCATCTACAACAACGCTACCGGCATCAATTTGGAAAGTCACGCTAGAGGCGGAGACGTGGAACATCGTCGAGGGTGGGGCGATTGCTGTAGCCATGGAGGTCTGGGGGCGCGATTCCGCAAGGATGGGATCAGCGCCATGGCCTGCCATATAACCAACGTCGCCAACGCACCGGTGGAGGTTACCGAGATCGGAGCGCCAGTATTGATCCTGGAGCGGTCGCTGCGCCCCGATTCCGGTGGGCCGGGCCAATACCGGGGGGGGCTGGGGAGCATCTACACCTGGAAGGCGCTGGCTCACGACGTGCGCTCTAGTTGGACTTCGCAGAAGACGGCGATCCCTCCCCAGGGTATCTTCGGTGGGAGGCCGGGCCACGTTGGTCGCTGGATCGTCAGGCCGGCCAGCGGAGAGGAATATGAGCTGGAGCACGCCATCGGAACCGCTGAGCTGGGCTACGGCGATTCCGTGGCCTGCCTGATGGCTGGCGGTGGCGGCTACGGCGATCCGTTTTTGCGTGACCCAGAAGCTGTGCGGCGAGACGTAATGTACGACCTGGTATCAATCCAGAGTGCCCGTGATGACTACGGCGTGGTGATTGTGGATTCAGGAGCTTACGAAATTGATGTCACCGCTACCGAAGCACTTAGGAGCGAGCGACAGGCGACGATAGATTAGCCAATCATTGTGCAAGAAGGAGGAAAAGAAATGAGACAACCTGAGGTTCTCATTGTTGGACTGGGTGGCGTGGGAAGCTGGGTGCTGGAGTTGCTGGCCCGCGTCGAAGGAATCTCGTACATCGTCGGGGCAGACTTTAACGAGGATTGGGGGCAGCGCAAGGTCAATACCGTAGCAAGTGGACTTGCCTTGCAAGGCTACTACCCCCGCCTGGAGTTTGTCAAAATAGACTTGCGAGACGTGGACGCTACGGCAGAGACTATTGACCGGCTGCAGCCCCAGTTGATCTTCAACTGCGCCACGTTACAAACCTGGTGGGTGAGGTATCAGCATCTGACACCAGAGGAGGCAAAACGGCTAGGCGAAGCGGGCTCCGGCCCCTGGCTGCCCACTCACATGGCCCTGGCCCGCAAGCTGATGCTGGCCGTCCGGGCCAGTGGTTGGCCAGGTCACGGCGCGAAGCCCCGCGTCATAAACAGCGGTTTCGCCGACGCCAGCAACATGGTGCTGGCCAAGCAGGGGTTGGCGCCGACCATGGGCTTAGGCAACATTGACCTCATAGTGCCTGTTATCCAGTTGAGTGTGGCCCAACAGCTCAACGTGCCGGTGCGTAATGTGAGCGTGTATGCTGTGTTCCATCATTACCACCTTCGAGCTTTTCGCAGTCCTCCTCCCGGTGGTATACCGCCTTACTTCTTGCGCCTCATGGTTGGCGATAGTGACGTCACCTCGCAGTTCGACACCGACCAATTGCTCCAGGAATTGCCGCCAGGACTCACTGCCAACCATCTCGACCCGGTGGTCGCTGCTTCCGGGGTCAAGAATGCCCTGGCCTTGCTGCGTGACACCGGCTTGCTGACCCACACCAATGGTCCGCAGGGGTTGCCTGGCGGGTATCCTGTCCGTGTCAGCGCCGCTGGCGCTGAGGTTTTCCTACCTGATGGAATTACGCTTGAAGAGGCTGTGGCCATCAATGAAAACGCACAGCGCGGCGACGGCATCGAGCGGATCGAAGATGACGGCACAGTGGTCTACACCGAAAAAGCTGTCCAGATCATGAAAGAGGTTCTGGACTACGACCTGGCTCCGCTGAAATTCGACGAGTGCGACGAGCGGGCCGAGGAGCTTGTGGCACGTTTCAGAGCCCTCGCCAACGAGTGACGACGATTTGTATCATCACCGAGCCTCAGATGGACGAAGTAGAGAGCCTGCTGCGAGTGGCCGTTTTGGAGGTAAGTGAGGCGGGCTGACTGGATACCGCACCATGCCAAACATTGAAGTAGATCAAAGCGGGAAGATGGGTGACTTAGCAGTTCACACTATCTTGGCTTTTGCCAATGACATTGAGTATGCTATCCTCATCCCGGCCAGGGTCAAGAGGGCTATAATCCAAGAACTACGAGCCTGGGGCAAGTCGAAAATCAGGGCCATGCTTCAGCTTTTTGCTGCTGGTCTTTTCTTGCTGGTGCGGGATTCGCTTGGCGAGGTTGAACAAATAGCCATTGACACAGAATACACCGGCTATGACATGGACATACGTAGCATGTTGTTGAACCACATTTGGCGAGTGGACCCGACATTTGATAAAGGGCAGCTAGTATTCCGTAGGGTTGGCAAAAAGTCGCCAGCGCACAAACGGGCGCTGGCGAGCTACCAGGGCAAACAGGGGGCCAACAGACGAATTGGGGAGCGGGAGTTATGGGCCATACTGGGCAAATAAAAAGGACCGGGGGAGCTTACGCCCAAAACCCGCTTAGTCCCCGGTGGTGTGCCGGGAAGGCTACGGGCCACCCGATCTACGGGAAATTCTACCACAGAATACATACATTGTCAAATCAGTTTTCGCTCAGGAGGCAAATAGCCAATGCGAAACATCTTGATCGCCGGTGGAGCTGGCTTCATCGGCTCTAATTTTGTACGGTACATTCTCGATAAGTACCCCGATTACAACGTCGTGGTCTACGACAAGCTCACTTATGCGGGGAATCTCGACAACCTGCGCGACGTCAAGGGCGACGCGCGTTACACCTTCGTGCAAGGCGACATCTGTGACGCGGAGAAGGTGGACGAGGTGATGGGCGAACACGGGATTGATGCTATCGTCAACTTCGCTGCGGAAACGCACGTGGACCGCTCGCTGATGGAAGCGGGCAGCTTCATCCAGACCGACGTCTACGGCACCTACGTTCTGCTGGAAGCGGCCAAGAAGTACCAGATTGAGCGCTACCACCAGGTCTCGACGGACGAGGTGTACGGCCAGGTGCTAGAGGGGTCTTCGCTAGAGACCGACACCCTGCCGGCGCGTAGCCCCTACGCAGCCAGCAAGGCTGGGGGCGACCTCATGTGCTACGCTTACTTCGTCAGCTTCGATGTTCCGATCACCATCACCCGAGGCTCCAACAACATCGGCCCCTACCAGTATCCGGAGAAAGTTGTCCCCCTCTTCATCACCAACGCCATTGACGATATTGTCCTCCCCCTCTACGGAGATGGTTGGCAGATGCGCGACTACCAATACGTGATAGACCACTGCGAGGGAATAGATGTGGTGCTGCACAAAGGCCAACTGGGAGAGATCTACAACCTGGGCACCGAGGTGGAGACCTTTAACATAGACATGACCAGGATGATCCTCAAGCTGCTGGGCAAGCCGGAGAGCCTCATCCAGCACGTCGGAGACAGGCCCGGCCACGACCGTCGCTATTCCATCAACTGTGACAAGATCAAGGCCCTGGGCTGGCGCAGCAAGCACACCTTCGAACAAGCGCTGGAGAAGACGGTCAAGTGGTACGTGGATAACGAGCGGTGGTGGCGCAAGATCAAGAGCGGCGAGTACGCGGAATATTATCGCCGCCAGTACGAGGGGCGGTAGTTGGATATTGGATATTGGCCAATTGGACGGCTGGGCTGCCGAAGGTAGGTTTTGAGAAGCGTGCTGTTGGGAGGCAGGTCGGCCGATGGCACGTTTTTTATGAGGTGGTAACGTGAACCAATCTGAATCATCTCCCCCGGCTCTAGAGGCGGGTGAAGCTTATGATATTCCAGTGGAAGGCTCGCTGGGACTGCTGGCGTTGGGCGCGGTGGGATTGCAAGCCTGGCGACAGAAGCGGGCCAAGGTGGAGGGCCAGGCGGTGTCAGAGACCCTGGCGACTGAAGCTGCTTCCGAGGCCGCTTCTGCTTCCGAGCCTGGCGAGAAGGGCGCGCCGAGACGCTGGCCGTGGCAAGGCCGGAGACGCAGACGGCGCACAAGCCTGGCCCAGAAGGCCGCTTTTGCTTCCAAGGTGCTGCTCATTGGCTGGGACGCTGCCGACTGGCGGGTCATCAACCCGCTGATGGACGCGGGCCATTTGCCTACCCTGGATCAATTTGTCAACGAGGGCGTCATGGGCAACATCGCTACCCTCGACCCGCCGCTCTCCCCGCTGCTGTGGACCAGCATCGCCACCGGCAAGACCGCCGATAAGCACGGCATCATCGGCTTCACCCAGCCGGACACGGAAAACCAGCGCCTCCGCCCGGTGCTGAGCACTTCCCGCCAGGCCAAGGCGCTGTGGAACATCCTGACCCAGGAGGGGTTCCGCTCCCACGTGATCGGCTGGTGGCCCAGCCATCCCGTCGAACCCATCAACGGCGTCAACGTCTCCAACTTCTACCACCGGGCCAACAGGCCCCACGGCCAGCCCTGGCCCATGCCGCCGGGCACGGTGCATCCCGAGAGCCTGACCGAGACACTGGCCGGGCTGCGCGTTCACCCCGGCGAGCTGACTGCCGCCCACTTGCTCCCCTTCGTGCCGGCGGCAGCCGAGATTGACCAGGAAAAAGACAAGCGGTTAATCAGCGTCGCCAAGATGATCGCCGAGTGCGCCACCGTGCACGCCGCCGCCACCTGGGTGATGGAGAACGAGCCGTGGGACTTCATGGCCGTCTACTACGATGCGCTCGACCACTTCAGCCACGGCTTCATGAGGTTCCACCCGCCGCTCAGGGAGGGCATACCCGAGGAGCTGTACGATCTGTACCACCACGTGGTCACCGCCGGCTATCGTTTCCACGACATGATGCTGGACCGGCTGCTGGCCCTGGCCGGCCCCGATACCACTGTCATCCTGGTCTCCGACCACGGCTTCCACCCCGACCACCTGCGCCCCAGGGGCATCCCCAAAGAGCCGGCTGGCCCGGCGGTCGAGCATCGCGAGCTGGGCGTCTTCTGCATGCGCGGCCCCCACGTGCTGCCCGACGAGCGCATCTACGGCGCGGGCCTGCTGGACGTCGCGCCCACCGTGCTGACGCTGTTCGGCCTGCCGCTGGGGGAGGACATGGACGGTAAGCCGCTGGTTCAGGCCTTTGATCACGCCGTCAAGCCTGACTACATCCCCAGTTGGGAGGAAGTGCCCGGCGAGTGCGGCATGCACCCCGAGGACAGGCGACAGGACCCGTGGGCGGAGCAGGCGGTGATGGATCGGCTGGTGGAGATGGGCTACGTCGAGGCCCCCGGCGAAGATCAGCAGAAGGCCATCGAGAAGTCGGTGCGGGAATCGCAGTTCTACCTGGCGCGGGTCTACCTGAGCAGCGGGCGTAAGGAGAAGGCCCTGCCGCTGCTGGAGACGCTCTACGCCCAGGCCCCCGACCAGCGCCGCTATGCTCTGCGCCTGGCTCAATGCTACCGCGACGTGGGACAGTTGGCCGATTGCCGCCGCGTGGTGGAGGAGGTTCTGGCGCGGGAGGAGAAGAGCTTCCCGGCCCTGGACCTGTTGCAGGGCACCCTGCTGCTGGCGGAAGAACGGCCAGAGGAGGCGTTGGAGTACCTGGAGCGGGCGGAGCAGGCCGATCCCCGCCGCCCCGGACTCCACCAGCGCATCGGCAGCGCGTATTTGCAGATGAAGCAGTGGCGTCGCGCCGAGGATGCCTACCGCAAGGCGTTGAGCATTGATCCGGACAGCGCGCGGGCCTACCACGGCCTGGCGGTGGCCTACCTGCGACAGGGGCGGCCCTGGAAGGCGGCCGAGGCTGCGCTGGCGGCGGTGGGGCTGGTCTACCATCAGCCGGCGGCCCACTACCACCTGGGCGAAGCGCTGTTCCGCCTGGGGCATTACCAGCGGGCGGCTGAGGCCTATCAGGTGGCCGTGAGCCAGGCGCCGGGCATGAGCCGCGCCCACCTGCGGCTGGCCAAGCTGTACGAGGAGCACCTGGGCCAACTGCAGCGGGCCGAGGAACACCGCCGCTTCGCCGAGGAGCACATTCGTCCCTCCTGAGCAAGGTGCATTTCGGCCCCGCAAGTGTCATCGCGAGGCGGCGCTTTTCCGCCGAAGCGATCCCCAATTCGTGA
>SDBT01003308.1_pt1 | contig 27973 bp, 18 predicted proteins | sample 2277101 | NCBI WGS metagenome assembly SDBT01 (sample SAMN10404973, study PRJNA504765) | marine sediment metagenome | isolation source: marine sediment core GS10_PC15, 103 cmbsf | place: Arctic Ocean: Southern Knipovich Ridge | collected 2010 | reverse complement strand
CATTAAAGAGACATCTGCTGATAATAACAAATTTAATAGTGCAAGAATTCCAGCTAAAAACTGGAACAAACATTGCACATCAAAAGAGATAGGCTGCCGTTGCCTGATAAATGTGAGTAGAAGGCCTTGATATCAAATGTGCGAAGGTTCAGAAAATTTCATCGAAAATATCTAAAAAAACGATCTAGCCATTATTATTGTGAAATTCATCTCCATCAGTATTTGCAAATAACTGTCCATCTTGGGTTTATTTTTTATAAGTAGTTCCATGTTCAATAATTACTGATGAATCATTTTTCTTTGAAAATAAACATCTACAAACAGAGCAGTCATATATTTTTTTTTGGGTGTCCATTAATTTTATAGCTTCATTCTTACATTCAGGACAAATAATCTTTTTAGGTTTCATTTTAATTCCTCTTCTCATTTGGATTATAGATTTGCGTGATTTCTAGAATTAGAAATCCTTATATTTGCTGAAAATCGCGTTTTCTTAATAGGTTTACAGAGAGTTAAAACAAATAATGTTTTTATAAACAATGTTTAATTAAAAATGAAATATACGTCTTCAATGGAGGCACTAGAGTTCCTAGATTCTTGAAGTATGCTATCGGGGTGAAGTTTTCGCAATTAGACAATATTAAACAATATTTTCATTCTTTTAAGAAAAAAGGTAACCTTTTTTTGATATTTTTCATTCTAACAATTTACCTTAATCTTGTCTTGTGTTTAAATGAAGAAAAAGGTTTAGATGAACCAGAGAACGTAATAGAAACTGAATTTAACCAATTCTCTCCTAAAATAATCTTTGAAAGAGAAGTGAAACATTATTTTTGGATCGAAAGGGATAATTCGGAGAATTCTGCTTTAAAATATATGAGAAATGAAGAGAATCAAACTTTTACCATATTCACAATAAGTGAAAACATTGAAGATTTAAATGTTTTAAAGAATGAAGGTATTTTCCATATTATTTGGAAACAAGGGAATTCTAGTAACAAAAAAGTAGTGTATATGAACGGAAGTATTAATAAATGGAATAATCCGATAAATATTACCAATGGTAGCTTATTAAGCTCAATTTCTTTCGATGTTGATAATTTTAATAGAATTCACATTGTATGGAGTGAATTTACAGAAATAAGTGAGAGTTATTTTACATTTCAGATTTTTTATAGAAATTATTCCATTAATAATAATGAATGGGGAGATAAATGGTGGGTTACACAAGATATGGTTGTTGATCGTCATATTGATAATAATTTCTCCCCTGAGATTAAAATTGATAATCGTGGATATATTTTTATTGTATGGAGTTACTCATATGGTGATTTTGCAGATATTTATATGAGATATCATGATACTGAAAATTGGTCTGATTATGGATATATTGTGAAACCTTATGTAAATAAGAATTGGTCTCCAAAAATTATAGATGACTCTAATGGGAATATATTCGTTTTTTGGCTCACTGTAGTAAGTAGTGGATATAAAGATCTGTATTCAAAAGTTTATTGGCGAAATGAGGGTGAATGGAGCCGTGAATACCTATTATATAGAATTCCTTCTGAGGATCTTTTTGATCATCAGATTGATCTTACTATTGACAATAAAGATATTATCAGTTTAGTATGGTGTCAGTATTTAAATGGCAAGACAGAAGCATGGTGGGGTCAGTTAAGTAATTTCACATGGATAAGAGGTACTTCTATTAGAAAAATAAATGAGGATAGTTTTGACCCCTATTTAGCTCTTGATCATAAAGATGCTCTTCATTTATTTTGGGTTGATAAAACAGAAATCGTGCCTAAAATTTTTTCTTCAAATTTAGTAAATCAAAGATATTTCTCTAGTCAGAACTTCATTGTATTTCAAGTCTTAGCTACTATCTTAATTTATGCTTTTCTCTATTATAATGAGTTTATAAGCTATTTTAATAGAAAAATATTGTATAGAAACGAATTGAATACTACTACTGATGAAATTATTGGATTAAGAGATCAAATTAATACTTACTTACAATTTAAACTAGGTTTTGAAGTTTTTCAATCATTCGATAAAGCTTTATCTGACATTAGAAAATCCCCTACCAATTTTAGGGAATATCAAACCAATTTAATTGCCTTGGCATCTTATATGAATAAAATGGAAACCAGTCGTATTAAAGTGTTTGTCAACGATAAAATTGTGAAAGAAAAAACTACTAAGAAGAAAATAGTAATAATAACTCTTAATAATTTTGAAATCTCGATTTCAAGCAACCATATCAAAGGTTCATATAATCTGTTTAAAACTATGATAGATTTAATTATATTTCCTTCAAGTATTGAATTAAAAAAGATAAAGAGTATTATGCAGTTGCGAAATAATTATCCTTCGCATCCAATAAATGATCCTGAAACCATTACTTATTATAAAGAATTAGATATCCATTTTCCGTTAGAAGAAGGAAAAATACAGGAAATATGGCTTAAGGTTCTTCATTCTTATTTACATGATCTTGAATTAATATTAGATTCAATTCGATCATGATTTAGAAACAATTACTTAGAATTAGATAGTTTTAAAATTGCATTTTCTGATTTTATTTTGAAAAATGGAGGATTAAAACAATCACATCTAAATCACAACTAAGACTAATAAGTTAAAATGATTAAATTTAAAAAACATAACAATACAATTCAGATATTTGATTAAAGTTAAAATTTGAGGATAGAAATTTAATATTTTCCGATAGGGCCTATTATTAGAATTATAGGGAGTATAGTATTATGTCAAGGGAAAACACAGCAATAAATCTCTTTAATAAGGCAAGAAAACACGCATTTTCTGTATTCAATAAGTATAATAGTTACGATAAGTCCAAATTTTTCCTAAAAGATCCCAGATATTCAGAATTGAAATATACAGCTAAAAAAGGACTTCTAGCAGAGCTTTACTTTTATTCAAAATATAAAAAAGAGTTTAAACTCACTCCAGCCCTAGATTGTGGAGATAAAACAGATTTTACAGGGGAGATCGAAAGTAGACTTTCAAGAATTGATGTTACAACAAATCTATCATATAAAAGCAGAGGAGACTATTCTGAGTTCGTTCATGATGGTTTTGCGTTCTGGCTAGTAGAAGTTGATTTTGAGTCTAATGATATTACGTTTATTCCTTTACATTTTCCTCAATGTGAAAATTGCAAAAATCCTCTTTATAACCTAGCGTTTATAGAACCTCATTCCACCCTAGCTTTATGGTGGAGTGGTTATATTCAAATTATACAGCAAATTTGCCTATCCTGTCTTATTTATAAATCTGGCCCTATTTTAGATTACATGATTCCAAAATTTTCAAGTATCGAAGAGAATTATGCGGATGAGTTGCTAGAACTTCAAAATTATGATTATGAGGAGAGTGAAAGAGAGAACATATCTAAAGATATCAAACAACGAATGGAAGAAGATGCGCTTGAGCAAGGAAGTTCAATTGCAAGGCTAGTAAAAAAAGAATTCGATCAACCTATTGCTTTCGTTGGTGAAACAGATGCAGTAACAATGGGCTCTAGTGGTGATGAATTTTGGGAATTTACACGAATTTACTGGAATAATCAATGGGCACCAAATATAAAAGAAATTGAGATCCATTTTTAAATTGGATAAGAAGGAAACGAAGTTTAAGAAAAGGAATACCTCACAATTTCCCTAAATTAGTCATACAATAACAGATGAAAGTAATATACCTTCTTGGTTTATCGAACTTCTAGAACGTGTTTCTTTTGAATTAAATCTTGATTTTACTACAGAATAATAATATAACGGAATGTAAAATACTGTTATAAAGAATTTGCCCTTTGAAAAAATTGTGAATGATTGAAATAAGAAGAACCTTCAATTCAAGAAATATCTATTTGGTGTTTTAACGTTGATTTCTTGGTGGGATTTAAAAACGATTGAAAGAATCCAAAGAAAAATCCTACCAAGTTTTTATAATTGGTATATTTCACTAATCATCATCAATTTTTTATTTTTTGGATTAGAAAATATTTCTACTCTTCTAGAAATGTTACTAGATCTTTTTATTCTAGGAGAATTAGAATCTTCACTGTTAATTTTTATATGTGGATTAATACTTCTAATAAATTTTCTTATGTCATTTGATAGGCTTTCTTCTGATGATCATAAGTATTTTAAACGGATTTCGGAAAGTGATGAGGATGAAAAAAGAAAAAGTTGGTCAATAATTTTTTTAAAATACAGCATATATTTTTTTAGCATCATTTTTGGTATTATATTCCTTTTTTATCCTTTTTCTTCCCTTTTGTATCCTTTTAGTCTACAACCTACAACAATACAGAACATTATTAGTGGAATACATTCACAAATGATTATCTTTCCTTATTTTCACTTTCAAGACATTATATTGCAAATTATTTCGTGTGTTTTATCACCATTTTTATATTGTCTGTTAGGATTATTTTTGGTCGAAATCTTGAACTTTAGTGATGAGTGGAGGGGAGCTTATGAAAAAGACAAGAAATTCATAAGTTCTCGACTTAATGAAGACTTTAAATTAAAATTCGATATTAATTTCAGTGGAGAAGCGCATAAAAAAGAAATTTTAATATATGAGCGTTTGGAATTTCAATTATCTTTTAATATGTACCTTGATATTACAATTCTTGATTTCTATATAGAGGGTTCTGGGTTCAACTATCAAAAAGAACCAGAAGATCAATTTCCATTGCTTTTAAAAAGTGGGACTGTAAAAATAATAAATTATACTCTCAAACCTAAAGAAGTGGGAAAGGTAAAATTTAATTTAATGATCAAAGGTAAAAATGAGGATTTTGGATTTTTAGACTTATTTTTGTTTAGACTATTCAACACAAAATATTCAGTATATTCCTCTAAAACTTATACAATGAAGATTAATCCACCTCCTCCGCGTTTGATTACAAAGGCAGTTTTTAATTTCAATAATTATGGAATTGTTAAATTTAAGATGTCGAATGAAGGGAGTACAGCTGCCAAGAACATCCGTTGTATAACTAATTCTTTAAAGGACATAAAAATTGTCCAAGATTTCAAACCTGTAAAAATATTTAGATCTAAATCACCAATTATAGGACGCGACTTTATTTTCGAGCCATCAGAAACAGGAAACCATTTAATATCCTTCGATATAAAATATTATGACATTATTGGAAATAGTTATGAGGAGAATAATGTATTTGAAATAAAATTCAATTATCAACCACAAAATCTTATAGAGAAATGTATAAATATTGAAACTGTGGAGAAAATGGAAGATCAAGACCTCAGATTAAATTTAATAAAGGATGACTTTGATTCTGTTATAAATAAACTAAAAAGCGTTTTTCCAATTCCAGAAAGAAACTATAATGACATTATTGATATATTAGAAGAAAAATTAGGAATGACTGGTCCTTTTGAATATCGTGACTACTTTGGTTCTATTCTTCTGTTGTTAGCTGAAGGATGTACAAATTTATCACAAGCAAAAAAAATAGCTTCCATTGCTGAAAAGTATGTCGATGATAGGATTGGAAATAGGTATAAACTGGAGATGGATTGTGTTATAACATTAGTTTTTCTTTCAGAAGTATGGAAACCACATATTGAATTGTCAAGCGATATAAATGGGAGGATCGAGAAAATTGCTGAATCTCAATGGGATTTTAAAAAAATAACCATTATTAAAGATAAACTTCCTAAAATTGAGAGACTGAAGTCATATATCGACAAACATGATGTAATAAAATCTATTCAGGGTGCGGAAGATATTGATGCTAATGTATTGAAAGAAAAAACTATTCTCATATTTGTTTCATATGCTAGAGAAGACATAACTCAAGCTGAAAGAATTTTCATCTCTCTAAATGAAATCGAACATTTTAAAGTTTGGTTTGATAAAGAAAATTTATTACCTGGTCAGAATTGGGAAAACGAGATTTATAAAGCGATAGATGTTAGTCATTTCGTAATTCTCATCCTATCAACAAATTCTGTAGAGAAAACAGGATATATACAAAAAGAAATTCGGATTGTTTTAGAACGCTATTTTCAAATGCCGCCAGGGAAGATTTTTCTTATACCCGTACGAATTGACAATTGTAATATACCTCATAGGGAACTTAAAAAGCTACATCATGTTGACATGTTTCCAGATTGGGATAGAGGATTTCAAAAAGTTGTAAAAGCAATTATAAAAGAGATCAAATAGAAAGTAGCAGTAAAAAGAATTGTAGTTGAAAGACATGTAGTTATTTGATTTTTCAAGGATTAGTAAAACATCTCTCTGGTTTTAATTCATCTTCTTTTATTATTATATCAAACCAAATTTGTCAGTTATATTAATGATGATACGAAAGGTTGAATTAAAGAAACTAGGGCCATTCCAATAGAAAATAAACTTACGAACCAACTGAAGTTAGAGATAGAAATAATTTTAATACTTTCAAGTTCTTCAATTGATTCCTTGATAATAATATTTTGAGTTTGCAATTGATTCAGCTTTTCATATTCATTTTTGTCATAGAAATTGGTTATTTCGGCTTTAATTCTCTCTTTCTCGGATTTATGTAGTTCAATCAATTCTTGCTTTAAAATTTTTAACCTAATGAAAGGTTTGACTAATTTATACCATAGCAATATAAATATCCCGAAAAGTGTTATGATTATAATTAAAAATGTTGAACTGCTATAAGATTCATCAATATTTGGTTCTCTAAATAAGCTAATTACTAGAAAAATGACTACAATATAGACTATTACCATGAGTGAAAAATAATGTCTTTGTATATGTTCTGATAAATAATCAAAAAGATTCTCAACACTCCAAGACTTAGGTATTTTCTTTAATATCCATTTGTTCTCTGATTTCCTGCAATATTCTTCAATATTCTCCTCATCTGAAAAAAAAATCTGGAAATAATTTGGTTCTTGATATTTAATAATACGAACGATCAAACTTACGCATACGTAGAGGTTTATGATCGCTAAACCTAAGAAAGCAATAACTAAATATATTGCATTTCCCTGCGGAGAAATTGATGAAGAACTGTTTGAATCTACTGCAAATTTATCAAGAAATTGATCAATAGGCAGGGTAAAATAACAAACAAACCTATCGATTGCGAAATATGAAATCATTAGAATGAAGAAAAAAAGCCCTAATATCGTAATCCATCGAAAATATTTTACTATTTTATTGTTTATTGCTAGTATCATTGTAATAATTTTATTCTTGCTGAATTTTGCCTTAATTTCCTTTAAATTTTCAAATTTTGTTCGTGGAGGATCAATTGAAAATCTTAAATCAATATCACAGATTTTGAGCCATTTATAATCTTTTTTTAAATTAATTTCAAAATTAAGAATCAAACAAATTTCCCCTTTGAACTTTTTTCAAATAGCCTTCTGAAATGTATTTCATAATAAAACTATTCAATTTAACATTTCTAAATCATATATTTAAACTTTTACCTTGAGGATTACTTCAGAAGATATGTCTAATATATAATTATCAACTTTTCTCCATGGGAGATGTAGGAACAGATAAAGTACAATTAGTGAAATTTTCATGATTCCAAAGAACCTTATTTAAAATTTTTCAATAAATTCTCTGATTTTGCCATATATATAACAAAGGAAACCCAGCGTGAAAAAAAGACAATCTTATTCCTGAAATTATCACAAAAACGATTAATTCTATGCATTTTTGCCTTTTTGTATCCAAATCAATATAGATTTAGATAATTTAAAGTAAAGAACCAATCCTTTTTGAGCAAATTCCTTTGAATGATCACCTAATATGATCTCTCTGAATTGAGATGTGTTTAGATTATCAGTCTCTATACTTCTCAGATGACCACTTTCTCCACCTTCATAATTCCATATAAGCATTAAACTCTCCATTTGATCTGTAGGATGTTCTACTTTTCTACGAATCTCAAGGAATTCTAGAAGCTCATTCTTCAAATTGGTCTCTATAATTCTTTTAGAAAATGCTTCATTTATCAATTCTCTAGTAGAGGGAGCTCGAAAATCTGAACCTTTTTTTTCTTTTTTTTCTCTTCTCTTCTTTGACTTCAACATTGGAGATTTATCTAATTTTTGCATGAGTAAAGATCCAATTGCTGCTTCAGTACATAGAATAGTTGCAAAGAATAGACCATTAATATAAGAATTAATAGATTCCATGTACATTTTGTGAGAATGAGGTAAACGACCAATTTGTTTAACATTAAATTTCTGAGTCTGGGTTTCAACCCATTTCATTCTTTCATCTTTTTCTGATTCCAAGAACCTGATGCTCCTTACTACTGTGATAATGCGTGGTTGTTAAAAAATTGAGAATATCAAGACTGATTCTATTTAAAAGATATAAAATCTCTTGATAACTATTTTAATTAAAAGTTAACTAAATTTGTACGCTGGTAATTCAAAGAGAGAGAAAATAATGAACGAAACACTGAAGATTAGCGAAGTAATATCACAAACATTACATTATCCACTCGTTGTATTTGATAGCATTACCTTCTCCAGGGGAGAAATCAATAATGCCCTTAAGAAATTTCGTTCAATCTTCAATGACAAAGACCTGAAACTCGCTTTCAACAACCCCCACTATGGCCAATTTTTACGTCTTATAGCTATTTCCTATCGTGAGGATAGAACTAAAAAATGGATCGATTATTTAATTAATGAATTTAAACGTCTTCATACACAGTATAAGCCCAGTCATAACTTGATTTTAGGAGGGAATCTTATTACATTTCTTTCATATTCAAACGAAAATATGAATAACGTTCTTGCTCAAATTTTGTTTAAATCCAAGTATTCTAAAAGTAAAAAAAAGGGAATAACGACTATTTTAAACAACATTCTTACCCAAATCTTGTTGAAATTCAAATTTTCAAAAAGTAAGAAACCAGCAATATTGACTTATGAAAAATTAACTTCAGATCAACAAAAACAAGTTGATTATCACTGGCATTGTCTTAAAGAGATTAAATCGTTAGCAGATGTTGTAAGATTACGAATGTCTCATTTAAAGGAAATTTTTGACACGAAAAGTTTATTACAATTTGGTTTAATTCAATTATTAGATATTTATAGTTTAATTGAGAAAATACACTTAATTGTAAGAAATCTTTATGGCATCAAAATATTAAACAAATATCTGAAAGAGTACAGGTTTCTAAGGAATAGTATTGCTCATTCTCACTTTGCTTACACAGAGATAACAGATATTCAAGTAATTCAATATGAATATTATAATGTAAATGACAAAAATCATTCGATAATTCCTTTTGAAAGAAGACCATTAAATATTGCAGTTGATATGTTATTACATTGTACGATATTATGTCAAGTACTTGTTCTTTATCAACTCATTCATCAAACAAAAGCGCAAAGGAAAAAGAAGGATTAAATAGAGATAATCTATTTTCTGGTAATTCATTTCAAAAGGTTAAGCATTATTATTGGAATGATAAGACAGCTTCTTGTGTTATCAGTTCTCACCCCCTCGACGATCAGTGGATCCGTCCAAAAATACTCAAGCTAATCAATGATTATCAGCGATATTTTCACTTAAAACAAATCTTTTTCTATATTCAAGTGATTGATCATCGTACGCCCAGTGATTCGCAAGTACACTACGCGTCTATTTATCGAATTAGGGGTATCATAGATAGGGATAAAAGAAAGCATTCTGAATCTGAGATTTTGAGTTTAATTCAGAAAAAACACATACAATACCCGAATGATGGTTCTGTAGTATCTGGGTGTATTTACACTCCAGAATTGTGGGTAGAGCGTGAATATTGGCACTAATGCTGGAATGAACTAGAAAAAGTTTATACTAAAGGAAGGTTGAGAGTACAAAAGAAGAAACCACAACAAAAACACCGAAAATCGACCTAGAAATATCATAAATAAGAGCACATTTCGTCCAAATCGACGTCGACGTCGTAACTAGAAATAAATGTCTTTTCATTTTGATTATCTGGACAAAAAAACCTAAAGATAAGCTTTAACAAGAATATATTGATGATCATGAGGATCAAACTGTGTTCTGATTTTCGATTAGCTAATAATTTAATGACCATAGTTTGTTGGGTCTGCAAAAACAAAAATTAGTTATAAGAATAGAAACCTGGGGTGTACAATCTAGAAATTCTTACAATAATATGAGGAGAGTATCCACCTTTTAAAGAATGAATTACTAACCAAGCATTGAAACACGAAATTCTGGTTAAATCGTCAGTCTCTTATTGAACCTTGTTACATAATTCATGCCGAGATGGGGAAAATGAAAGAGATAAGCATAGAATTAACCCACGACTGCCCAATGAAGTGTAGATATTGTAGTAGTTCAGCAGACCATCCTTCACTATCAGGTGAACTGACTTTAGATGAAGTTAAAAATATTCTTGGAGAAGCAGCTGAACTCAATGCCTCAATACTAAGTATTAGTGGTGGTGAACCTTTAATTTATCATAAGATTAAAGAAGTACTTGAATTTGCCAATAAATTAAATTTTAATATCCTCCTGTACACAAGTGGTGCAATTTTTACAGAGAAGGACAAACAAATATCAATTTCTGTGGACTATTGGAATACAATTAGATCGATAACGAAAAATCAGATTAAAATAATATTTGGTTTGCAAAGTTCTCGATCGGATATTGTTGACTATCTTATGGATTTTAATGGAGCGTTTAACATAATTATACAAAGCATTGAGAATGCAATTGAATCTGGACTCATTTGCGAAGTACATGTTTCTCCTATGAAATCCAATTATCAAGATTTGCCTTTTTTGGCTGATTTTGCAGAAAAACTGGGTGTGAAGAAACTTTCACTTTTACGTTTTGTACCTCAAGGAAGAGGAGCTAAAAACGTGGATGCTTTATTGTTGAATCCATCAGAATTTATTGAATTGCAAAGGATTATGCTGAATCTCAAACGAGAATTTAAAGAAGGTAAAAGAAAAATTAAATTCAGATTCGGACATCCTATTGACTTTCTATTTCTGTTCGATGAAGATTACGAAATAACACCTTGTAGAGGTGGTACTGATGCTCCTTTGGTATTGCCTAATGGAGATGTTCACATGTGTCCTGCTTGGAAAGATATGAAGCATCTTAAAGCGGGAAATATACGAGAACAATCGTTCACTGAAATATGGAAATCCTCAAAGTTTTTTAAAGAATTTAGAGAATTGATAGAAAATCCGAATAAAATACAAGGAAAATGCAATAACTGTATTTTTTTAGCTAAGTGCAAAGGAGGGTGTACTGCACAGAGAATATTGATCAATGGAATTGATAAAAAGTATCCAGAATGTATGTATCAAAGCCCTGATCCTTTGTGTCCAATTTTATTTAAACAAAATCTAAGAGGCAAAAAAAGAATTTCATAAAGAGAGTGTTTAGGTTTAAAGATTTAATTAGTTCTCATTGATACCAAAATTAATGCATAATAAATACAGAAAACATGAAATAGCGTCAGAAGTACATGCATTGAGAACTACTTCGTAGTTTCTTTTCCAAAATTTTGAATCATGAGTTTTCATAAATTTTGTTGGCTTTTTCTGAATTTGGGGATTTTTTCTTGACCAACCAATGAACCTTTTTTTCAAGATACTGTTTTCTACCTTTTTAAGAGATGTCTCATGAAGAGCTACATCATTATGCATCTCTATTAAGCGTTTTTTTAGAACTCGATTTTTTCTCTCAAATCTTATGTAATCAGATGAGTCAATAACGAAATTCATCGCACATTCCAATTCACATATGTCACTTTGACCATATGAGTACATTTTGAAGTTCTCATATCTTGATAAGAGTTCCTTTATCAGTTTCTTTTCTTTCGATATAAACTCTTTTGCAAAATGAAGACAATCAAATCTTATTCCCCTCTTTTTAAGAGCCATACAGGGTTTTTCAATGCAAATGTTACAAGGGAGAAAAAACACATTGATATGTGTTGAAAAACCAGTTCTTGGTCCATGCCAAACAATATTGGACATAATACTTGGGAAATTTCGAATAAAACTATTCTTTTTATCAGAAGGATTCTCTATACGCAAGAATTCAAGATCCATGACTAAAAAGCGAGCTTTATTAAATGCTGTCAGATCAATCTTATCTTTATATTTCTGAATAAATGAATTTAAATATTTAGTCGCTTCCTGTTCAATAGAATTTGTAATTAGACTTATTTTTTTTTCAATTCCTAGTTTCTCATCTGTTTGGAATCTGGATGTTACTGGTAAAGTGTAAGATGACTTAATCTTTTCTTTATTCATCAGTAATAGCTGTTGTCGTACAAATTCGTGTAAAATCTTAATTTTCAATCTAAATATAGTATCTTCTTCATATAAAACTGAAGATAGGTTTGAAATCTGCATTTCATTAATCAATTCTCTGCCAGTAATATGCCAGATTTCCCTATTTAAATTTTCGAGAGTTTTAGCTTTATATATCCCTTTCAAAAAGTTTCCTGATTTATCAACATAAAAATAATTTTCAGTAGGTAGAAATTCTTCTTGCATAGAGTTCATATTTACGTATGGATCGATTTTTTCAATAAAATAGTCACTTTTCTCAAAACACCATAAATTTAGATCCTCATGTGTTTTCAGATTCTTTACCATTTTTTTTTCAAATTCACTGCTATAACAATCATCGGGAAGACCAAAAGCAGAACAATATTGTGTTGTTACTGGAGAACTACTGTATCTGTTTCCATCTATGAAAACATTACTCCCACATCCACTCAATGTTTTATTGTTAAATTCATAAGCTAGAATAGGAAAACGCTTTGAATTTTTATTTGATAAGTTATAAGATCGTGGTAAACACTTCATTGGATGGATGCTAAACTCCATGGTTATTTCTAAATCTTCATTTGCATAAAATAAGGCCCAGATTAGTGGAATTTGTACTGATTCTTTGCTAAAGGAAACATATTTTCTAGGCCAAGTCTTGGCTTTATGATGAGATAAAAGAATAAATATACCATTCTTTTGAGCGTAAAGATGGTTTATCGCTTCAGTAATTGGAAATATTTTACTAAATCGGTTCAAAAATTTGTTTTTCTTTGTGAAGATTAGTTTATTCATTCAATGTCAACTTAGTTTTCCTCTAAATCATATTTGAAGTTGTTAAATATGATTTCTTCTTATTGGTTGTAAGTAAAGTCCACTGCTTTTGCTTTAAGGATTTTTTTTATTTGTAGAGTAAGTACGCAATCAATATGAATCTTACGTTATTCTTCGATCCTCCAATTCCATCCTTTCTACTTCTTGTTTATGGGGGTCGATAGAATCTGGACATCTTCGAAAATGGAATTTATCAGTATTATTACATTTTTTGTTAGGGCATTTAGAAACTAAATGTAATCCATCAGCTCCTCCAATTATTGTTTCACATTTAAGACAAATAACAGCCATTTCATCACTTTCTTATTGGTATTTTTGGAATTGATTCTAAAATATTTCTCGAGTAGAAATCTCCGGAATAATACATATTAATTACATAAAATAAATCATGATCAGGATTATCTGGTTTATAGCGTCTATTACGGTTATAAAAAGTGCATTTATTACTGCTTGAGCAAGAAGAACAATAATCCTTCCATTTTTGAACTTTATCTTTATCCTGAAAAATATTAATGAGTCTATTGGTTTCAGATTGATATTCTTCGGCAATATTCTGCTGTTGCTTGATTTTAAAAAGGTATTTGTTAAGAACTTTTTTCCATTTAGGATCATTACTCCAAGAACGGGGTTTACTTCTCCCAAGTGGGGGACCATTATAAGTCAATGACCCCTTTTTCACAAGATGTACTTCATCTGCTTTAAATCCCCACACAAAACCATTTCTATTGAAAAAATTAGTTTCTTGAAAATAAGCTGTTCCTACTCTGTAATAACCTACAATACGATTTTTAGATCGAAAAATTATATATTTATCATATTCTGAAGGTTCCCGTATTAAGGAAATTAATTCTTTACCATTACAAATCGAATTGTATGTATGGTCTTCAAACATTGGAAATTCAAAATGTATCTTATTTTCAGAGCAGGTTTCTAGAAACATATTTCTATAGACGATATTTGGCGATAAATCTAAAAAACAATCACTAGGAAAATGTTTTGAAATCGAATAATAAGAGAAAATTATAATTCTATTTTCCATCTGTCAATACCATTTTCTGTAATTATTATCAGGTCCTTCATTAGATAATTTAAATAATTTACTTTTCCTGAACTATAATCTAGTGTATATTGTTGTTGGTTGAAGGTGTAAGATTATGTATTGAAAATATGTATTTTTCAATATAAATTCGATTCTTAAATGGAAAAATTCTGATGAAAGAAAAATCCAGGACAATCCCTCGTTAATCAGCAGTTGAGCATTTTAAATATTTAAATACTTTAAAGAATCTGTAAATGAGTAAAAGGAATTTTGGTGTATTAAAAGGGTAACGTAAATACTTATTTAAGGCTAAAAATTAGTTATCAAAATCATTATTTTTAGGTTAAGTTGATGTAGATATGACGTTTCAAGTGTTAAAACCAGTTTCGCCTAATAAGACCGAAAGAGAAAGTAAGAAAGTGTCTAATGGTGTTGAATTCAATGATAAAAACTTAATACTGTTTTTTAAATATATCAAAGAAAGACACTCAATATATAAAAGGAGATTTGTGGAGAAACAACCTGTTCCATGGACAAAGGATAAAATACTACAAAATTATAAGTTTACAAATGTTTTTAGAGATTTAGATCCAGGAACACTATATGTTATCGATAAAATTATTCCGATTTGTAAATCAGCAGAAGAGATTTTACTCAATCTAATAATTTATCGTCTCTATAATAAGATAGTAACTTTTGAAACCACAGGAAAACAAGACCCCTACAATTTTAATGATGTAGAATTTGAGAAAAAATTGAGAAGATTAAAAAACTCGGGAACACCAGTTTTTACAAATGCCTTCACAGTTTCCAGTTATCATTGGGTTAATCCTGATCATGATAAAATCAAAAATACCACAGAATTAGTGAGACGGATTGCTAAGAGAATAAATGATTACGTTCGAATAATAATGTCCGCAAAAAGCTCTGAAACAACATATAGAACATTACTTAGCATCAAAGGACTGGGAAAATTCTTAGCATATCAAATATCCGTAGACTTAGGATATTGGAACACAAAAGTTTTTGATGAAGATGTATTTACAATCGCTGGACCAGGTTGTAGGAAAGGGATCGATTTTATTTTTAGATCAAAAGGTAATCTTAACTATGAGGAATGTATATTTTATATATGTAAAATACAGGAGGAGCAATTCAATGAAATTAAAATAAATCAAAATGATTTATTTAGCGATAGAAGAATAAAAAGATTAAATGCAATGGCGGTTGAGAATTGTTTTTGCGAAATCTCAAAATATCTCAAAGCCTATTACGGATTGGGAAGACCAAGAAACAGATTTATCCGAAGCACTTCCTTAACACACTTTTTATAACTAAGACTCAAAGTAATTTCTACTAGATTTTGAAAAAATCCTTTCTTTTTTACAAAAGAAGGATTTAGACCTCAAATTTTCTATTAACTTGAATACCTAGAGAATATAATGACCATGTATTGTACGCTGAAGCTAATTGTAGCTTTTTCATTGTAATTATATCTTATTAATTCCAACTACTATTTTAGAAATATTTTAACTTCAAAAAAGAATTTTGGACCTTAAAAATGCAAATGCTCATTAACTAGGTGAGTAAGTGATGAAGAGTGAAACGGGTAATACGCTCAGAACGCCTTTGGATAAAACCAAATAAAACACTTCGGAGATTATCTCACTTATCAAAGAACTTATTTAATGAAACAAACTATCTAGTAAGGCAGACATTTTTCGACACAGATAAATGGGTAAGAAGCAATGAGTTCAAATCTCAACTGGAAACCTCAGCGAATTATATGAATCTCCCTAGTCCAACAGCTGAGAAGATATTAGTACTCGTGGATACAGCGTGGAAATCTTTTTTTCGTGCATTAGCAGACTGGAAAAAGCATCCTGAGAAATATTATCAGAAACCACGCCTACCTAGGTACAAAAGAAAAGATGGACAATTCATTTTACCCTTTACAAAAAATCAGATAACTTTCTCAACAAACGAAATTAACATCCCCGAAATTGCAAATGTACGAGTTAAAACGAGATTTAAATCAAAGAATCAGATTATTGGTGGAAAAATTGTTCCCAAAGGAATGGGTTATGTCCTAGAATTGATGTATGCAAAATATATCCCAATTATTAAACAAAAAGAACCCAAAAATGTTATAGGTATTGATATTGGAGTAACAAACCTCATAACTATGGTAAATAACATTGGGAAACAACCAATTGTTGTTAAGGGTGGGGTAACTAAATCCATAAATCAATATTATAACAAAGAACAAGCAAGAATACAAAGCATTTATGATAAACAAGGAATTACGAAAGGAAAAAAGATACGAACATTGATCGATAAACGGAATCGAAAAATCCATAATACTTTCCATGAAGTAAGCCATTCAATCATTAATTGGTGTCAACATAACTGTATTGATACTATAATCATTGGACGGAACAAAAACTGGAAACATAAAGTCAATTTAGGAAAAAAAATCAACCAGAACTTTGTTTCAATCCCCTTCCATCGGTTAATAGAAATGGTCACATATAAAGCTCAAGATATCGGAATCAGTGTTATCGAAGTGCGAGAAGATTACACAAGTAAATGCAGCTTTTTGGATAAAGAACAGATTTCTAGAAGAGCAAAATATGAGGGGGAACGAGTCACAAGAGGATTATTTCATTCAAAAACTGGCATTGTCATCAATAGTGATGTAAACGGAGCGTATAATATCATTAAAAAGGAAATCCCGAAAGCATTTTCCCAATGGGAGACTGATGACGGGATAGAGGGTGTATGGTTACACCCAATCAGATGGAGAATGAACGGGGTAACCCATCATTCGTTAAAATCTGATGAAAGTGGTAAGATGGAAATCTTACATCTATAACCTGTTTAAATATCTTTCGAATTGAAGTATTTCGTGTTCCTAATCTATTCAGACATCCATTTCAACAAAAAGGCTACAGGAGGCAACTTCTTTTCTCTTTCTTTTGTTCAGATATAAAAACCCGAACAGTAATCCATATTGAAACCTAATGGATAAAAGAAAACAATCTGAATCATGGTCTCATAAACGTTTTAGAGTTAAATTTCAAGACGATACTAAAGAGGATCAAGATTTAAAAGATGTGATGGATGAGTTAATTGATCCCAATTCTGTAATTGACCAGTTAAGTAAACCTTCCTGCAATCCACCTACTAGATTATCTTCCAAACTTTCATTCAAGAAGCTGCTTAAAGTTTTTGGTGAATTGAATATCAAGAAATTACTTACTCACTTCAAACAGTGGAAAGATCCCTTAAAGAATACAGAATATATCATTAAGTTTCCTTCTATTGATATAATCGATATTTCTGGGTGGGGGATTGGAAAAACCACTGGTGCACTATTAGGTGGTTTAACTCGTGTTGCAGGAAAGAAATCATCTTACATTCTCTCTTTTACCTATTCTGGGGGATTAGGAGTGACTCACCAGAATAAATATCACAAACTCAGTAACTACCTTACTAATGAAGATGAACGAGCTGTTATTTATCAAAGTGACCTTAAAAATTTAACAAGAAGAATTCGATCTCAAAAAGAACCTTTTTCTATGCTTATCATCACACCTCAGGCTTATTTTGGTACACTAGCTCATCATTCACCTCTTCTGGAATACACTCGTCAGTCCTATTTATCATCCGAACTAGAGACAAGAAAAGCTCAATCACCTGAATACCAGTGGTATGAAACGTTACTTTTCCCAGAGCTGATTTTGTTTGATGAGATCGATGCTTACCCTTCGTATATGATTCCAGTTTTTGCACATATGGTTCAGATCTTAAAATGGAAATATCCTCACGAAAATATCCAGACAATCCTGTTATCTGGTACCATAGGAAATCCTGAAGTCTATGCTTCTCGAATTTTTGGAGCTAACAAAAAGTATAGACTTCTCAAAGGGACAGGACGTCGTGGGAAATTAAACATTAATGTGTATGAAGAATCTGGAAAAGATAAATTATTTTTAAAACTCATTAAGCTTCTCGATAATCATACAGAGCATGAAAATAAACAATATAACAAAGATCGAAATTATAAGCCCCGAAAAGTCGTCCTATTTGTAAATCATAAACCTACTATCAATTTTGAAAGCGCTAAAAAGACTTTTTCTAAGCATTATTGTATTATTCATGGGGGATTGCCTTTTTCTGATAAAATGAAGATATTAAAAAAATTTGAAGAGAACCCGAGAAAAATCGTTTTGGTATCAACAGAATTGATTTATGTCGGCGTTGATTTACCAGAAGTTGTCTGGGGAATTCTTTATGGTCTTCCTAAAGGGTCAAAACGAATCCAGAAATATATGCAATTACTTGCACGATTTGTAAGAAATTCAGCTGATACTGGTCGGATTGACATAATTCTTCGTAAAAATGACAAATATGAGAGTTCTTTTATTAGTCACGAGAATCAGGAGAAAAGACGTGCATTTATTTTACGAGAAGAACTTGTTTCTTCACCCATTCCCTATTATACACCGAGAAGCTTAGAATTTTGGATTGTAATGAGTGTCTTATGTGGATTCTATTCTATCACAAGCAAAATATTAAAAAATCTTACCTTGACAAAATGTCCTAATAATTTTCAAAGGGATTTATCAAAGGCTGTCCATTATTTAATCAGTAAAAATGCAATTCGATTCGGTGAAAAAGGAAAATTACTACCAACCACCTTTTCTCAAACGTGGATTTACGATTTTATAAGGCCAACCAATGATTCAACATATAATATTTTTTTAAAGGGTGAAAAAACTGATGATACAACTTTTCTGGGTCGTGTCGATCAATTACAATTATATCAGTATTCACTCGAAAACCAAAGTTTACCATGGAATGGCAAATATTATCTAATAAAAAGAATTGATGATGAATCCAAGAAAGTGTTCGTAGAACACACAAACCCTGATCTACAATTACCACGAAATTGGCTCTCTAAACCAGCTTATTATAGGTTAAAATTACTAGCTTATGATCAATCACAGGAAATAGCCCTCATGAAAGTTGCTAGTGAACGTGTTGTGACAGAGATTGATTCGCGAACTCACTCCAAACGATCTTTATATTCCTATCAAATATATCGTGCCTATCCTGCAGTTTTTTTTCAAGTACTTTCAAACACTACTGAAGATGAGGTTGAAACAAAGATTTCTAATATAAAGAATCGTTTAAAATCAGAACTTCTTCTGAATCCTGAGGAATTCACGTATGAAATATTCCCAGATGAAAGATTTGGAACAGGTATTTTATTAATTGATACATCTGAGCAAAAATTAGCCGAATTCATTTATGAACATTTAATATTAACTTCAGGGTCTTTGAAACTACCAAAATCCAATCAAGCATTAGTTCAAGCATCTCAAACAAACCAAAACTATTCATTTAGTCGATTACCAAGATTCCTCAAAACCTATCTGACAATAATTATTTTGATTGCTGATATGCATTTAGATGGGACTCCCTTTTCCGTGTATGGGAAAGAGGTGGATTTTGGAACTTTCTGGAAACAATTTATAGGGGCAATTCGTAAAGCCATGAAAAATACCTCTGGACGTGTTTTACTAGTATTTCTAGGTGATACTTACGATAAATCGATGGTGGTAGATTCGGAGGAAGCAGACGATCAATTAGATATCCTTAATGAGACAATTTATGAGAATGATCTCTTAAAGAACACTGATTATATTCAAGGAAACCATGATTTTCATTCAGATATCTATTGTTGGAAATTACCAGTAAGAACCCATACCGAGATGGTTCTGGATATTAGTCCGACTAGGAGGCTATTTCTTCTACATGGTAACAATTGTGGCATTGATCAGTGGATAGGTAAAAACACTCTAACTGAAGAAGATATTATTACTATTAGAAGAAATATTAATTATCACAAGAAATTCCTAAAAGAAGAAAGGAAGAAATTTAAGAATAAAGATTCAGATGAAGAGATAATGATAAGACCGCAAGACCCAGTTGGAATTGGGCATCTCCACAATACTGGCGTTAAGAACCCAAACTTAAATTTTCTTGCTGTACCCCCGTTTAGGAAAATCCTCAAGAAATCACAACCAGGAACATTTGGTTGTATAGGATTGATTGGTTACGGGACTGAGCTTGAAGCAGATGTCTATGAAATGGCAATCGATCGATTGAAAATCAATTGAATAAGATGATTAAAGAAAAATTAACTAAATTAGTCTAAGTAAATCTCCGACTATCGTTGGGTTGTATAGAGAATTAATGATATCATTCAATAAATCTTTATGTTTACTTGACAGAGGTTCAACTTTTTTAACCCATAAAATAGTGAAAATATGTAATAATTCACTTAAGACTTCTTTATATTTAACGCTCTGACCCTTATAATTATAAATTAAAGGTTTATAATTTTTCAGTAAATAACTCTGCCTTTTTGAGAGGTCTGAATAATTTCTGCATTTTATTAAGCATTCACAGAGATTTTTAACATGAAGTTTGTGTGCGTCGAGATAAGGCATAGATCGGCCTTGATAGATCAATTCTAAAGGAAAAATCTGGTCTTGGACAACTTTAGTTCGTAATCTGTTCCATGTCCAGCTATAAGGAACATAATATGGAGTGAAATCATCATCAAAACGTTCCTCAAAGTGCTGTCCTGAAAGCTTTCTTTGAGCTATTTCTTGAGCTAGTAAAATCCGAGAAATAATCCGTCCTACTTCTTCTAAGTCTAAATGACCACTTTTCCACGGTTTATCCTTTGAGGTATGACTGAATAATGGCTGAGTTTTAAACCCAATCTCTGTTTTTGAATTCAATAATTGAAGAGGGGTACGTATTGATCGATTAATGCAATTGTTCGCAGCATCCAAAGGAGTGTAGCCTCCCATGCTATCAAAAACATCTACTTTTTGCTTTTTCTTTATTTTTCGAGCAAATGTTCTCCCGTAACGCTTTTGGATAATTGGATCAGTAGGGTCCTGCGTCTTTTCAATAAAAATACGCACTCCACCTGCAAATGGACGAAAAATCTCACCTTCAAACGCATTGATTTGTTTTAATGACTTCTCTGAAAAATTTTTGAAAAATTCTAGCCAACGATTCTGACAAAAAAATAGCATATTTTTCATTTTAAGGGTCAAATCATCCCTGAATCTTGTTTTCTTGTGAATATCTGCTAAATTAATTATTTGTGCAGTAGCGTTTATATTTGATAAGAGAAGACCAATTAAGTGCATTTTCCTTAGAGTAGTTCTTACTCCAGGCAATTTTAAAGCTTCAACGATTTCTTCTGCAGTCTCAGCTCTAACTCCTTTTGTAGAGTGATATCTGACTTTAGCTCCCCAACGGTCTAACTGGCGTGTTAAACGGGTTTTGCCTATATTAAACACAGTAGAAATTTGAAACAACGGATATGAGTATATCTTACGTTTTCTATAATATTTTACATTTAAAATTGGAATATTTTCTTCTTTTTTAGTAATTGCCGCCTTATCTTCTGGTTTCAGGATTAATTGATATCTGCGATAATTAATTTTTATTTTATTATAATCATCGAGGATTTCTTCTAATGTATTAGTTAATTTACATGTATCAATTATTAGAACTTCTTCCAAATCATGTGCTCTAGTTTGTTCTTGCTTCTTAAAAATCCCCTTTTTTCTCTTTATTGGGCTTTCAAGGCGTAGTACCTTAAGCGTTTTTGAATAGTGAATGCTGTCTGTTTCATGGATGAATACATATGTTTGATCGTTTATACGTGGAGGAGTAATCTCATCTCGTTGTAGATCAAAACGTTGAGAAGTATGGAAAGGTTCTAATGGATCCTCTTCTTCTTGGATGAAAGATTTTGTTACAGAGGTTAATGGATCAAGTAGATGTAAATCATAAGCAATTCTATGAGTTTTTGCAAGCCTATATCTGAATAAACCTTTTTTGGCTTGTTTTCTTGAGATCCAGTGATATTCTGCCTGACAATTGCATTTAACTGGTTGATTTAAACGAGGAAAATTGTTATGAATTTGAGCACAGATAACACAACGGAATTGATCTAATGGGGATATATAAATTCGAGTTGGTTTTCGAGGTCGCCATATTGGACACCCGACTTTTTTAGAAAAGATAGATTCACTTCTCTCCAGTAAATGATCAGGGATGATCTCCTTTTTCTCTAAAACAACAAGATTAAAGAATTTACATTCCTTCTTCAATTCTTTTTTGAAATAATGACAAGAATCACACGTCTGATAAAGATAAAAAGTCCTTACGGGGCTATGTTGAGGAAAGATTTCCTTTTCTTTGAATAAAAGAACTTTGTGAACCTTTTGAGGTTTTAATCGAATTTGGTGTATTTTCAAGTATTTACGGAGTTCTTTAATATCTTCTAAAATGTGTTTTTCCTTTTTTCCTGATCTCTGCAGGTAAGATATCGTTTTATCCCATTGTTTATCCATAAATCTTGTTACTGCACGGAAATACGCTCGTGTATAAGCTGGAATATATTTATTATACTGACTCTGATGAACTTTTTCTTTCTCTACTTTCCTCGATTGAACAGCAGCTTGATTTGCATACTTTTGGATATCAAAAAATGGTTCAGGAGGAAATTTACCTTTTGATCCTTCAAAATCTATCATCCAATCCTTTATATCGCTCAAAACTTGTTCTACTACTCTACCTCGTTGTGGTTTTGCTTGTTTTTTCTTAAGATCAAATAATTCATCTTTACTACTATCTCTTTGATCTAGATGTATTCTTGGGCTACCATCAGGTTCATTTTGAATTAATTGAAGTACATACTTTTCAGCATTAGATTGGAAAGACAAGGATCGATGATGCAAATGCCATGAATCAAGTAATACAGATTGAAAAGTATCTAGGTACTGACTATTCAAGGTTCGATATTTTGTTGTATGAAAGAGCCATTCAATAGAACTCAAAAAGAGCTGTTCAATATCATTTTCAGAGATATGTGAAAGTTTAACCTTTTGTTTTTCTGTATCGAAGAGAGAAGGATGTCTCTGCCTTAATGAGGAGATAAAACTACTTATGTTTAATTCTTCATGGAGAAACCATTTCCCCAAGGCAGTAGTTTGATAAATTTTTCGGTCTAATAACCCACAAAGCCTTAATTCAAGAACTTTTTTCTCAATCGTTGATAATGTACTGTTTTCTTGCCTATTTTTTGTCGCATTCATCCATGATATGAGAATTGAACTATAAAATTCGTTTTTAGTCTTGCATTTGAGAGCTGAAAATAGGATGATGAGTGAAATTCTCTCTGTTTCTAAATCAGAGGTATTATAGAAATATCCAAGTCGATAAGGAGTCGGAGGATTTGTTAGAAGATGAATAAAAAAGCTATGACTTATTAAAAGGGGTTGGATAAAGAGAACTTCAGTCTTGTTGATCAATCTATCAGTAATGTTTGACAGTACAAGAAATTTTTCTATCATTATATTCTGGGAGACATTTATAATTTCGTCCCCAATATCAATTATAATTAAATCTTCATTAGTAAGAGAAATTCCATCTGTTATTACTTCTTTAATGCTCAAAAAAGTTGGATAATCAAATTGTTTTCTATATAAAAATTCGTATTTCTGTAAGAAATCTTCCCAATGTGTACCATCAAATGTGTCAGAGATTACAACAATTTTAATTTTTGGATCAAATGATGTCAATCGCAGATATAAAAGAAAAGCAATAACGAAATTCCGGAATTTAATCCAATCACGTTTACGTACTGGTGTATTTCGGTAATGCTTGATACAATGTTCCTTAATATTGACTTTAGCGTCAGAAAAGAAATATTCAAATTCAGTCAGAGTTCTCTTAACTTCAAGATATTCTTCATTGAGAACTTCTATATTTGCATCTGGAGCTGTTCCTTTGTAAATATCTAAAATACCATCCAGTTCAATAAATCCAGGAGTTTTACTTCTTTTTTTTTCCAATTGATTGCTAGAATAATAAAATATCTCTCTACCTAAACGTTGAGCAGTCCATTCATAAAATTGGTGACAAGAAATATTATCAGAAAGGAAAATATAACTACATAATGAAGGTAATACCTGAATTATTGAATTAAATTGCATTAGAGTAGATGTGCGGTAACATAATCGGTCAAGTTTATGAAAAATAAGAAGAGTGGATTCATTATCAGCATTAATAGTTTGAAAGAAAGTTTTTGCGTCAGAATAAGTTAATGAAACCTTTTGAAAGACATGGCCTTGATGTTCTTGAAATTGTACCATTCGAGTGACATTACCTCGCTTACCTTTAATCCGAAACTTATCTGAGTGGCATAAAAAGTTAAAAATTTGATCAATGGCCACTTCAGAAGCTCTAAATAAAAAACGGTGATTAACCATATTTTCAAAATCTAGGTCTTCCTCATTATATATAAAGATAAAACGGTCAAACAATTTTGTTTTCTGATTTAAATAAGTAGTTAAAAAGGAATATACACGGTATATATTAGTATCGACAAATAAAATAATATTTCTATCAGTAGAAATATAATTATTCTGCATTTAATTTTGATCCTTAAGAGTAAAATAGAATTTATTTATTTTTCTGACGTCTTTTGGCTTTCAAAGATATTTAAACCCATATATGATATGTATAATCGCTTAATAATTTCTTTAGGAGATATATTAAATGAATATTAATTTAAATTATAAATCTTCTGATAAAAGATCAACTACAACCGAGCAAGAATTATTCCTTAGACAACGTTTATCTCAAGAAGAAGTACCCTTTACTTTTCAGCAAGAATTTCATCTAAAGGATCGATGGTATATCATAGATTTCTTTATAGCTAATACGATCTTATTGGAATGTTCCTCTACCTCCATGGTTCGACACAATGCAGCTCTAAAACAGAAAGCTCTTCAGCTTGAATTAAAATGTTCTCAGTTGAAAAAATGGTTTTCTTTTCCCATTTGGGTACTTTTTGAATCTCAACGACCGATCGGATCTAGCCTCATAACTACTCTGACTCGCTTAATGCCATCAGTGGACTATTTTCTAACCTCTTCAGCTAAGCTGATAGAAGATCTACGAGGTTTGATATCTAATTGTGAAGGAAAAAACAGAATGAAATCAGTCTCCTCGTCTAATTTTTGCATTTATGAGCAGGAAAATTTTTTTGATCAAAAACAAACACTTTCTGAAAGTGATAATCATTCTTTTATAGCTTTAAATCACATTTCAGCGTTATCAAAATCGTTTATATCAAGTATGGTAACCTTACAATCTCTATCATGTTTATTACCAATCAACAAGAATTCTGTCAATTATTCACGAAACATGAACTTAAATTCTATAGAACAAAAGGAGGAAAATCTTTGAACAGCCATCAATATTCCAATCTGAATTTATATGAATTTCACTTTCCATTCGTCGAATGGGGTAAGGGAACAGATTTTCTGGGCGAAATACTAACTAAGGTTCAAGAAAGAGCACACACTCTGGATCAGCTATATCAATATAATTGTCAACAGCTTCTTTTTCCAAAACCCACCTTAAGTACTAATCGTACTTTTACTTTCTGGGTTGTGAAATCAATTTGTGATTCGGTACGCTCTTTACCTGGAATTTTTGGAGGATCTTTTGTAACAGATAATTATCCAAGAAATACTGATTCTTCTATGTATAAAGGTAAGAAACCATCACCCAGACCTCGGCGAATACTTCTCGATATAAGTGTAGATAATACAGAGATCGCTAATAACTTACGAAATCTTGGATTAGAAGTTGAAAGGACTTGGGATTATGTCGCTGATCTTATCCAATATGAGATTATAGATGTCTGTACAACTCAATATGTCGATCTTTTAGTGACAACAAACGACCGATTAATGACTAGCTCCGAGGAATGGTTAGAATATCTAATGCCCCATCGTACACGACTATGTATTGCTTCACCACATCTTGTTGATAATCCTGAGGAATTAGCGTTACATATATATCAAAGAGTTCACACAAAACGGAAATATAAGACTAAAAATCAACCAATTTATTTGAAAGGGAAATCAAACTAAGGAGGAAAAGAATTGAAAACAATAAAAGAGAAAAAATACACAAAAATCTTGAAAGTATATTGTTATACACCAATAAGCAAGCCATTAAACGGGTCTCTTCCTAGGAGTAATAATTCTCACTTTCTTAGATTAACACCTGTTGAATACACATACAAAAATGGAAAAGAAAAGAAAAAGGCTCGAAGCGAAACTTACTGGTTAAAAGGAATACGAGGAGCTATTCGACATCAAGTAATGAAGATATGCCGTGAAAACGACTTAGAAATATGTCATACTAGTGATAAAGAAACCGATAAACATGGAAATCTACTGCTACCAGAGGGATTTCATTTAACTGGTGCTTGTAAAGATAAAATTGAATGTATTGTGCATCAAATCTTTGGGTCAAAAGGAAATGCAAGTAAAATTTCTGTATATTCAGATCCAATAACCTCAATTACGCATTCGAGCGCTAAAATCCCCATACAGCTACAGAATGTTCATATCGCTACTGAAAAACGGATAGTAAAGACATTTGACGGAAAATCTATCCAAAACTTTGGCGAACGCTATTTCTCTGGTGAATTTTCTTTTGAAATTGATGTGACAGAGTGCGTTGAAAAGGAACTTGGATTATTAATAGAAGCCATAATGAATCTCCAGAAATTAGGAGGAGGGTATAATTCAGGATATGGCCATATTCAAGTTAAACAATTTCAACTATTAAAAAGGTCAATCAATAGGATTCCTGAATGGAAAAACAAGAGTTTCATTGTGAAAGAGAATATCGATGAAACCTCAGAGAAAAAACCAGTAGTCGAAGCACTAAAAAGCTGGAAAAAATACCTTCAGGAGGCATAGAAGTGCAACTAGTCCTCCAAGGACAAATAATTACCCCAATTATCACAAAGAAGTCCAGATTTAACATAGAAGGATGTAGTACCACAATAATTAACCCTAGAAGAAGACATTTCGGTAAAATAACAACTGGAAAGCCAATGTTCCCATATAGCTTTATTTGTTATTTGGGAAAGATCGAACTTCAATATTCATGCCCAAATTTAGCAAAAGCTAAACAAAAATTACTCAAACTTCTTAAAATTAAATCCTTAGGACGATTTTCAAGTGAAGGGCTCGGTAGAATAAAATGGGTAAATGGAAGAATAGAAAAAAACGATATAATTTCAAATAAAAATGAAAAAAAGAAATATAGGCGAAAACTGAAAATTAGAAAAGGCTTACCTCATAATATCCCCATTAAATTACAAAAATTAATTCAATATGCGCTCCTGCATGATTTTTTCCATACATCAAGGCATAAATCAAAGATATACCTAGAACCAGAGATCGATGATTTAGAACTAATCAAATTACTGAAAAAACATCACGAAAAATCAGAAGACGCAATAATAGTGAACTTCCAAAAATATGACCGAATAGCTGCAAGTATGACACGAAAATTCCGATCACCAAGAACAAATAGGTATAACTGGCATTCAACAGAAAATGTTGATTTTAATAAGCTAGTAAGAGAAATAAAGGAGGTTTCAAGTAATATATGGAAATTGTATAAGTATATATATGATAGTAAAGAACTAGACATGCTAAATGAATCACTAGAATATGGACACACCTCATTAAAGAGACATCTGCTGATAATAACAAATTTAATAGTGCAAGAATTCCAGCTAAAAACTGGAACAAACATTGCACATCAAAAGAGATA
>SDBT01003307.1_pt1 | contig 27974 bp, 8 predicted proteins | sample 2277101 | NCBI WGS metagenome assembly SDBT01 (sample SAMN10404973, study PRJNA504765) | marine sediment metagenome | isolation source: marine sediment core GS10_PC15, 103 cmbsf | place: Arctic Ocean: Southern Knipovich Ridge | collected 2010 | reverse complement strand
CCAGCTTCGTCGCAGCCTCGGTGGGCGAGGTGTTCGCCGTGGACATCGTGGCCGAAAGCCGCTCCCAACCCTTCGACACCGTGCAAGTCTACCTGGACTTCGACCCGGCCCTGCTCCAATTCGTGGACGCGGCTGGCCATCCAATAACCGAGACCGTCCCCATCTCGCCGACGCTGGTCTTGCAGAACGAGGTGGACAACGAGGCCGGCCAGGTGAGCTACGCCGCCCGCGTGAACTTCGGCGAGCCGCCGCTCACCGGCCGGGTGCAGGTGACGCGGCTGTACTTCCAGTCCCTCGCCGCCACGCCACTGGAGGGGACCCCGCTGGAGTTCAACTGGACCACCCCTCGCCGCACCGACGTCATCTCCGAGATCACCTCGGTGCTGGGACGGATCAGAGAAACGCGGGTGATGGTCGCCGGCGATCCGGCCACCATCCAGGCCAGCGTCGCTTTGCAGGGCCGGCCCACGCCGCCCCACGAGCTGTGGGAGATTCCGCTGACGGTGGAGCTGCGCGATCCGGCCACCGACACCACACTACAGATATTCGCTCCCCACACAGACGACCAGGGCCGCTTCACCATCGAGGGAGTGGTGCCCGGCACCTACGACCTGCGGGCCAAGGGTATGCACACCCTGGCCAACCGCTGGTCAGAGCTGGAGTTGCTGGCCGGCGACAACGTGGTGGACATGGGCGAGCTTCTGGAGGGCGACGCCGACAACGACAACGACGTGGACGGTACCGACGCCTCGTTGGTCAACCTGGCCTTCGGCACCGTTCCCGGCGACCCCAACTGGGACCCGCGGGCCGACTTCAACGAGGACCAGGTAGTGAACGGAGTGGACATGGGCCTGCTGGGCGCCAACTTCGGCCGGATCGGCGACGTCGAAGTAGGCCCCCACGCCTCACGTTTGACGTCTGACGTTTCACGAATCACGAATCACGCCTCACGTTTCACGTTTGACATTTCACATTTCACGTCACCCGTCACCATCGCCTTCGTCCCCTCCCCCATCACCGTGGACGTGAACGACGTCTTCACCGTGGACGTAGTGATCCAGGCCGGCACGCAGCCGCTGGACACCGTAGAGGCGCATATCTACTTCCCGGCCGGAGTGTTGCAGGTAGTGGACGCGGGCGGGGATCCGGCGACGACGGTGGAAGGTGGCGCCGACTTCGACATGGAGCTGACCAACAGCGCGGACAACATTGAGGGCGCCATCCATTACGCGGCCACCATGCTGGGCGGCTCGCTCAACGGCGACATCACCGTGGCCACCATCCGATTCAAGGCCATCAGTCCCACCATGGAAAGCTGGCTGCGCTTCCAGGTCTGGTCGCCCGAAAAGACCGACGTGACCTACCTGGGCCAGTCGGTGCTGACGGCCTGGCCTGCCGCCTCCGTGATCGTGGGGGGATACCCGAAGATCTACCTACCCGTCATCCTGAAAAGCTATTCCTGAAATCTGAAGGATAGGTCTCGAACAGCGAAACAAAGCCACCTGCCAGGGCTGCCCGGCGAACAGTTTCCGCCTTGACCAAAAGCCCACATCGTGCTAAAATGCTTGTACTGAGCGGCTCGACTGAGCTCGCCGAAGTCCTGTCGAAGTAGTTGTAGTTGTTGGGGCACCGCAGCCCGCCTTGGCCGTAGTCGAGCGACACGGCAAACAACATCCCTTCGACTGTAAGCGAAGCGGCCTCAGGACACCGCCCTGAACCCGACACCAGCCAAGGCCGTGCTTTTGCGTGCCCCGAGGCTGGCGTTTTGTCGCAAGAAGGAGGCAAGTGCGATGAAGCAAAGACGCATTAACGCAACACTGAAGCGAGCCCTTCCGCCGATTGCTGCTCTGGCCCTAACCGCCCTCCTCATCCTCACCGCCCTGCCCTGGGCTGGCGCCACTACCCCTACTGCGGCGTCCCTGTCAACGAATCCAAAACGAATAAACGAATCCGCTGCAGCCCATTCGTTTATTCGTTCTCCATTCGTTGACAGCACACTCGGCACCACCACCCGCATCTCCGCTGCCCCCCGCCTGGAGCGGCAACCATTGGAATCACTGACTGCGCTAAACAGCACTGACTTGGAAGCTGAAGCGGCGGCCACTGAACGTGGTGCTCCCCTCAGTGTCGTCAGTGTTCTCTCAGCGGCATCAGTGGTTCAATCCCCCGGCACGACCACTCGCGTCTCCGCCGCGTTGCACAGCAGTCCCGTCATGTTCATCGAGAACGTGGGCCAGTTCGACGAACGCGTACGCTTCCAAGTGCGCGGCGGGATGGGCACCATGTGGCTCGCCGAGGATGCCATCTGGGTGACAGTGCTGGAAAAGCCCTCATCCCCCCAGCCCCCTTCTCCCAACCTGGGAGAAGGGGGAGACTTTCTCCCCTCTCCCAAGTTTGGGAGAGGGGCCGGAGGTGAGGGCCAGCCCCGCAAAGGTGTCAACCTACGCCTCACCTTTCCCGGTGCTAACCCTCACCCCCGCATCGAGCCCTTCGACCGCCTGGACACGGTGATGAGCTACTTCATCGGCAACGATCCCGACCAGTGGCACCCCGATGTGCCCGTGTGGGGCGGCGTGCGCTATGTAGACCTCTACCCTGGCGTGAACCTGGAAATGACTGGCACAAGCGGCGATTGGACTTGGCGACTCGTTTTCCGCAATCAGCAATCCGAAATCCACATTCCAGAGGCACGCCTGCGCGTGGAGGGCGCAGATGCACTGGCGTTGGACAGCGACCGCCTGCGCCTGACCACCGCCGTGGGCGGCTTCAGCCTACCGCTGTTGACCATTGAAGATCTAAGCGTTGAAGGTGCAAACGTGGAACTTGCCCACGATCAGACCTTTGAAGTGACTTTCCCTTTCTCCTCTGCTCGCTTGCTCCCAAGCTCCTCTGCTGCCCTGCTGCAGGACAATCCAGATGACTTGCTCTACAGCACCTTCCTGGGGGGGAGCGGCTGGGATACAAACTTGGCCATCGCAGTGGATGTTTCGGGCAGTGCCTATGTGACGGGCTGGACTGAATCCTCCGACTTTCCCACCACGCCAGGGGCCTTCGACACAAGCCATAACAGCCACGCCGACGCTTTCGTGGCCAAGTTGAATGCCGACGGCAGCGAACTGGTCTACAGTACCTTCCTCAGCGGAGCGAGTGGTGACTACGGAGAGGCCATCGCCGTGGACGGGGTGGGCAGTGCCTATGTGACGGGCTGGACTGGATCCTCTGACTTCCCCACCACTGCTGGCGCCTTCGACACGACCCCCAATGGTAATAGCGACACCTTCGTGGTCAAGTTTAACGCCGATGGCAGTGGGCTGGCATACAGCACCTTCCTCGGCGGCTACGCAGTCGGACCTGGCTACGGCATCGCCGTGGACGCTTCTGGCGCAGCCTACGTCACGGGTATGAGCCACCACGACTCTGGCTTTCCCACCACTCCTGGCGCTTTCGACACGACTCACAATGGCAGTATCGACGCCTTCGTGGCCAAGTTGAACGCCGATGGCAGTGGGCTGGCATACAGCACCTTCCTCGGTGGGGTGAGTGCTGACCGAAGCAATAGCATCGCTGTAGACACTTCGGGCGCAGCCTACGTCACAGGTAGGAGTCACTCCTCCGACTTTCCTACTACCCCTGGCGCTTTCGACACGACCCTCAATGGTAATAGCGACACCTTCGTGGCTAAGTTGAACGCCGATGGCAGCAGGCTGGCCTACAGCACCTTCCTTGGTGGAGCGCATTATGACGGAGGCGGCGGGATCGCCGTGGACGGGGCGGGCAGCGCCTATGTGACGGGCTATACCTATTCCTCCGACTTCCCCACCACCCCTGGCGCCTTCGACACGACCCACAATGGTAATTACGACACCTTCGTGGTCAAGTTTAACGCCGATGGCAGTGGGCTGGCCTACAGCACCTTCCTTGGTGGAGCGCATAATGACGGAGGCGGCGGGATCGCCGTGGACGCTTCGGGTGTAGCCTACGTGACGGGCTGGACCGACTCCTCCAACTTCCCGGCCACGCCAGGTGCAACCGACACCACTTACAACGGCCCACACGACGCCTTCGTGGCCAAGTTGAATGGGGCCGGGACCGAGCTGGCCTACGGCACCTTCCTTGGCGGGGGGAGCAACGATCAGGGCTACGCCATCGCCGTGGACGAGGCGGGCAGCGCCTATGTGACGGGCTATACCTATTCCTCCGACTTCCCCACCACGGCGGGTGCCTTCGACACGAGCTCCGACGGCGGAGATGCCTTCGTGTCGAAGCTGGCGATGGGGAGCGGGCCGCCACCAGCACCCTCCTTTGGCCCCAGCATTAAGGTCAATGACGATACAGGCACAGCACGCCAGATCAACGCTGTTGTCGCTGTAGATGGAATGGGAAATGCCTATGCTGTATGGTGGGATAGGCGAAATGGCGGACCTGGAGACATCTACTCTGCAAAGCTGACGGCTGGTGCGAACGCGTGGGGTGCCAACGTGTTGGTCAACGATGACCCGCAAGCAGTTGATGGCGCAGGCTTTGACGGGCCAGCTATTGCCGTGGACAGCACAGGCAATGCGCACGCCACCTGGTACGATTACCGTAACAGGTACCCCCAGCGGGACATCTACTACGCCAAGTTGGCTGCAGGCTCAGGTATCTGGGGTGACAACATCCAGATTAACGATGTCATGATTAACGCAGGGCAAGGGGTGCCCGCTATTGCGGCCGATGGGGTTGGCAACCTCTATGCTGTTTGGAAGGACTGGCGCAACGGAGACATCGATATCTACTTCTCTCGCTCCACTGACGCGGGTCAACCCTGGACTGCCAATGTTCGCGTCAGCGACAGTATTTCCACTCAATTAGATCCTGCAATTGCTGTGGACTGGGCAGGTAATGCCTATGCCGTGTGGGAGGATCACCGCAACGGCGTGGACATTTACTTTGCCAAGCAGCCGTCTGGTTCAAGTACTTGGAGCGCTAACGTTCGAGTCAACGATGAGGTAAGAATGGCACATAAGCTAGCCCCTGCAATTGCGGTTGACGAAGCGGGCAATGTCTTTGTCGTCTGGTGGGACAATCGTAACGGCGATTACGACATCTATTTCTCTCGCTCCACTGACGGGGGGCAAACCTGGAGCCCTGATGTGCGGCTAAATGACGACACGAGTTCGGCGGGCCAAGCATTGCCCGCTATTGCTGCACATGATGTGGGCAACGTGTACGTTGTGTGGGCCGACCAGCGGACTGCACGCAAGATATACTTCATTTGCTCTACTGATGGGGGCCAAACATGGAGTGCCAACGTCCGAGTTACCGACGAGGAGTCGGTGAGCCCATGGGCACCGGCCATCGCAGTAGATGGAGCAGGCAATGCATATGTTGTCTGGGAAGATCACCGCAACGGTAATGATGACATCTATTTCGCCAAGACAGGCGGGCCGGGACCTACGCCTGGAGAGAATCCACCCCCCACACCAGCCCCTCCGCCGTCCCTGACCGATGAGATGTTTGATGGCACGGATCCCACCGAGGGCTACAAATACGCGGCGCAAGGCCCCATCGAGATTGACATCGTAATAGACCGCTACTACGGCCCCACCAACAATGGCACCTTGGACTCATCCTACATTGGCAAGAGTGTGGCTGAATACTCCTGGTTGACCATCCAGGCCTTCGATGTGGATCCGGACGAGGTAGACCGCGTTTTCGTCAACGATCATGAAGTGGGACCGCTAACGGGCGTTGATGGAGGTTGGCGGCCTGACAGTTTTCCCATTCCCACGGACTGGCTCCACTTCCCCGACCTGAGCAGCGGTGCGAACCCCCCTGACACCACCCACGCTCACAACACTATCCGCATCGAGATAGACGAAGGCGGGCAGGGCCGGGCCACCCAGGTGGCCTGGGCGCGGCTCGAAGTGCCGGGGACCCGGCCGGTGCTATTGGTGCACGGCCTCGATTTCGTCAAGGAAATCCTCTGTCGAGCGCCAATATGTGACTTGACACGTGTCCACAATGGATGGAACTCCTGGCAGAACTGGGTTGACACCGATAGCCCAAAAGGCTTTCTGGCCGAGTACGGGTTCCCCAACGTGCAAAGCGCCACTGAGAACGGGACGCAAGGGCCCAGGACACGGGAGCTTGAGTCCGATGTACGAGTCTACACCGATGGGCTCGATAGCTACAAGGATAATTCCGACAAAATCTATCTCCACATCCTGAGGTTGTTGAAAAAATACGGGGTTGACAAGATCAACCTGGTGGGGCATAGCAAGGGAGGCATTGACATTCGGGCTACTCTGAAGAAACTGAAGAGCCCCCCCAGGCTAGATGTGGTGGAAAACGCCATCGTCATGGGCACACCGAATGAGGGATTGTTGGGGATTGTTGGCTTGCTGGCGAGCTTATTCGAAAGAGGGAATGTCCCGCCTGATGTACTCCATGAGTTATCCCTTCAGGGAATGTCTGTCTTCAACACGGACCAGGGGCATGGGCTAGATGAGCAGTTGCAGTTCCTCCACACCGTGGCCGGGGACGAGCCCAACATCCTCAGCTTCGGGTTTCTAGAACAATGGCTGTACCCCAACGACGGGACGATTGCGGTGAGCAGCGTCCATGGCTCTCTGTTACCATTTGTGCCGCCCGACTACACCCACACTTCGACTCTGCCCACCAATCACACCGGTCTCCACGATGAGGAGTTCGTCTTCATGGACACAGTGCGACCCTTGTTGCAACCTGTTGCAGTCGGTGGAGCAGGCGCCATGTCCTATGCAACCCGGCAGGCAGGCCCTAAAGAGGAAGCCCCTGTCAGGGCGACCAGCTCGGGAGCGGCGGGCAATCCCGTTCAATATCCTTCCCCGATAGTGAGAATCATCAGCAGCGGCGAGGTACAAACCCACACCATCGCCATAGACGGTGATGCCGCGAGCGTGTCCTTGATGTGGGGCTACGCTGACAGCATGGGGCTGACATTGTACGATCCACAGGGCCAGGAGATAGATCCGTCCGCAAGCGCCGCTATCACCTATACTGCGTCCATCACCGACAAGACGGTGGGCTATATCCTGGAAGATCCTGAAACTGGCCAGTGGACGGCCCAAATCACCGCCACCAATACCTATACCGACGGCGAGGACTATCTGCTGGTGACGGCGGTCAGTTCAACAATCACCATGACCGCTGAAGTTGATAAGGATTGGTACGCGGTGAACGAGCCAGTTCAGATCAGCGCAAACCTTCGGCATGGCTCGGCCCCCGTCACTGGCGCCGTGGTCACCGCTACCGTATTCTTCTCTGGTACGACGGCGGCTACTATCAATCTCTATGACGATGGTCTCCACGGTGACGGCGCAGCAGACGACGGCTGGTACACCAACACTTTCACAGACACCTCCCAGATCGGCTACTACCTGATCCTGGTCAGCGCAGATGGTACTTCAGGCGGCACGGCGTTTTCCCGGGTCACCTCCACCCAGGCGGCTGTGGCCTCGACTGGGGCCAGCCTCAACGATAGCTACGCGGAAGGACTTTTCGACACCAATGGCGACGGGTTGTACAATACACTGGTCATCACCACGGGGGTCAGCGTCACTGACACCGCCAGCTACCGACTGGTAGGCATGATAACCGACACTGATGGCAATTACGTGGTAGACGCAGCAACGGAAATCACCCTGACGGTCGGTGTGATTGACATTCCATTGCTGTTCAGCGGGGGAACCATCGCCCAGTCCGGCCGCGATGGTCCCTACCAGTTGCGGAACCTGGCGCTCTTGGATCTCAGCAGCGCAACGCCAGTGCAAGCCGACTACCGCGCTCTTGCCTACACCACCGATGCTTACACCCATAGCCAGTTCCAGCGAGACCCCATCATCGTTTCCACCTATGCTGCCGACCAGGGAGTGGACACCAATGGCAACGGTAAACACGACTTATTGAGGATCACTACGTCCGTTGATGTGCGTCATGCAGGCACTTATACCGTCACCGCGCGCCTCCTCGACGCTGATTGGCAGGACGTTGCCAGCGTCTACACTACGACAGACCTTGTCACTGGTACCAATGCGATCTCTCTCGATTTCAACGGCGCAGCGATCAGCGCTTCGGGGAGAGACGGACCGTACCATGTCAGTAATTTGGTGATAACTTATGGCTTGGATCCTGTTACGTATCTTCTCAATACTGACTTCTACACTACTCAAGCGTATAACTATACCGACTTCGACGTAGCCATCCTCCAGGTGCTTCCTGTTGCTCTCACCTTCTACGCCCAGAAAGATGGGGCCAATCCTCCACCCAAAAGCGTCAGCATCGCCAACACTGGCGGCGGTCTGCTCGATTGGACAGCAATCGAGGACGCCGACTGGTTAAGCATCAATCCAACCTCTGGCACCGTTCCCATCAGCATGAGCGTATCAGTTGATGTCGCTAGCCTCGCCGCAGACATCTATACTGGAACCATCACCGTCACAGCGACGATCTCAGGCATCCAAAATAGTCCACAGGAAGTCAGCGCCAGGCTGTGCAACCTCTTCGGCGACTTGAACTGTGATTGTGTTGTGAACGTGGATGACATCATGGAGGTGGCCAGCAGGTGGCGCATGACGAGCGATGATCCTGAGTGGGAGGCGCGCTACGACCTTGATGGCGATGGAATCATCACCGTCGTGGACATCATGATGGTGGCGGCCAGATGGGGAGACACTTGCTAGGGCTCCGGCACACCGACGCCCACATCTACCGCCACTGCGACAGTCGCGCTCACTACACCTGGCTGTCGCGTCTACCTACCCATCGTCTTGAAGAGCCACTCGTGAGACCTGAAGCGATAGGTCTCGGACAGCGCAACAAAGCCACCTGTGCGATTGATGCAGACGGTACCACTCTCACAAGGAGAGACAAAATGCAAACCAGAAGGATAGCGACGATAGTGGCGGTTGTGGCCGCGTTGACCTTGCTCCTGGCCGCCAGTTCTACCGTAGCTGGCCCGCCAGTTGAGGGAGGCAATAGCCCAAGCAGGATCAGCCACCAGGGGCGGCTGACGGACGCGGGCGGCAACCCACTCAACGCCAGCTACGACCTGGTCTTCCAGCCTTGGGACGACGCCACGGCGGGCAGCCAGGTGGGCAGCGACATCGTGAAGAACGACGAAGCCTTTGCACCGGCCGCGAGCCTGGCTGCTCTGGCCACGTCAGTCTCCATCCAGACCCGCGTCTTCCAGCAGGGGCTGGACGGCTACGCCGGCGTCCGCGACACCTGGGTCAGCACCCACGAGTGGGACACACCACCGCAGCACACCGTCAACTACGGGCAGGACGAGGGTCTGATGTTGAGCCGCAACGACGGCGACAACCCGCTGCTGGCCTTCGACCTGAGCAGCATCCCGGCTAACAGTGCCGTGATCTCCGCCACCCTTTCGCTTTACAACACCACGCGGTCCAGCGACAGCGGCACGCGCGACTTCGCCCGGCGCGTGCGGCTCTTCCGCGTGCTGCGTGACTGGGACGAAGGCAACCAGGTGCAATCGCCCATCGATGCGCCCGGCAAACACGGCGCCACTGGCGACAACGCCTTCGATTACTATCCGGGCGAGGGGACGGACATCGCCTGGGGCACGCGCGGCATGGCCACCGGCACCGACTACGCCGCCACGCCGGAGAGCTACGCCGACGTGGTGAACGAAGGCTGGTACACCTGGGACGTGACGGCACTGGTGCGTGCCTGGGTGCGCGGCGAGCAGCCCAACTACGGCCTGGTGCTGCGCGACGCCACCGGCTACGAAGACGACCATCTCGACTGGCGCACCTTCATCTCCAGCCAGGCCACGGCTGACACCAGCCGGCGTCCCAAGCTCACCTTCGTCTACAACCCGGACGTTCCCTTCGCCAACGCCGGCCCCGACCAGGAGAACCTGAGCTGGGACGGCAGCCCGGTGACCCTCGACGGCTCCGCCAGCCACGACCGTCCCGGCGGCGACGCCAGCCTAACCTACACATGGCGCATCGTGGAACCAGCCTACGGCTCCGCCCTTGCTCCCGGCTCCCTGATAGGGGGCGGGGTTGGGGGTGGCGGTCAGGTCATCTCCTTCACGCCCGACATAGCCGGCGAGTGGGAGATCGAGCTGACCGTCACCAACAACCTGGGCGAGAGTGTCAAGGAGCGCGTACACTTGCGGCTGCTCAGCATCCCGGCTGGCCACCCGCGAATCTACCTGACGCCGGCCAAGCTGGCAGCGCTGCAGGCGCGAGCCGTGCCGTTGAACCCGCGCTGGACGCAGCTCCAGGGCGAGGCCGATGCGAGCGACGGGGAGATGCACGCCAAGGCGCTGGTCTCGCAGATCACGGGGCAGGCTTCCTACTGCGATCAGGCCATCACCGCCGCCCTAGCGCTGATCGCCGACCCAGCCGACTGGCCCAGCAAGGCCGGCAGCATCGCTTTGGTCTACGACTGGTGCTACCATCGGCTCACCGCCGGCCAGCGCACAACCTTCATCAACTACTTCAACGCCTGGGGCGATGACACGCCGAAGAGCGAAGACTTTTCGGGATGGGGCAACTATTGGCCGCGCTACGGCTACTCCTACGCATTGATGGGGCTGGCGACGTATGGCGACAACCCGCGTGCCCAGGAGTGGCTCGACGAGTACCGCCACCGGCGCTACCGCGACAATGACCTGTCGCTGCTGGATCGCATCGCCGATGGCGGTGCCTGGCCCGAGGGAATGATCTACGACTGGATCGCCAACCCGCCCCGGGTCAAGGCCCTGGAGGCCTGGCGCACGGCGGCCGGCGAGAACCTCTTCGTCAGCACGGCGTGGTATCGCGAGCGCCTGGGCTACTTGCTCCTCCACCGCTGGCCGGGCGTGGCCGAGCAATGGGGCTACCAGTACCGCCCCTATCTCTCCACCGGCGACACCGAGCGCAACCGGGGCAGCATCGCCAACTACGGGCGCATCATGGCCCTGATCATCGTCGAGCGCTTCCCCGACGAACCACTGGTCCGCCAGCTCCAGGCGTATCTCGCGGCACCGCCGACGAACAACTCCGATAACTTTCTCTACCACGACGAGTTCCTGTGGTTCAACCCCGACCAGCCGGCCGAGCCACCCAGCCGGCTCACCCACTACGCCCCTGGCACCGGCACGCTCTTCATGCGCTCCAGTTGGCCCAATGGTGCTGCCGACACCGATCCCAGCGCCACCTACCTCACCTTCCAGGCCGGCGACCACTTCACCTACCACCAGCACTACGACCAGAACAGCTTCACGCTTTTCAAGCGCGGCGACCTGGCCCTGGACAGCGGCGTCTACAGCGGCGATGGGCTCTCCGACCACGACATCAACTACTACGTGCGCACCATCGCCCACAACACGCTGGTGGTCTACAACCCGGCCGAAGACTTTTCGTCGGCGCGGCCCGACGCCTATTCCAACGACGGCGGGCAGCGTACCCTGTACCCGGCCAGCCGGTCGCCGCAGAGTGTTGAGTACTGGGACCAGCACGCCATCCACTACGCCACCGGCGACATGCTGCGCTTCGAGGACGCCGCCGGCTACACCTACGCCCTGGGCGACGCCACCAAGGCCTACAACAACCCGACCTACAACCAGGCGATGGATGTGGCTGACCTCAGCGGCAACGTGGCGAAGGTGAGCCGCTTCCAGCGCGAGTTCGTCTACCTGCGGCCTGCAGCAAGTGGCAGGCGGCAAGTGGCAGGTAATACCTCTGCAACCTGCGACCTGCAACCTGCAACCTCTGACTACGTTGTGCTCTTTGACCGGGTGGGCGTCACCCAGCCGGCCTTCAGTGGCGAGAACACCAAGCTGCTGTTTCACACCTTGAACGAGCCGACCGTGAACGGCACGGCCACGACAGTCTCGTCCGGCGAGACTCTCTACACCGGCGCGGACCTGGCCACGGCGGTCTCCGGCGATGGCAAGTTGTTCATCAAGACGCTGCTGCCCGCAGCGCGCAACATGCGGGTGGTCGGCGGGCGCGGTGTCAAAGCCTTCTGGGTCTTCGATGCCAACTACGACTGGCACTGGGACCCCGGTGAACCGCAGCCGCGCCCCATTAGCGACTTCGAGGATGTGCCTTACGGCGAGTGGCGGCTCGAATTGGAACCGGCCGACACGGCACTCGAACACAACTTCCTGACCGTGCTCTACCCGGCCAGCAGCGATACGATCACGATGCCCACGACGACGCTGGTCACCGGGACGGGGCTGGCCGGCGCCCACATCGCCGACCCTGAGCTGAACCACGTGGCGCTCTTCTCGTCGGCCAGCGACGGCAGCTCGCCGGATGGAGCCATCATTTACAACTATGTACCGACGACACGCACGCTCAACCTGCTCTTCGACCTGACACCCGGCGCACGTTACGAACTCACATCTACGTTGATCAACGGTGTGCAGACAGTAACATTGGTCCCCCACGACAGCGGTGTTCATCAGGCCAGCAGCCAGGGTGTCTTGAGCTTCGTGCTGGAGACGGACGGCGCGCCTGAGGAGAGTCATAAGGTGTACCTGCCGTTGATTCTCAAGGGATTGTCCGCTCCGACGGCTACCCTAACACCTACTCCAACGCCCACTTCAACCTCGACCCCGACGGCCACCGCCACACCTGCCGCCACGCCCACTGCCACGCCCACGGCCACGCCTACCCCAACGTCTACCAGCACCACAGCAAGCACCCCCACACCGACGGCCACGGCCACACCGACCGGATCGCCCACGGTTACGCCCACTCCGACGGCGACCGGCACACCTATCGCTGCCGATCTCTTTGTGGACGACGACAACACGACCGGCAACGAGAACGGTACCTCCCAATATCCATACAACACCATCCAGGAGGCGATCAATGCGGCGAGCAGCGGGGATACCATCGCCGTGGCAGCCGGCACCTATACCGAGAACATCCGCGTTCAGGACAAAACGGTTCATCTCTTTGGCGGGTACGTGGGTGGCACCGCTACAGGCTACGCCAGTGGAGCCGGCGGCAACTTCAGTGGCCGCGACCCAGGCGCCAACACGACGCACATCCAGGGAGATGGGACAGATTCCGCCGTCACGCTAATCAATCCCGGCGCCGGCACCCTTGATGGGTTTCGGATCACCGGCGGATCGCGCAGTGTAGAGGAGTTGCCCTGGTACAATCGGGGTGGTGGTGTTTACGTGAGTGGTGGCGCGCCGACTATCTCGCACAACGTCATCGAGGACAACGACACGCGAAACGCTGCATCGCCGGAGAACGAGAACACCGGCGGCGGCATCTTCGCCACAGATTCAGCCATATCCATACTCGATAACATCGTCAGAAACAATACCTCTGGTCGTGGTGCAGGCATAGCTGTCTTGGGTGGCTCTCCTGTTATTCACGGCAACACCGTTCAGGCAAACATCGGCAAGAGCGACCACGGTGGGGGTCTGTACATCGCGTCGCCAGCGGCCGACATCTCCCAGAACCTTGTCTTGGACAATGAAGTAGGACGAGCTCTGGGCTATGGCTGGGGTGGTGGCGTCGTGATCTTTGGTGCGGGAAGCTTTGCCACCCTCTCCTATAACGTCATCACCGATAACTATGCGCCTTCCATCGGCAGTGGCGTATTCATTGACGACGGCGCTGAAGCAATCCTGGACCACGAGTTGATTTACAATAACGAGTGCACAGAGAGCGGGGGCGTGGGTGTTTACGTGGATGGCGCCGGCGAGGGCAATCCAGGCGATCCCGGCTCGAAAGTGACGTTGATTCACAGCACCGTTGCCAATCACAACTGCACTACCTGGCCAGGTGGCAATGGACTACTCGTGGAGCGCAATTCCGAGGCTACGATCAAGAACAGCATCTTCTGGGGCAATGGCGGGGAAGACTTCTGGGTGGATGCCACCTCCACGCTCACCGTCACCTACACAACGTCGGAGGAACCGATTGCTGGACGGGATAACTTGACCAGCGACCCGCTGTTTTCCGATGTCGTAAACCACGACTATCACCTGCAATCCACAGTCGGCCGCTGGGACCCGTCGGCCAACAGTGGCAGTGGTGGATGGGTGGTTGATACAAGCCACAGTCCCGCCATTGATGCCGGTGATCCCGCATCTGACTACGGCAACGAACCCAGCCCCAACGGCGGCCGGGTCAACATGGGGGTTTATGGCAATACCGCACACGCGAGCAAGTCCGGCTAGTAGCCACAGATCTTCATCCCCCTTGATGGCCGGGCCAACCCGGGAGAAGTTGGCCACCTTGCCGGTTCAGGAATACAATCTCAGGAGTCAGAACTCCTCTATACGCCACATCGGCCCGGCGGCCCAGGACTTCTACGCTCGTCGAGCTCCCGCTCAATGCTGCGTCCATCACGCGCTCTTACCGGTGGTACACGTAAAGCACCATTCGGATCCCCAGGCGGACGTCCTGATCGTAGTGGCAGAGGCTCCGGGTAGCGAGGTAGTCGTCGAGACCCTCGCCAATGGTTCGCCCAGGGACGCCTGGCATCAGATTACCTTCGATATGGGCAGTTGCGCTGGCCAGTTGACGTAGGTTTCGGGCAGCGAAGCAAAGCCACCTGTGCGATTGATGCAGGTGGCTTTGCTCTTTGCCCTTTCATGAGATTGCTGATATAATGGTTGCAGTGAGGAGAACACCATACCGCTAAGGACAGTCATGCTCACGCCAGTGAGGGCGAAAAAGGAGGAGAAGAATGCGAATCCGAATGACTTTGATCACGATTGTAGTGCTGGTCACCGTGGCGATGTTGCTCGTCGCTGGCTCGATTGCGGCTGGTGCGGTGCCCGCTCCTCTGATCGAGATGCCACCTCCGCCGGATGGAGAGGCACAACACTACGACCTGGGCGATGGCCACCACGTGGCTGTCATTCCCGCTTCCTACGGCCTCGCCGATACCTACAAGCCGGAACCGGAGATTGACACGTATGTCTATAGCCACGCTCCAGACGCGAGTTACTGCACTAGCACCAAGTTTGTCGTGGGACACGACGACACGGAGTTCGGAAATGAGCTGTGGCGGTCCTACCTGGGTTTCGACCTCTCCAGCATTTCCTCCGACGCCACCGTCATTGACGCCCGCTTCTACGCCTACATGTATTCGGGCTGGGGCAGGACCCAGGGTGCCACGATCTGGGTGCGACGGTTGATGGAGTCTTGGGGTTGCCCCCTGAGCTGGAACACCAAGCCGAAGTCGGCAGCATGGAATTGGGCGTCGATCGGTACGACCAATGGCTACTACAGTTGGGTCGTCACCAACGGGGTGCAGAACTACTGGATCGGGAACGACTTCGGCGAGGGCGACAACCATGGTCTGGAGGTGCGCGGCCCGGAGAGTGGCGACGACTACCAGCGCAGCTTCCGAACCAGGAAAGCCGCGAGCACTCACCCCTATCTGTTAGTGGAATACGAACTGCCCACGCCAACGCCCACACGAACCCGGACCCCTACCCGCACACCTACGCGCACACCTACGCCTACACCTACACGCACACCGACCCACACGCCCACTCGCACACCTACGCCCACGTCCACCCCGACTTGTCCAGACCCCTATGAGCCTAACGATAACTTCGCCCAGGCCTGGTTCTTATCGCCAGGCGCCATCCAAAGCTATATCTGCGATCAGGACGACCTGGACTACTTCAAGTTCGCGGTCAAGGCCGGTGAGGTGATCCGGTTGGACCTCTACGACCTGCCGGCCAACTACGACCTTTGTCTCTACAGCCCAGGTCAGCAAGAGTTGGGATGCTCCGCAGGGGGTGGCACCGCTGCTGAGGTCATCGAAGCGACGGCCAGCGAGAGCGGCGACTACTATGCCCAGATCTTCGGCGTGCAAGGGGCCCACAGCGCGGACAAACCCTACATCTTCGAACCGCGGCCGAAGGGCCTCACGCCTACACCTACGCCCACACCCACAGGAACATCCACGCCAACCCGTACCCCAACTCGCACCCCGACACGTACGCCCACAGCCACACCGACGACGACTACTACTTGCCCCGATCTCTACGAGCCGAACGAGACCTTCGCCAGTGCCTGGCCTCTGAGCGCTGGGGAGTACGAGGCCTACATCTGTTTCCCTGGCGACCAAGACTGGTTCAGCATCAATCTCGTCCGGCACCAGTATCTCCAGGTGACCCTGAACGGCCCAAGCCTGGCACAGCAGGTGAGCCTGACCAACCTGCCCAAAAACTACGACCTGGAGCTGTACGATCCTCGTGGTGTACTGGTGGCCAGCTCACACAACGTCGGGACGACTTCAGAGAGCATCGGATTCACTGCTTCCGCAATGGGGGGAGACTATCGGATACGCGTCTTCGGCGTGGCCGGCGCCTTCGACCCAGACAACCCTTATGTCCTGAAGCTGGATCTGGGGACTGCGCCCCCGACGCCGACACCCACGGCGACGCCCACTGACACACCTGTACCCACTTGTGGGCCCGACGCCTATGAGCCCAACGATTCTTTCGCCACAGCCGCGTCCATCGCCCCGGGGACGGAGATCCACGCTTATCTCTGTCCCGAGATGGATTCCGACTACTACCGTTTTCCAGTGTTCAGTGGCACCGAGATCCACGCCCGGCTCTACGACCTGCCGGAGGCCTACAGGTTGACTCTTTTCGATCCCAGCGGGTGGCCGGTAGCGCGTGGCAGCGGCACGGGCACGGAGCCCAGCGAGCTGACCTACCTGCCCACCACCGATGGCGATTACGTGCTGGCGGTCAGCCGGAGTTCTCCCACTGCCTGGGACGAGGATCATCCCTATTCCCTGCAGGTGAACCTGAACGCGCTGTCGCCCATCACACTGTTCGCCGAGGCCGACACGTACGTCATGGAGAGCGATCCCACGTCCACCCATGGCGATGAGCGCCAGGTGCTGGTGGGGCGGGACGAGTTCACACAGGAACACCGAGGGCTGTTCCGCTTCGACCTATCTGACGTGCCCGCCACGAACATCGCCAGCGCGTTCTTCAGAGCATCGCTTTATGACACTGGCTCCGGCGTGTATACCGTGGATCTGCGTCGCGTGTCGGCCTTCTGGGACGAGGGCACGGTCAACTGGAACACCAAACCTTGGAGCGTAGACACCGGCATCAGCGCGCCGGTGGGCGGTATCGAGGGCCACTACTACGAGTGGGATGTGACCGACCTGGTGCAGAGCTGGCTCACCGGCGGGGTGGGTAACCATGGTCTGGAACTCCGCCCTGCCGAGGGCATCTTCAGTCGCTCCTTCCGCAGCAGCGAGTACGCGGCGGGGATGTTTTGCCTCGGGTGTGGCTCCCCTCGTACTCCCAGGCTGATCATCAACTTTACCACGCCCAGTCCCGGCCCATTGGGCTCCATCAGCGGAAGCGTGTACCACGATGCCGACGAGGACGGGCACTACGACTCTGGCGAGAGCGGAATCGGCGGCGTGCGCGTCGAGCTCTTCCGTGAGCGGGTCGGCCAGGGAGACCGAACCACCGCTGGCGACGGGACGTACACCTTTGACGACCTGTCGGCCGGCGACTACGAGGTCACCGTGCGCGAGTCGGCCCTTGCAGCGGAGTATGACCTGATCGGTACTGGCACGCGCTCCCTGAGCCTGGTCGCCGGCGAGGATCGGAGTGGAGTGGACATCGGCGTCGCCGAGAGACCCACCCCCACGCCCACCCCACCTCCCACCCTGAACCTCACCGCCGAGGGGATCGAATTCATCCAGGTGCTCCACGGCGAGCCACTGATCGCAGGCAAGCGCACCCTGGCCCGGGTCTACGTCGGAGTCACCGGCGCCGCCGGCGAGGTATTCAGGGTCAGTGGGCGGCTCTATCACGGCTTTGACTGGATCGCCCCCATCGCTTCGGCCGACCTCCTGCCCGGCACTGATCCCATGAGTGACCCGTTGATCGTTAGCGACATGAACCGCACCATCAACTTCCTGCTGCCGGATGCCTGGACGACAGCCGGGGAGCATGACTTCATTGCCTGGGTCAACTACAACGCGCCGGATCGGGAGTGCCCCGGCTGCTGGAACTCGGAGAATCAGTATTCGACCTGGCCATGGATGACGCCCTCATTCCACGCCGCCGCCGCCCTGCACGTGACCCTGGTTGATGTGACGGTTGCCGGGATCAGCCCCCCCATCGTCAACCACGCAGACATATACCGCTGGGTGCGCAAGATCTATCCCATCAGCGAGCTCACTCCCTACGCTGATACCCTGTCCGTGAGTTACACTCTGACCGATACCAGCGGCTGCGATCTCTGTTGCGGCAGTGGCTGGTCTGCACTATTGGGCGACATAGAGTCGCTCAGAGACCATTCGTCACTGCCCGTGAGCGACGTAAAATACTACGGTATAGTGGATGATTCGGTGCCCAACTGCTGGGCGCCCAGTACGGGCGGCTGGTGGTGCTGTGGTGGCTGCGGCCGCACGCCGGGACACGTGGCCGCTGGCCTCGTTGACCCCGCCAACACTACCGGCGCCGGCCAGACCTTGGCCCACGAGATCGGCCACAACCTGGACCGTCCGCACACGTGTAGTGCGCCCTGCCGTGTCGAAGGTGGATGTGTCACCCAGTACCCCGGGGCCCACCTCGGCGTATACGGTGTGGACCTGGAGGACCCCGGTAACCCGGTCTATCTGGACCCCGACACCCGCCACGACATCATGAGCTATTGTCCTACCAAGTGGATATCCGACGTTACCTACGAAGCTCTGAGGGATTACTTCGTCCTGCCTACCAGCCAGCGGGCCGACGGCACCCAGCAAGATGGCATCCTGAGTCCTTCGTCCCGTAGTTCGTCCCGCTCACTGCGGGGCTCGGGGCGGGGCGTAGCCGAAGGATCGAAGGAATACCTGGTTGGCTCCGGCTACATCGTTGATGGCCTGGTGACCATGACCAGGCCCTTCTACCGGCTCATGTACCCAGCCGGCGCCAGCGATGAGCCAGGTGAAGGCCCCTACGCTTTGGAGCTGCAGGACGTTGGCGGTACGCCCCTCTTCACCCGCTACTTTGACAACGTCGGGGACAGCATTGATCCTGTCGAAGGGAGTGGCTACTTCCACGAGAAAGTCCCCTGGCAGGCTGGCACCGCTCGCATCATCATCAAAGAGGGCCAGACGGTGCTGCACATCACCCACGTCAGCGCCAACCCGCCAGAGGTCACCCTGCTCTCGCCCAACGGCGGAGAGTCCTGGCCGCCCTACGGCGAGCAAACCGTCACCTGGACCGGCAGCGACGCCGATGGCGACCCCCTGCGCTATGCCTTGCAGTACAGCCCCGACGGTTGGAACACCTGGAAGGCCATAGCCACCGACCTGGCCGAAGAGAGCTACACCCTGGATGCTGGCACTATTGCCGGCAGTGAGACGGCGCTGCTGCGGGTGATAGCCTCCGATGGCGTCAACACCAGCCAGGATGAATCGGACGGCGCCTTCACCGTGGAGGGCAAGCCGCCAGAGCCGCACATCATCTATCCACTGGATGGCAGCGTCTTCCTACCAGGTAGGCCGGTCATACTGGAGGGAGCCGGCACTGACCTGGAGGACGGCCCCCTGACGAACGACGCCGATTTCACCTGGTCCTCGAGCCTGGAGGGCGAACTGGGCATAGGCCGCGAGTTGTACTTCGACGACCTGCTGCCCGGCCAGCACACCATCACCCTGGAGGTTGCTGATAGCGATCACTTCGTCGGACAAGCCAGCGTCTCCATCTTCATCGGCAATCGCGTCTACCTGCCACTCATCCTGAAGAGCTATCCCTGAAATCCGAAAGGATAGGTCTTGGGCAACGAAAGCAAAGCCACCTGTGCGATTGATGCAGGTGGCTTTGCCCTTTGTCCTTTTACAGGATTTCGGATATAATGGTTGCTGTGAAGGGAACACGATACCGCTAAGGACAGTCATATTCATCGCCAGTAAGGGCGAAAAGGGAGGAGAAAAATGCGAACCCGAAGGATTTCAATCACCATTGTGCTGTTAGCCATGCTCGTGCTATTGGGAGTCATGAGCCTGGCCGGCCTGAGCGGATGGACCGCAGCGGCCCGCGTTGACCAGGCCGCAGTGTCCCTGCAAGCCTACACTTTCACCGGCCACGTCTACCGTGGGCAGCCCTACGACACTAGCACCCCCGTCGCTGGCGTGACCATCGGATGTGGGGAGACGAGGACCAATGGCCCGAAGCCGGATTCGCCAGGGAGCTCCTGGTCAGTACGGTGACCAATGCGTCTGGCGCTTTCAGCCTGAGCTGGACGCCGGGCGACACGTTCTATGACTATCTGCACGTCATCGAGGAGGACCCACCCGGCACCTACTCCACCGGCGCGCAGGCCGACAATGAGGGAGCGGGATACGTCAAGAATTTCAACGTTATCTCCTTCCTAGACCTGGGTGCGGGCACCTACACTAACATCGGCTTCTGGGATGAGCTACCGGCAACCGCCACGCCGACCGCTACATCCACCGGGGAGCCGCCCGAGCACACCCCTACCCCCACCCCAACCACGACCGGAGAGCCGGAACTCCAGGCCGATCTGGAAATCAGCAAACGGATCGAGGGGAGCGAGCCTGTCGCACCAGGCGGGCAAATCGAATACATTATCCATGTCACGAACTGGGGCCCGTCCAACGCTCCGAACGTTGTTGTCACAGACTGGTTGCCACCCGAGGTGACTTACAATGACTCACAAAGTGACCCCAGGTGCGATCTGGATGGCAGCCGGCCACCGCGCGATGTGGTGGTCTGTGAATTGGGTGAATTGCCAATAGGTGAACACGAGCTGGTGGTGATAGCCCAAGTGGATGAGGGTATCTGCTGGCCGATTCTGAACCTGATCGAGGTGTGGAGCGACGTCCCAGATCCCCGCCCTGAAGACAACGTGACCGAGCTGGAAACGCTCATCGGTCCCTGTGAAGATCTCTACACTTTCACCGGCCACGTCTATCAGGGCTACCCGCCCGACGCCAGCACGCCCATCGGTGACGTCGTGGTGCAACTCTGGGGCGATGAAAACGAGTCGCCTGAGGACGGCGGGGACCTCTTGGCCGAGACGGTCACCAACGGCCCCGGTGAGTTTACCCTGGTTTGGGAGCCGGGCGATCTCTTTCCTTACTACCACGTCATCGAGCTAGACCCACCCGGCACCGACTCTACTGGCGCTCAGGCTGAGCCACCGGGCTACGTCACGGACTTCAATGTGGTATCCTATCTGGACATTCCGCCAGGCACCTACGGTGGCATCGCCTTCTGGGATCAACCCCTGGCCACCGGCACACCTACACCCACCCCAACAGCGACACCCACTGGCACGGTGCAGCCGACGCCCACACCGACTCGGACTGCTACGCCGCCCCCAACGGCCACGCCCACTGGTGAGGCCCCTCAGGAGTGGGTGGTCAACACCACAGCGGACCACGATGACGGCGAATGTCTGCCCTTGGAGGTGGGAGACTGCACCCTGCGCGAAGCGATGCGCATCGCCAACGAGCACGCGGGTCCCGACACCATCCTGTTCGACATCCCCACCGAGGACCCCGGCTACAATCCCGATACCGGCAAGTGGATGATCAGTCCTGAGAGCGACCTCCCGGAGATCCAAGACGATGGGACACAGATTGATGGTCGCGCCGAAGTCGGGCAGACTAGACCGGCACCCTCTCGAGTGTCAGCCTCTGGGCCAGCCTGTGCGGGCTACGGCAAGATCATCGTGAACTTTATCTCCACCAAAGCCGGCTTCGTCACGGCCAGCGCCAATGGAAAGCTGGCGTTTCTGAACATCTACGGCAACCAATACGCCTCAGCAGTGTCCATGTACGGCACAGGAGCCCATCACAACACCGTCGAGTGTAACATCATCAAGGGCCTGGCATGGACAGCGGGCATCTATCACGCCTGGGAGGGTGTGACCATCTTGAACGGTGCTCACGATAACAGCGTCAATGCCAACGAAATCCATTCGTTCTCCATCGGTGTGCGGATCGGGGGCATCAGCGCCCCGTATAACAACACCCTGACGGCCAACTGGATCGGCAGTTTGGGGTCTGGCGCACAACCCAACACATCTGCTGGGGTTATCCTCAATGGCGGCGCCCACCACAACACCATCGGTCACACGAGCGACACGAGCAAAGGCAACGTCATCTCCGGAAACAACGGGCCAGGCATTGTGATCGCCGCGTCGGGGACTAACAACAACGTGGTGGCGAACAACCGCATCGGTATCCAGGCCAGCACGCAGGCAGCGCTGGCGAACAAGGGCGCTGGCGTGCGGCTCCAGCAACAAGCTGCCGCCAATACCATCGGACCGGGCAACGTCATCGCCTTTAACACCGGCGATGGCGTAAGTGTTCAATTCCCTCGGTGGGTTGCCGGGGCCGAACGTGGTGACCTGGAACAGCATCTTCGACAACGTCGGCAAGGGGATCGTCAACTCCCGTCTGAAGCCGCCCGTCATCACCTCCGTCAGCACCACGGGCGTATCGGGAACCACAAGTCCCACCTGCAGCGGCTGCACCGTGGAAATCTTCACCAACCCGTCACACACCACAGCCAAGCCCGCCCAGGGCAAGACCCCCCACGGCAAAGCGACCACCCAGTCGGACGGCAGTTGGCAATGGACGGGATCAGTGCCTTCTTCTGTTTGGGTAACGACGACACTCACCAAGAGCGGCGACACCTCCGAGTTCTCCTCGCCGAAGCAGGCGGCCACTTTTACTATCATGTGGGCCGGTGCAACGTGTCCGCCCTGGCAGCCGATCATTATATGCTTCCCCGACATTCGCGTCACGCTGTGGGCCAAGATCGGTGAAGACTGGACGAAGATAGACAGCACCATCACTGACGAGGAGGGCCAGTTCACCCTGGCCGACAACGTGTCGGAAGCGCCACAGCCTGAGTATCGGCTGGAGATGGCCGACCCACGCTACCGTGTGGTGGACGCAGAGTCGGCCAGTGGCGGCGAGGTGCAGGACGACGGCTCCATTCTTTTCACTGGCGTGGAACGCGGTGTCTACGAGGAGAATATCTTCTACGTGGAAGAGGTGGAGCCCCAGGAGCGGGCGGTCAACACGACGGCGGACCACGACGACGGCAGTTGCGATCCACTTGAGACCGGCGACTGTACTCTGCGCGAGGCCATCAACGCCGCCAACGAAGGCGAAGGCCCTACCACCATCATCTTCGATATTCCCGATAGCGACCCTGGCTTCGCAGATGGCCAATGGACCATCCAGCCCGAGGCCACGCTGCCAGACCTGACGGCCGACGGCCTTACCATCGGCACGTGCACGGGGCAATACCTTATCGTCTTGGATGGCACCCTTGCTTCGTCAGGCACCAGCGCCTTCACCATCACAGGGGCCAATCAGAAGGTCCAGGGAATGGTGCTGATGAACTGGCCGGCCAATGGCGTGCGCATCACTGGCTCCAGCGCCTACAACAATGTAGTAGCCTGCAATCAGATCGTGGACAACCTCGGTGACGGGGTGCTGATCGAGGCCGGAGCCCATAACAACACTGTGGGGGGTGAGTCCGGCGGCAACCTGATCTCAGGCAATAGCGGGGACGGCGTAGGCATCACGGGTACGGGGACGAATTACAACGACGTGACCGGCAACTACATCGGCACCGATGAAGCCGGCACCGCGGCCCGGGCCAACAGTGGGCACGGCGTCCACATCTCCGGCGGCGCCCGATACAACAGCATCGGCGGCGAGTCTGGAGAACACGGTAACGTCATCGCTGGCAACGGCCACAGCGGGGTCATGATCGAAGGAAGCGACACCTGGAGCAACGAGGTGGGGGCCAACCTGATAGGCATCGCCCTCGGCGGGGCTACGCCGCTGGGCAACGGGCACCACGGCGTGGGCATCTATGGCGGCGCAATGGACAACAACGTGGGCAGCGACTACTTGCAGCCCAACGTGATCGGGGGCAACGGCTGGAGCGGCGTGGCCATCGTGGGAAGCGACCTCAACGGTGTCGTCGGCAACTACATCGGCGCCGACCCCAGCGGGGTCAGGAAGCTGGGCAACAGCTTCCACGGCGTGCACGTGGTTGGGGGGATTGACAACGGCATCAGCTCCAACACCATCACCCACAACGGCGCTGATGGCGTGCGCGTCGAAGGTGCCAGCACGACTCACAACTGGATCACGGTCAACGCCATCACCGCCAATGGAGGCAAGGGCATTGAGCTAGTGAGCGGCGGCAACACGGAGCTAACGCCGCCGGTCATCACCAGCGTAACGGGCGGCAGCGTCAGCGGCACCGCCTGCGCTGGCTGCACGGTGGAGATCTTCTCTGATCCTGCGGACGAGGGGCAATACGTCCACTCGCCGCCCTCTGCCGTCGTGGACAGCAGCGGCAACTGGTCGTGGAGCGGAACGATCACCGGCGCCAATGTGGCCGCCAGCGCCACCGACTGGTTCTACAACACTTCCGAGTTCTCCACCTACGGCCTGCTGTTGTTCACAGGACGGGTGGACTTCACCGCCGATTCTCCCTTCCCGCGCCCGATCCCGGCAGAAGTGGGGTTGTACGGCTCTCAAGAGGCCACTGAGCTAGGCGAGCGGCTAGTCAGTGTACCCACCAGCAGCGATGGCACCTACGAGCTGCGCTACGGGGGCACTGCGGAAACCGGCGGAGAGTACGCCTACTTCAACCTTGGTTTGGTAGACCCAGCGTACGAAGTTGACAGTGCCGAGTCGGGCAGCGGCGGCCACGTCACAGAAGAACTATGGATTCAGTTTGAGATGGGCCAGCTCGGCGTGCGCGCTGGAGGTGATGTTCGTTACGCCGGCTGGCCGCCCTGGCCCTTCCCCGACAACTACTTCTGGGTCAAATCCATCGTGGAGCTCTGGCCCGACGTAGTGTTAGAGCCAGTCACCAAAATCCCGCCATATCAGGGACCTCCTGCTACCCAGGAGGAGAAAGATTTCATCATTGACGGCATCGAAGTGACCCAAGCCATCCAGTGCTACGACCAGAACGTGGGGGACATGGGCAAGTTCTGCACCCAGGACAACCAGTTACCGTTGGCCGCTGGCAAGCCGGCCGTGATACGTGTCTACGCTACTGCGCCCGGTGTGTGCTTCACCCCTGAGTCCGCAGGATCGGTGCGCGTGGACATAAGTGTGAGCTGGGGCACGAGTGGATATAGCACCTACACCTATCTCAACGCGGCCTGTGCCAGCAGCCACGCCCGGCGAGGTTCCATCCTGGGCTCAGCCAACTTCTATCTGACTGTGCCCACCGACCACAAGGTGAGTATATGGGCCGAGGTCAACAAAGACAAAGCCCGTCTTGAGCCTGACTACACCAACAACCGCTATCCGGCCACTGGCACGGTGGACGTTGACTTCAAGACCCGCAAGACCCTCAGCATCGGCTACGTGCTGGTGGACTACCATCCCAAGCCATCCCATGACTGGCCCGGGCTCAAGCTCTGGAAGAGCTCTAAGGCCAGCGCCTCGTGGGTTGCCTCGAAATCGGCCTACGGGCTTATAGGAGACATCTATCCTATCGGCACTTTCAGCTACCAGAAGTTCGGCGGCGGCCAGTGGTACTACAAAGGCCCCGACGTGCGCGACAACTACACGGACCCATTTACCAAGAAACTGGTGTGCGGCGATTGTGAGATGCTCAACCACCTTACGAAGCAGTGGCAGGTCTGGAAACTATCTGGCAAGTCGCCCCCTGATCAGATCTTCGCCTGGTTACCCGAGGATGCCAGAGCGCCGCTCGGCGTTGGAGCTGCCGACACACCGCTACTTCCCCTCAAAGGCCAGGGAAAGGCCGCCTTCGGCGAAGAGAAGCAGTACCAGATCCTGGCCCACGAAGTCGGGCACAACCTGAAACTCTATCATGCGCCGTGCGGTGCTAAGACCTGGCTTGATCCTAGCTGGCCCTATCCCAACGACGGTTATATCCAGGAGGTGGGCTTTGACGTCGCCAGCCAGAAGATCAAAGACCCCAGCAGTTCCAGTGACATCATGAGCTACTGCTCAGACAGGTGGATCTCGCCCTACCATTGGAAGAATCTCTTCGACGAGCTCGCTCCCTCCACCACGAGTGCCGCGGCCATCTCTGCACCGCAGTCCTACGTTCTGGTCAGCGGATTGGTAAGCGACGACGATAGCGGCGAACTCGACCCGCTTGTCGTGCTGGAATCGGAGAGCGAACCGCCGGCCCCACCTACGGGCGGTGAATACTGCCTGGCTTTCTATGACCCATCCAACGCAGCACTGGCCAGCTATTGCTTCGATCTCTCCTTCGCCAACGTCGAAACGGGTGAAGAGGTAAGTGTAGCTCACTTCAGTCACGCCCTTCCTTATCCAGCGGAGACCGCGCGTGTGGCCCTACTCCACGGCGAGACGCTGCTGGACGAGAGGACTGCCAGCCCCAACGCGCCTGAACTCTCCCTTGAGTCACCCAGCGGCGGCGAGACCTGGTATGACATCCACACAGTGGCCTGGACCGCCAGCGATGCCGACGGCAACGATCTGACCTTCGCCGTCTTCTACAGCAACGACAGCGGTGAGACCTGGATGCCAGTGGCCATGGACTTGGCGGAGACTAGCTACCGGCTCGACACGACGTCGCTGCCGGGCAGTGAGGAGCTGCTGATCCGCGTGCTGGCCAGCGATGGCTTCCACACCACAAGTGCTGACTCTGCCCCCCTGTCTGTCCCGACCAAGGCACCGGACGTGTTCATCACCACACCGAGCGAGGGCGATCTACTACCACCGGAGCGAGCCCTGTATCTGGACGGGTCGGCCTACGATCCGGAGGACGGTCCGCTCTCAGACGCCGCTCTGTCCTGGTGGTCAGACCGCGACGGGCTTCTGGGCCGGGGCGCGACAGTGATCGTGCCTGGGCTCAGCCTCTCCCCCGGTTGGCACACCATCACCCTCAGGGCCGCTGACAGCGACACCAAGATAGGATCAGCCAGCATCAACATCTTTGTCGGCCATCGGGTCTACTTGCCCACCATCCTGAAGAGCTACTCGTGAAACTTGATGGGGTAGGTCTTGGCCAGTGAAACAAAGCCACCTGTGTGATTGACGCAGGTGGCTTTGCTCTTTGTCCTTTCGCAAGATTTAGGGTATAATGGTTGCAGTGAAGGGAACACGATACCTCTTTCACAAGGATGGGAGAAAATGCAAACCAGAAAGGTAATGACGATAGTGACGTTTGTGGCTGCGTTGACCTTGGTCTTGGCTGCCAGTTCTACCGTAGCTGCCCCGCGGGGACGCTTGACTGCAGACAACCCTAACCCGCCCACCTCACCCGTCAAACTCGTCTTTATCCACCACTCTGCCGGCGACGACTGGCTGAGCACCGGCATCGGCAATCTGGGTAACCAGTTGGGCACCAACAACTACTACGTCAGCGATACCTATTACGATTGGGGGCCAGACGAGATCGGTTCGTACACCGACATCGGCAACTGGTGGGACTGGTTCCGCGGCTCCAACAGCGCTACCTACACTCAGGCCGTCTACAACACCACGAACCGCCACGCCGACTACACTCGCCCGATGGCAGACCCCGGCGGCGAGAACCAGATCGTTCTGTTCAAATCCTGCTACCCCAACTCCCACCTGGGGGGAAATCCGGACGACCCGCCGCCGACCGGGCCCAATCCTCTGCGTGGGGAGGATTGGACCTCCGAGCACCATACCGTCGGCAATGCCAAGGGGGTCTATAACGACATCCTGGAATACTTTGGCACCCGTCAGGATAAACTGTTCGTGGTCATCACCGCGCCGCCGCTGGTAGAGAACGAGACCGAGGTCGCCCGCGCGGCCAACGCCCGCGCTTTCAACACTTGGCTGGTCGAAGACTGGCTTGATGACTACCCTTACCACATTGGTCACAAGTTAAGCAAATCAGGGAGCCGTCAAATTCAGGGAAAGCTGAGGCAGCGTTCCCCATAGCCCCTGATATTTTGCCGTAGACCCATTTGATCGTATGATTGGGACTATGGCAA
>SDBT01003306.1_pt1 | contig 27981 bp, 37 predicted proteins | sample 2277101 | NCBI WGS metagenome assembly SDBT01 (sample SAMN10404973, study PRJNA504765) | marine sediment metagenome | isolation source: marine sediment core GS10_PC15, 103 cmbsf | place: Arctic Ocean: Southern Knipovich Ridge | collected 2010 | reverse complement strand
GTATAATATTGTTTGTTTGTCGCTTTTCTTGACTTCCACAGAATGTATGGTACACTTGAGGTTTGAAGCGTCGGCGTCGGGCTGGCGTTAGTACGGGCTCTGTGGAGAACAAAAATGTTTGGATCGATCTGGATGTGGGTTGTTGGGTTTGTCGCTCTTTCGTGGTTGGGGTTTTTTCAGTAAGTCACTCGGCGATCCTGCCGTTTGAAGAGAGGGCTCCATGCCGAATCGGCGTGGAGCCTTTTTTATTGGACAGTTAGATAGAGGTATAATAGGTCATGTTTGAACGATTCACAGATCGAGCCCGAAAAGTAATGACCCTGGCCAACCAAGAAGCTCAACGCTTCAATCACGAATACATTGGAACTGAACATATCCTCTTGGGCTTGGTTAAAGAGGGATCAGGAGTTGGGGCTAATGTTCTGAAGAATCTTGACCTTGATTTGCGCAAGATTCGTTTGGCGGTAGAGCAGCTTGTCAAGAGTGGTCCCGCGACCGTTACGATGGGTAGGCTCCCGCAGACGCCACGAACGAAGAAGGCTATAGAGTACGCTATAGAAGAAGCTCGCAACCTGAATCACAACCACGTGGGAACCGAGCATCTGCTGCTCGGGCTTTGTCACAAGGAGTCTATTGATGATTCCTTGCCTATGGCTTGTGCGGTTTTAGACAATCTTGGTGTGACGTTGGATTCAATCAAAGAAGAAACAACCCATCTTTTAGGGGCAGAGAAGGTGCCGGTAGATTTGATGAAACCGGAGCTTCTTGCCCAGCTTCAAGATCTCGCCACCAAACATGGTGTTGTAACTCCGTTTAGTTTCCGCTTTGTGGATCAGGACCAGAGATATGAGCTTTTAGACTCAACGGGCAAAGTAGTTGATACCAAGGTTTTTGGTGGACCTGTTGGAGCCTATACATTCAACGCTCTTCGTAAGCATGAAGGTTCGCAGGCTCTTTTGCGTGATCTTTTCAAATTTCTGAGCGAATTAGCGATCTTGACGCCTACAAATGCGATAGGAACTGTTGCAACTCAAGATTTACTCAGACGTATCACGAAGCTTCTTGATTAATGGTGTATAATCTAATGTATGCCATTCAAACAGCTTCCATATCATCGGCCTGATCATTACCTCTTTTCTGCTCAAAAGAGCGGACGCACATGGGTTCGTATGATTCTGGCCAAGGTGCTTGAAGAGACAGGATTGAATCCTGCCAAAGTTGAAATGATTCCATCATTTCACACTTCTTTTGATCAACTGCGTCAAAAAAAGAAACCTCATAAATTGAACGTGATATTTCTGTATCGTGATCCTCGTGATTGTGTGGTATCGAGATACTTCGAGATCACTCGGCGTCGCATTCGTCCTAAGACGGATAATCCCAACAAGGTCTATAACAGCAAGCTAGAGGACTACATACGACGAGATGATGAATACGGCATTGATGCAATCATTGATTACATGAATGCATGGCACCATGGACGAGATTGCTTCAAGACGTTTATGTCGGCCAGCTATGAAGATTTGCATGCTCATGCAAGTGACATTGTCCAGAAAATAGTTGAGTTCATAGAAGTGGACTGCTCAGAGGATATAGTTCGAAAATCTGTTGAGTATGCTGATTTCGAAAACATGAAGAAGATCGAGAAGAGTGGCAAGGGAAACTTGATCCAAAAATATCACGGAACTTTCGGAGAACGCCACAAAACCAGCGATCCGAATTCATTTCGAGTTCGTAAAGGCCGCATCGGCGGATACGTCGAGCATCTTAGTCCGTCAGATATTGAGTACGTAAATGAGCGAGTAAAGCGTCTTGACGAGTTCTTCCCCTACAATTGAATCGACCATTGTCATCAGTAACTACAACTATGGCCGCTATGTCTCAGCGGCAGTGGACAGCTGTCTAGACCAAACCGTCCCCTGTAAAGTCATTGTAGTAGATGACGCTTCAACCGATGGCTCTTGGAAAACACTACAAAACTACCAGAGTGATCCTAATGTCTTTTTGGTGCGATTAAAACAAAACAGTGGAGCAAATGCTCGCGGAAAGAACGTAGGCATTGCTCTCACGAAGACCAAATATGTCACCTGTCTCGACTCAGATGATCTGCTCGTGCCTAATTCTATCGAAAGCAGAATGAATTTCAAGGGCGTAGACTTTGTGCATGGGTGGACGCATCATGTCCGTAGCCATGCTGGATACGAAGCAGTCAAAAAGGACGATGCTCTAAAGAAGAGCTTCAAGCGAACTGACAAATGCTTGAAGCTGGCTCGTGAATCCAAGCAAGATCCCACCCGCTGGGCGTGGGCTATTCAGGGAAATACGGTCTTGGCCAAGATGGAATTGCATGAGAAATTCGGGCTGTACGACGAAGAAATGGGTTGGAAGGTAGCTCGTGAGATGTGGTATCGCTGGCTGGCTCACGGGGTCCAGGGTCGTACTGTGGACCAGTTTGTGGCTATTTACCGCAAGCATGGGCAAAATACGACGATTTTGGCCTCTAAGAACAAAGGTCCGAAAAACGCAAAAAAAGTCACAGCCATGCTGGATCGCCGGAAGGAAGAGCGGAAAAAAATCACGAAAGATAACACTCTACTCTTGACATTCTACGATCCGATGGTATATATAGATGAGGTGTTATGACCGTTGGAGATTTGATCAAAAAGCTGAAGTCGTTCGACAAGGATTTGCCAATCCTCCTCATGTTCCATCGTGATGACGGATGCGATACTTGTGGTTTTGGACACAGTACCAACGAAGAAGATCTGAAAATCGTAGATTTGGAAACCCGCATTGTTCTGGATCAGAGATAATGAGCTTATGCTACAACCCAAAAGCTAAGATCGATCCGCACTGCGCGAGTCAGTACGATCATGGTGGCTGGGATGTGAATGTTTCAGGAGTCGAGATGCTCGGTGGATTGCATGAGCAGCTTGGTTTGCCAAAGTGTGAGGAGGAACCTCCTCCTCGTGTCCTTTATAGCATGAATGAAGCAACTGCCATAGCTACAGCTAAGAAGTTGTCCGAAATAGCAGATGAGGACATTAAGTCCACATTCGAGAAGTATGCGTATTGCTGGGAAAAAGTCGAAACGGCAGTCGATGATTATCTTGAATGGGTAAGAAACTGGCAGAAGTTTTTAGAAGTGTGTGGTGGATATGATGCGTGTTGACAATTGTCCATCGAAAGGAGGGATCGCATGTTTAGGTAGTTTTTAAAGGAGATCTAAACTATGCGAGACCCGTACCGTAAGAAGTCGGATGGCTTTCGTCGCGCTCGTTCTGCGCTTCACCGCCATCGTCGTCCGAAGTCTGTCCCCGTTCGCACCGTTCGTCGTTCTGTTGATCAGGAAAGCAAACAGCCTGATCTTCGGACGATCCATCCCAATCGCGAAAAGCTGCGTGATCTGCGCCGTATCGCCCGTTCTGCGCAACGTCCCAGAATCTACGATCTGTTCGACGTTTACCACCCCGAATACAAAAAGTATGACCAGAGCCGCGACCGGCTCGATTGGCATATCCATTGGGATGCTCAGCACGATTGGGTGGCTCAGGTTGCTGGTGGCTGTCAAGGTGGCTGGGGCGGTGTTCCTTCCTCTTTTCGTCGTGATCGTAATCGTCAGTTGCGTAACCGCCAGAAGGCTGCTTTGAATCGTGCATTCCGCGCCGACGACTGGGGTGATTTCAGTTTGCCTCGTGGTCGCAACGATATTGCCTGGCTTTATTGGTAGAATCGTAGTATAATGCCATAGGGAGTAGTCCTATGGCAGTAACTCTAGACCACTGGAAAGCTGCGGATTGGCGAGTTTTTAACACCAAAAAGCAATACATCCAGGGTGCGCTTAACGGCGAAACTGGCATTATTGATGGTGTGACAGAGGAGAACAAGGAAGATGTTTTCTACATGCTGATGTTCTGTCTATGTGTTCCGCAAAGTAAAGCTATCAAAGCCGAGTCCGCTATTGAAATTTTACGAGAGCAGAATTACTATTCTCAGCACATTCCACTTGCTCAAATCGTTCACATTTTGACTGGACGAGTACGATTTCATACTGTCAAAGCCCAGCGCCTTGTGGATGCCAAAGAACTTTTCTTCTCACCAGTATTTTGGGACAATCTACGTAAGAGATATGAGTTTTGTTGTAGCGAGAAGGTAAAAGAGGCAACTCTGCAAAGTGTTCGTAGTTTTCTCATGCATCGTATCAAGGGTATGGGCATGAAATTGGCGAGCCACTTTATGCGGAACGTCGGAATGACTGGACTGGCAATTTTGGATGTACATGTTATTGACGGGCTCAACAAGAGAGGTGTGATCAATATTGATAAACTCGGTCCTTCACAAGCGGAATACCTCAGGATCGAAGAAGAGATGAAGGGTTATGCAGCAGAAGTCGGGATCACGTTGGACGAATTGGATCTTCTTTTATGGAGCCAGAAAACAGGATATGTCTTCAAATAAATGTAGACACAGATTTGAACCCCGGTATACTTCAGGTCTGACTGACTCTGAGGTATTGGCGAGCATGGCAGCTACTCTTTTGAGTAGCGATTGTAGCGAAGTGGTTTGGAAACAGTTCAACAGGACTGTTTTAGAATACAGGAAAGCCAAGGTTTATGTAGGCGACATTTGTCGCAAGTGCGGATACAGAATAGATAGGAGCGGGAAGTGTCTATCAGAAAACTCAATCGTCTCGGGCAATCAATCTGGGTAGATCATCTTAGCCGTGAATACCTTGAAAAGGGTGGGTTAGAAACACACATCCAAAAAGGGGTGAGTGGTATTACTTCTAATCCTGCCATATTGTGCCAAGCCATCACTCGTTCGGACGCCTACGATAAAGAGATCCAAGACCTTGTTCAGAAGGGCAAGGACTCTCTTGATATCTACGACGAATTGATTCGTCGTGACATCACCCACGCCGCCAGCCTTTTACACTTTGTTTACGTTTCTACTGACGGAATGGATGGGTACGTAAGTATTGAGGTTGATCCGGCGTTTGCTAATCGGATCGATGCCACGGTTTATCAGGCGGCTTATTTGCACAATCTGATGGACTGCCCCAACATCATGATCAAGGTACCTGCTACCAACGCTGGGATAGAGGCGTACAAGCGATTGATCTTTGACGGCATCAATGTGAATGTCACTCTTTTGTTCTCTGTCGATCAGTATGAAAAGGTAGCTCGGGCATATATCGAGGCCCTGGAAGCACGAAGAGCAGATGGCAAGCGAGTGGACAATATTGCGTCGGTGGCTTCATTCTTCATTAGTCGCATAGATATGGATATCAACAACATTCTTGATTCGCACAACGGAGACATTGCAAAGCGGAGAGATGCCCTTTGGGGCAAGGCAGCGATTGCGAGTGCTAAGCTGGCGTACGAGAAGTGGTATGAGGTTTTTCACAGCACCCAATTTATTGATTTGCGCAACGAAGGGGCTCGACCGCAGCGTCTGCTCTGGGCATCTACGAGCAATAAATACCCTCAAGACGACCTTGAAGTACGTAACAGGACTCATTGCAGCCGAAACGATCAATACCTTGCCTTTGAAAACCCTGGATGCTATAATCGAGTGTAAAGACCCGCTGACAGACACGTTGCAGCGATATCCTTCCTTTGATGCTCAGGGTTGTTTTGATGAGCTGAAAGGACTACGCATTAATATGCGTGAACGCACAGGGCAGCTGCTGGAAAATGGAGTTGCGTCGTTTGCGGAATCTTTCGACGAGCTGATGTCTTGTCTGTATTTTCGCATTTTAGACGAAAGAGGGGAACATGCCAGCGGAAATCCTAAGCCTCGACCTGGATTGGTTTAATTCCGTCGAACGAGAAGATCTTAAGTTTGAAGTTCGACATTTCTTCGCAACCCTTAAGCGTGAGTGCAAGTTGCCTCGCTCTATAGATTTTGTACCCGAGCACCAATATTTGTACCCTTGGAGCATCAAGCTTCTTGACCGGCTGCATTATCGTAAAATGAACGTTATCAACGTAGATGAACACCACGACTTCTATGGCTTGGGTAGGGTTGATTTTGAGGATGAGCATGCCGAAGTGGGGTGTTGGAATTTTTTTGCCTTTATGGCTCATAAGAAGTTGATGGGGAATTACACTTGGGTCACAAATAATCACACAGCCGTAGCTGCCGTTCATTCTCGTTCTAATCTGTTATCAGATATCAAAAATGCCAACTCGTTAATTGTTCGTAAATTCAAACGGAATATTAAGGTAGTCAATTCGTCCAAGGTTTTCGATATTTTGTATGGACGCCGATTCGACGGATTTATGATAATTCGTTCTCCAGAGTACACCGACAGGTACCGAGCTGTATATCATGCCGTAGAGGAGTCTCTGAAGAGGGAATTGCCTAGCACTTGTGTGAGACGGTATAAATGTCGTGTAAGCTTCAAAAACAATCGAGTTCGTCATCGGGCAAAAAATCTGTTCTGGAGGGTGTGATTTGTGACATTTGTCCGCACGAATGTTCGGTGCTTCCGAACTCAGCTGGACGTTGTGGTGTCATACGAAATGAATCTTCCAAACTGGTCAATGCTTATGAGGGACATTGTTCTAACGTAGCTGTTGAACCCATAGAGAAGCGTCCATTTTTTCACGTCTTGCCTGGATCACGATTCTTGTCTGTGGGATTCTACGGCTGTAGCTTGTTATGCGATTTTTGTCAAAATCACCGAGTTTCTCAACATTCCACTGGTAAATCAGAGTTCTATTCTCCTCGTGAATTGGTCCAATTGGCTTTCAAGCGCGATGTGCAAGGCATTGCGTTTACTTACAATGAACCAACTATCTACCATGACTATATCGAAGAGGTGGGGCATGAAATAGGCAGACTGGATTCTCACCTCAAATTGGTGATTAAGACATCGGGCTTCGCTTGTTCGTGGGTGATGCGTAACCTTTGTTTGTACGCTGATGCTGTCAATGTGGACATCAAAGGTGACAACGAGGACTATCAGAGGGTTTGTGGTGGCTGGCTGGCGCCGGTGCTGAATAGTATTGAGTGGACTGCACGCATGGGGGTCCATTTGGAGATCAGTTATCTGGTTTTGCCTGGAAAAATCCACGAGGATGGGTTTAATGTATATTTTCGTAATTGGTTAGCGGACATAAATCCTCAGACACCCGTCCATCTCTTGTATTTTTATCCATTCCATCGCATGGTTGTTCCTTCTTATAGGCCATCAGAGCTTCTTTCTCTGCGAAGCATGATGCTTGAGAAACTCGATTATGTGTATATCTCAAATCATTTCGGAACTGATACTTCAGCGGCTCGTGATACTCTCTGTAAAGAGTGTGGTAAAATGGCTGTGAATCGTCAAAAAGGTTCCGTCACATCCAGCGTTTGTTGTGGTAAACTTCCGGGAGTCTTCGAGAATAGATGAACGTCTGTGTATAATTACACATGGACGCTGAGACTCCCGATTTCACGATAGCTCAACAAATCTCTACTGAACAATTGGTTAAAATCTGCAAATATCGTCAAGGATCAGCATGCTGTAGGTACATCTATTATCCGCGTGAAAAGAGGGAATTTTACTGTGTTAAAACAATATCTGAAATAAAAGAGAAATTGGACGGCGAAGTGTCTGTCATGACCGCCCAAGGGGACAATTGTCCAGGGTTACCAAATGAGAAGAGCTAGAGATTTGAACGAACATAAAGATGCCTTACGCAGAAAAACAGTAGCAGAGCGTCAGCGCAGGCGGAAACAGAAGACGAAAGCTAAATCCGCTATAGCTCGAAAAAAGCGTGCAGTGGTCATCGAGAAGAGACAATTAAACGAACTTAAACACTCGGGCGCTCAAGCTAAGCATGCTTTGAAGCTGGATCTAAAGAGGTTCGAAAATTATACGTGCCAAATCAAGTCCCCTCCTTTGCGTGTTTGTCACGTAATCGAAAGTTTGGGATTAGGCGGCGGGCAAACCATGATGATGGAATTGGTCAAAGCTCTCGATAAGTATTACCCTGACCAAATTCACAACATAGTTTGCTGCCCGCGACCGGGTCACCAAAAATACGACAAGCAATTGTTCTCATCTTATGGAGTGGCTCCTGCTGTTATGCGGGACAAGGATCTTGGTCGTTTTATAGTTCGAGAAAATTTACAACTGGTTTTACAGCACCGTCTCGCGGTTTCCAAGTGCCTCAAAGGCATGATCCCTCCTAATGTCAAATACGTTGTGATGAACCATACTTTTCATCAATTGGGCAGATTGTCCAACTTCATCAAGAGCGATGCCTATGTCTCAGTCTGTAAATATTTACACAGAGAAACCCGTTGGTCAAGAGCCATCCACCCCAGTAGGACCATATCCATACTAAATGGAGTCGAGAATGACTACGTAGCAGATATCGAACCAGCTGCTCTTGAGGGAGATTTTAAAACCGGCAGATGTCATCGATTGGTGAGCAATAAGTTCAGGGTTGATTCTCTCAGATGGATGGAAGGCAAAGTAAGAAAGCACATTCCAGGACATCGTCATTACCTTATGGGGCACAATGCTGAGGCTAAGAAATTCTGCAAAAAGAGTATTGCGTGTAAATATTTTGGAGCAATGCTTAAACGAAAAAAGAAAATGTCCATCATCAAAGCCTTAGATTTGTATTTCTACGAGACGTTCGGTCATGAGGGAGCAAGTATTGCGATCCTCGAAGCATTGGCATGTGGAGTCCCTGTTTTATGCAAGGATTTTGGTGGCAACAAAGAACTGATCGAAAACGGAGTTAATGGATATATTGTGAATACGCGGGAAGAATACTTAATGAGAATGAAGGATTTGCAGGACAAAGAGAAGCTAGATGCTCTTAAGGCTTCGACTAGCGAGGATTTTGAAAAACGTCTCCACATAAAACACACTGCCTCTAAATATATGCAGCTTTTTGAGAAATTGATGTCATGAAATTTTCAATATTATCCTGTTGCTACAATCAATCTAAGTTCATAAAAGACTGCATCAGTAGTATCGCGGGACAAACCCATACGGATTGGGAACATATTATCGTCAACGATTGTAGTACAGATGGAACCGAGGCTATACTTGACGAAATTCATGATCCTCGTGTTACGGTAGTCCACAATGATCGTCGCAAGTATTGTTCGTCTTCATATGCTGTAGCATTGTCTCATGCCACCGGAGACATTGTAGGGGTGGTTGATGGAGATGATGTTCTTAAGAACAATGCAATGGAAATTGTTCTTAATAGGTACAAGAATCATCCGGAAATTCATTTTATATACACTCAGCATTACTGGTGCAATGCCAATCTGGCAGGCAAGAGAACTGGAGTATCGTCGGCTCCCAAGAAAGGCAAATCCTTAGCCACAATGACTCAGGCGGGTCGTCATTGCTTCTCGCACTGGAGAACTTTTAGACGATCTCTGGCTGACAAAGGAATTTTGTTTCCAGAGGGACTTAAAGTATCAGTCGATAAGAACCTTGGTTTTTCATTAGAAGAGTTGGGTAAAGGTGCATTTCTGTCCAAAAAGCTCTATTACTATCGATACTATAAAGGGAACATGTCTTTAGTTTTAGGTGTCGACCAGAAACGAACTACAACAAGACTGGCAAAAACGTTTCTGAAAAAGAGAAAAGAACAAAAGTTGAAAGTCTTCCCGATAGTAGAGATTAAATGAGACTGTCATTAGATAGAGATTTAAGCGGAGTACGTGGGCTTCAGCGTTTTGGGAGTTTGTTGTTGGGCAGACTTCGGGAAAAATATGGAGTCCAGGTTGTCAAGAAAGGACAAAAGTCTGACATACACTTTCTAATAATCAACGGGGTTCGTAAGTCAGGAGCCAAAAATGTCGTTCGACTTGACGGCGTGTACTATGATATCAAGCGATTGAGAATGAATGATTCTATCCGCAGTACTGTGAAGAAAATGGACGGAGTCATTTATCAGAGCAAGTGGTGTAAAACTTTCGTCGAAACTATGCTGAAGGTCAGACCTAAGTGCTCGGAAGTTATTTACAATGGGACGGATCAATCTAAGTTCAAAAAAGTCAAATTGGAAGAAGACTTTGGATTTGACAAAGTGTTCCTTGCATGTGCCCATTGGAGGGTAAATAAACGGCTAAAGTCCATCACAAAATCGTTCCTACAGGCTCGCGAAGAGAGCGACATGAAGCTGGGGTTGTTTGTGGTAGGAGAGGCGGATTACTATGAAGCCAACGATGGAGTTTTGTACTATGACCTTGTAAGAAACGATAGATTGTATGGCATATACAAGAATGCCGATTACATGTGTCATATATGTCATTTGGATGCTTGTCCTAACGCGGTTGTAGAAGGTTTGTCGGCAGGATTGCCTGTCCTTTGTAACAACATAGGAGGTACCCCGGAGATTGTACAAAAGGATGGAATAGTTTTGGAGTTGGATAAGCCCTTCAACTTTAAGGCGATTAAAAGCATGGGGGCGGTTGGACCCAAAAGCGTAGACACTACCATATTGACACAAGGTATGTTGGATATGACCAAGCGAGAATGGGACGTTTCTCGTCCTGACTTAGACATATCTGTGAGTGCCAAAAAATATTATGAGTTCTTTAAATCTTTGCTTGGATAATTATGTACGATAAGTTTGCTAGTGTGATAAAACAAGCCATGAAGATGTCTGATATTTCTAAGGTTCCGACCAAGTACCTTAGCCCCAAAAAGAACTACAAAAGAAGTTCTGGGCTAATCAAGGCGGCTCGTGAGTTGAAGTATTCAAGAGGTCTTGATTTTGGGTGTGGCATGGGGTTTTGTACTGTTCTGGGAAAGCTATCTGACATAGATGTTGTGGGTCTTGATATTCCTACAGTGGGAGGGATGAAAAGAAACAAAAAGGGGCGGAGACCATCTGGTCCAAGCCCTTATTTATCCATGCAGACAAGCTTACAAGAGCTGGGATACCCCTTGATAATCACTGACACTAACCAGTTCCCGTGGGATTTCGAAGACGACGAATTCGATTTTGTCATAGCATGGTTTTCGTTGACAAAGCAACATATGGATCAGGATGCATGGGACATAAAGGAGAGACTGACTGAAATGGTTCGAATAACCCGACCATCTGGTCACTGGTTTGTTCACCCCAAAGGGCATGTTAATGTGGTGAATAGATCTAGACTTAACTCCAAAGATATAAAGGTGGTGTTGGCTTGAGCGAGATAACGGTTGTCATTAGCAATTTTAACTACGCCAGATTCGTCACTTCGTCCATAGAGAGTTGTTTGGCTCAGACTATGCCGTGTGATATTATCGTGGTGGACGATGCTTCTACAGACGACTCTTGGAAAGTCATTGGAAGGTACAGAGATCAAGGGGTTAAGGCAGTCCGTCTCAAAGAGAACAGCCAGGGTAATGCTCGTGGCAAGAATGTAGGGATATGCCTGAGTTCTACCAAGTATATAACCTGCTTGGATGCAGATGACATGCTTCTGCCGAATTCACTTGAGCTAAGGATGCCGTTCCCTGAGGATATTGATTTTGTCCACGGATGGGCTCATATGGTGAAAAGTTCTGCTTCCTACAAAAAACTTCTGAAGACAAATCGTCCTCCGAAATTTGCTTTTAATAACAAAGCACGGAAGCTTCGAAAAGAAGCTGAGCCTCGTTGGGCTTTTGTGGTAGAGGCATCGACTGTCTTGGCTCCCAAGCGCATGTATGAAGAATACGGGCTCTATGACGAAGAAATGCGTTGGACGATAGACCGAGAGATGTGGCATCGTTGGTTGGTGCACGGAGTCCGCAAGAAGGTGGTACCTCATTATGTTTCTTTGTACCGAAGACATCCTGGGCAGCTAACCCAAGATAGAACCAAAAAGAATCCTAAGAAGAGTACGGACATGCTGTCGCAACGAATGGAGTTGCGTAAGACAATAATAACTCATGCGAACACCATTCTTATGGATCGCTACGATTACCAATCTTTTATTGATGAAGTGAAATAATGTCCACAGGAAGAGCATTGTATGTCCCTTGTTACCCAGGAGAACTTGGATGGGAATTGATCAATTATGCGCCTCATGTGAATTACGTTTTTAGTCAGAAGGAATATGATGAGGTTCACTGTATTGTAAGGAAAGGAAGGGAAGTTCTTTACCCCATGTCTACTAAGTGTCATCCTATATCTTTGTCTACCAAGAAAAGCATGGGAAACAATGGACCCAAGGTTCCTGCCAATAACGTTCTTAATTTATTAAAAGAACGATTTAAGAAAGTAGACCGCGTCAAGGTCCCTGGGGGTGGGTGTAAATATGTTAAACACCGAAAATACCTTCAGTATCAAGCCAGTGAGACTGATTTGTGGGAATGGAGACATATACCTAAGAACTCTGTAACTTTCTGCGTGAGGGGGAGGAATTTTGGGGTACATAAAAACTGGTCTGCTAAAAATTGGCACAAACTAATAAATCATGTGATGGATCAGGGATTTACTCCAGTGATTACTGGAATCAAGGAGTTGGTCTCCATAGACTTGCCGGAGGGATGCATTGACGTTCAGGATCAGACAACTATGGGTGATTTGTTGGCGATAATGCAGAAATCCACATTCGTTATGGGCGGATCGACAGGTCCGTTGCATTTTGCTTCTTTGTCCAATGTCCCGCATGCTGTATGGGGATCGCCTCGGATTAAGAATCGATATCTGAAAAGTTGGAATCCTCATCTAGCAAAAGTCGAGTACCACGCTTGTGTTAACGGTGGATTTGATATCTCACTAAAAGATGCACTTAAATTGGCAGACAGAATGATTGCGAGAGTAAGATGAAAATAGTCTTCAATCTACAGTCAGTAGGACTTGGCAACAATGGGGGCAGCAGGACGCTTATTAAGTGCGCTGAAACCCTCCAGGAGCTGGGGCATGAAGTTACTCTGTGGTGTTCGGCTAATAACTATAAGTGGAGCAAAATAAAGGTTCCTATTGCTTCGAGAATGCCTTCATGTGATGTGATTGTGGCTACTGGATACAGCAGTGTTCCCACAACAGTAGCAGCTAAAGTAAAACGAAAGTTCTACTATATTCGTGGGTTTGAATTATGGCGTGCTCCAGAGTCCGAACTTATACGTTCATATAAATCTCTCAATTGTATCGTTAATAGCGAATGGTTACAAAGTTACATGCATAGCAAGGGGATCTCGGCTAATCTGGTTTATCCTGGAATCGATTTCGATATTTTCGGAAAAGACACTAATAACAAAGAGAACATATTAGGTGGGATCTATAGCAAAAAACACGCCACCAAAAGACACGAGGATGTCATTAAGACAGGGAAACGACTGGGTTATCAGGTGTTGCTCTTGAATAGGGACATCTCAAACCCAACACCCGCTGCTCTTCGTGATTTCTATAATCGAATAAAGGTTTGGATGTCTCCCTCTGAACTTGAGGGATTACATAACTGTCCCTTCGAAGCCGCATTGTGTGGAAGCTCTTTGGTATTTACAAGCCATAAGCACGGAGGTGTATCGGATTACGCCATAGACAAAGAGACTGCCCTGATTTATCCGGCTCGCCAACTTGAAATCGCAGAGAGCCACGTAAAACGGCTCATGAAAGACAATGAACTAAGAGATAAACTCTATGACAATATGCAACATTTGTTGCGTGTCAAGATAGGAAGCCGGGGACAAAACATGGAGACGATGGCCAGGATATTTGAGGGATGATCAAAGCAGAATTTTCAACCACAGCCATGAGTCGTTCCAAGATAGTCAACAGGACGTACGCCTCGTTTTGTAAGAAACTAACAGGGGTGGATTGGGAGAACTCCACATTGTATCTCAATGTTGACCCATTACCTGCGGATGTTGATCCGATGACGGTCGTTGAAGTTGCAAACAAGTACTTCGGTAATGTGGTTCACCGAATACCTAAGAAGGCTAATTTTACAGCAGCAGTGCAGTGGTGCTGGTCTCAGGTACAAGGCCCGCATGTCTTTCATTTGGAAGATGACTGGGTTTTGCGTCGTAGGATACCCTACGAAGAGATAATCAAAGCCATGGAGCACGGGTACAAAAAGAAAAAGCTGGTTCAGGTATTTTTGAGAGCCTACCGGGGTATTTCCCGTGAAAAAGTGTGTTTATCTCCCAGCTTGTTAGAAGGAGATTTTGTTCGAGCAGCATCTCAGGTGTTTGATATCTCTCTTAACCCTGAAATACAGCTCCGAGGCAAAATTGTCACCGGATTGTCCACGAACTTCTCCAAAGACATAATCATTCATGATATTGGGCGGAGATGGATGAAAAACAGCGGTTACCAAAGACCCAATCGGAAAGCGAGATTTAACAAATGGATCGAAGCAAAGAGAAAATAAGGCTCATTCTTGTATATGGAAGAGTGGACTCGTCACCCTGCGGTAAGCAGCAGGCGATGATTGATGAAAGATGGACTTGTGGCTATCGAGAGTATGCCAAGCAGCCTGGGGTAGTGATCATTTATCCTCGTCCCCAGGACAATGTGAAACACTCATGGGAAATATGCATGCCGGGAGGGAAAGGGCTTGTCGAGTACTGTAAGGCACATTCCGACGCTGTTATTTGGTCTGTCAAAAAGGACAAGCGCAAATCCGGTCTATTAGTTCAAGCTCCTAATTTTAAAGTGTACTATTCCAGCTGCGCCCACCATGGGGTGCAAAAATTCGCTGACATTAGCCTGGTAGACACTAAAGCACGCAGGCGTGGTAGAAGTGCTATCCATTTGAAAGGCAAAGACCCAAATTTTTGGAAGCCCGTTGATCAACCTAAAAAGTATGACTATCTCATTATGGGGAAGCGTGCAGATAAGAATGAGATATACTTCCTTGAGCAACTAAATAGCATCAAGGAGCACAGGTCTGTCCTGTGGCTTGGGGGTATTAAACATGCTAAGGCAGCCAGGAGAACTTTAGCGGATCATCACTCTATTGAGGTTACCCCTATGTATGGTCTCACAGCGGTACGTGATCATATCTCCAAGGCGAAGATTGGCATTTTGTATAGCGAGCATCCTGCCGAGGGTTTCCCGCAGACTTTCTTAGAGATGACTATGTGTGGGGTTCCTGTGGTATACGGAGGTCCTCAGAATAGCTATTATTTCTTCCCTGAAAATTCTGTTCGACCCAGGAAGAAGTATCTCATGCCAGCAGCGGAGGAGCTACTCGCAAAACACGACTCGAAAGCATGTCGTAAACGTGCTGTAGAGAATTATAGTATCGAGAAATCAATTGAGCGAATCTTGTCGTTTAAGGGGACGTAATGAAAGTTATTACACTGTGCAACAGAAAGTACTTCCCATTTGGAGAATTCTTCTTATCAACTCGTAAGAACGTTAAGGCGGATTTTGTGATGTATGGTTCTGAGCTGACTGCTGATCAAAAAGCGGTTCTCAAGGATCACTCCATTGCGTTTGAAAATGTCCCTTCCAAAGAGTTTGAGACCAAAATGCAATTCCTCAAGTTCAAAATACTCCGAGAGCATCCTGGAGAAACGAGAACTCTGGTTGATTTTGACACCCTATTTTTGAAGGATTGGTCTGAGGTGTTTGAGACGCCATTTGATTTGGGCGTGACCGTACGAAACAATTTCATAAAGAAGGGGAAAATTCCTAGAGCATACGCCAATGGAGGGGTAATATTTTGTGGCAAAAACTCCACCGCCGATGATTTGTGTCAGTTGGCCCTTGATGTTATGACATCCGGAAAAGATAAGAGGTTGCCGGAGTACGACTCCATTTTTCGCACCTTGGAAGAGAATAGACCAAAACATAAAACCTGGAAAAGGGACAATCTCCGTTGGTGGTGTGATCAAGTGTTCTTGTCAGCTCTGGTGCAGAGGTATTTCACAACAGTCGGCGGCCGCAAAACAGTTAAGTATGAGGCTTTCTACGATCTGCCTCCATGGAAAATAGGACTGTTTTCTTGCTCGCATTTCAACTTGCTCGACCCCAAGCCTCATGCTATTCCCAGGAGTCGAGCATATATTTTGCACCTAAAAACTCAAGGAAGAGACAGAATGAGAGCTATTCGAAAAGCTCTGAAAGCTCGCAGATAAATGCCTATAGGGTCTAACAAACTTGAATTACGGGCGCTTGCAATGCGTCGTTCTGGACACCATGCTGTTCTAAACTGGATATGTCTCCATTTCAAAAATCGAGTATGTTGGATCAATGATGCATCCCAGTATAGTTTTAACGATTTCACCATATTCACTTATCCGAACTTAAAACAATACGCAAAATATCGTTCTCGGTTCAACAAGGCTTGTCAAAGAAGTGTCTTCATGGATGAAGATAAATACGACATCATTGCCGACGACAAGCGTTGTCTAATGCACAGCTATGAAGACAAAGGTCTTCAAGAGGTTCAGGATTATTTTGATAGACAGAACAACGGAAAAAGCAAAAGAACTGTGACTCTTATTGTTATTCGAGATCCATACAACCAAACTGCGAGTAGATGCAAGGTGGCAAGTTCTATAAGTATAAGGAAAGGAAGATCAACCCCAGATGGAATAGCGAATATTAAGAGCGGTGAAGGCAGATCTCGGTCCAGATATTTTGAAATGATGAAAGAGTATTATCGAGAGAGTCTTGGTGAAACCAATATTCTTAAGGGTGAAAAATTAGTTCTAAACTACAATGAATGGTTCAAAAATATTGAGTACCGCAAATCTATATCAGAGTACCTGGGGCTCAATTTTAATGATCGAGGCAGAGAATACGTTGTCAACATTGGAAGAGGAAGTAGTTTTGACAAAATGACGAAACACAATATGGCAAGCCGCATGAACGTATTGAATAGATGGGTTAAATGCAAAAGTAGATCTGTTATGCAAGAGCTGTTTAAAGATGAGGAATTGTCCCGTCTGTCGAAGGCTCTGTTTGGAGATATTATATGAAAGGTATCATTTTAGCTGGCGGTTCTGGAAGTCGGTTGACACCACTGACCAAGGTAACCAACAAGCACCTTTTGCCAGTATACAATAAGCCGATGATTTGTTATCCGATTCAAACGTTGGTTAGTTCTGGAATAACCGAGATAATCATCGTGACAGGAGGGGAATATGCGTCTGATTTCATTCGTCTCCTCGAAGATGGGAAGAGCTTCGGGATCAGCAAATTACAGTATGCATACCAGCAAGGGCATGGGGGCATTGCTCATGCTCTGAAATTGGCAGAAGATTTTGTGAGAGACGACTCCTGTTGCGTTGTGTTGGGTGACAATATTTTAGAACACAGTATTGCTCCGTGGGTTGAGACGTTTGATGGAGGAGCCAAGATCCTTCTTTGTGAAGTCCCCGATCCTGGACGGTTTGGAGTTGCGAAGTTCGAGGGCAACAAACTGGTAGAGATACTTGAAAAACCCGCTGATCCACCAACCAATTTTGCAGTCATTGGCGTGTATTTCTACGACGCGAGCGTCTTTGATGTCTGCCGTACACTTAAACCCTCCCAGAGAGGAGAGTTAGAAATCACAGATGTCAACAACCATTACTTGAATAACCAAACAATGTCTCACGATGTTATTACCGGGCAGTGGTCGGATGCAGGAACATTTGAGAGCCTTCATAGGGCTGGTACTTTGATAAGGAACAGAGATGCAAACCCCTCCTAAAGCAGATAGTTTGTCGGATGCAGCAGAGTTTTCACTGTCTAACAATGTCCCGGTAATTTGTGAGCAGGAATTCTTCACAGATGATCGAGGTTGGTCTCTCGTTAATCATTTACAAGGTGTCCTATTGCCCAGTGGTCAAATCAACTACTCTTTTGTGTATTCCAATGTTGTTAAAGCCTGGCATCGACATCAGAAGCAAGTTGATTTTTGGTCATGTTTGCACGGTCATATCCGAGCTGGTATCCATCGGGAACCCGACGAATACTGGTCAATCGTCTTAGGAGAGAGGTCTCCTTATACACTTGTTATTCCACCTGATCTTTGGCATGGATTGATAGCCGTAGACAACAAGGGTGCCGGGCTTCTGTACTATGCAACCGAAGCATATTGTCCAGAAAACCCAGATGAAGAGAGAGCCCCCTACGACGCCTTTGATTTCAAATGGGAGGTTCAGTATAAGTAATGATACTACTGGGATCTACAGGAATGTTAGGCAAGGCGTGGTCTTGGGTCTTAGACAGGGCTCAGGAGTATTCCAGAGCCGAGCTTGATATATGTAATCCCAGTGACTTGGATCGTCTGGATTGCAGTTCTACGATAGTTAACTGCTTGGCGTACACAGATGTAGATGGGGCAGAAAACAACTCTGTCGAGGCGTTTCAAATCAATGCCCAGGCAGTTGAACGTCTCGCTGAACGATGTGCTGAGCATGGTGGAAAGTTGATCCACTTTAGCTCTGATTATGTATTTGACGGGTCTCAAAAGGTTTACGCCCCCGCTGCTTTTAGGGCTCCTATCAATGTCTACGGCTCTAGCAAGTACGCGGGAGAAGTAGCCATCCAGCAGAGCGGATGCCGCCATTTGATCATAAGGACCAGTTGGCTTTACGCTCCTTGGGGCAAGAATTTTGTCAATACCATTGTAGAGCTACTGAAGACAAAAGACGAGATTTCCGTGGTGGATGATCAATTCGGTCGTCCTACTCTGTGTAGAAATCTAGTGCGCAGCTCACTCGAACTGTTTGATGAGACCGGCGTTTGGCACATAACTGATGGAGGGTCATGCTCATGGTTCGAATTTGCAACGGTGATTGTCGATCTAATTGGCTCCGACTGCAAAGTGAAACCTTGTTCTACTGATGAATTTCCTCGTCCCGCAAAACGCCCTAAATATGGTGTTCTTTGTCTAGACAAGACAGAACGCCGACTTGGAGCCATGCCCCATTGGAGGGAAGGACTAAAGGAGGTTCTATTATGCAAATCCTCATAACGGGAGGATCGGGTTTTATTGGTGCTAATTTCATCTACTATGTGTTAGCCAACAGTGATCATGCGATCATTAATCTGGACAAATTGACCTATTCTGGGAATCAGGAAAATCTCAGACCGATAGAAAACCACCATCGATACAATTTTGTTCATGGTGATATCTGCAATGAAAACATTGTCCATGATCTTGTCGGAGCGGCGGACATTATTGTTCATTTTGCCGCCGAAAGTCACGTAGATCGATCTATCCAAAATTCTCGTGAATTCGTAGACACAAATATACTCGGAACGCAAGTTTTATTGCATGCGGCTCTTCATAATTCGGTGAGCAAATTCGTCCAAATAAGCACCGACGAAGTATACGGATCTTTAGACCTGGCCGATCCCGCCAGATTTACGGAGTCATCCGCTTTGCGTCCTAACAGTCCCTACGCCGCGACGAAGCTGGCGGCGGAGATGCTGGCTCGATCATACTGGAAGACCTATGACTTGCCGGTGATTATTACGCGTTCTTCCAACAATTATGGTCCTTATCAGTATCCAGAGAAGGTTATTCCGCTTTTTGTGACCAATTTACTATGTGGCAAGAAAGTCCCATTGTATGGCGACGGCTTGAATATTCGAGATTGGATTCATGTGGAAGATAATTGCTCCGCTATATTTTTGGCCATGGAACAAGGAACGGTAGGTGAAGCATACAATATTGGTTCTGATAACGAAGTATCCAACATTGAATTAACCAAAACGATCCTTGATTCAATGGGGTTCTCAGAAGACATGATAGAGTATGTCCCAGACAGACTGGGGCATGATCGTCGTTACGCGATAGATTCTACCAAGATCAGGAACGAGTTAGGCTGGAAACCTGAGAGAGTTTGGCCGATAGCTTTACACCAGACAGTTGAGTGGTATCGTTCGAATGCAGAGTGGTGGGAAAAACTTAGGAAATAACGATGGCACAAATTGAGATAATCTGTCCGATCACCAGAAACTCTGCTGCTTATGCAGAGTACCTCCGTAAGATAGCAGAGCTTTTGAAGAGTAAAAAACACACTTTGAAGTGGAGATATATTGAATCTGTAGGAGCGAATGGCTTGCCTGCGGGATTCGAAAGAGCTGGTAAAACTGGAGAATTCGGGCAAAACTCAATGAACCATGCCATGGCTCTACACAAAGCAATGTCTGTCGTGTCTTCTCCCTACGTGATATTCGCTGATGCAGACATAGTGGTAACTTACAAAAATTGGGACGACATAGTTGTCCAAACTCTTGACCAAGGGAACGATTGTTTCGGATTTGCGTGGGGAAACGATGAACCTCGTCGCTATCATGGATTCCCGAATGTTTTGTTCTTTGGTTTCAAAAAGGGTCTTCTTCAGAAAGCCAGGCTGGATTTCCGACCAAAAGTAAGCGGAGAGAAAGTTCAGAAATATCAGATCAACAAAGAAGAAGCTGCTCTGATGAATCGAAGAACCAAAAACATAGTGAAGTGCGACACAGGATGGCTATTGCCTGTCACACTGGGCAGAGCCAACTGTAATGGAGTTCATATTCCGATGGTACGCGGAGGTTCTAAGAAATCCAAAATGCCATTTAGGAACACTAAACAACGATCCATATTCAAGGAGCGTCCTACTCACATGACAGAGTACCATTGGAAGGGTGATTTATTTGGATCGCATTTGCAGGCTTCTCGCAATATCCCATTTGATTGCACTTATGGCAAAGTGTGGAGACAGCGAATACATGATTATGTTTTAGAGAGACATGGCGTATCCTTGGAGCCGGATATTTAGGAGATAAGATGCCCGAAAAAGAAAAGCAGCTCACTTTGGATGAAGCTAAGAAAGAGGCTTTAGACAAAGTTCCAAACACTGCTTGTCCAAAAACATATTATAGTATTAGTCCTAAGACCTCCCATCGCTCGTTGGCGCCGAAGAACAAAGGACGGGGACAGTGTCTACTTTGGGGCTATCATAAGCAGAGCAAGTATATTGAAGTCGTTGGATATAGACATAAGTCACTGCCGGAATTCCAAGATTCAGATGATGCCCGCAGTCTGGGCACGAGTGACTTTCTCGCGACTGGGCGCGTCTTTGAAGGCAGAGGGTCTGTTTTGTTTAACAAGAAAGACATACTTTCACAACGCATAGTAGCAGAAGAACTGTGGTCACGATATCCCACTGTTAGATGGTGGGTTTTTGAGGAATATAATAAAGGCCCGATCAACACTCTTGTCAACTGTATAGGAGCTGATTAAGTGACAGATTTCGAAAATTTAGAGCAGCATAAAAAACACATAAATAAAGTTACTGGTGGTTACCAGAGTATAGGAGGTAAGCGCTTTGGGAGACACCAGATAGTGGAGATTCCATTTGTGAAAGGTTTGTCAGTTTTAGATGTAGGTTGTAATGCTGGATTACATTCGTTAGTGGCTTCTAAGTATTGTCCTGCGGTGACTGGGGCAGAGGAATTGCATGACATATATTTAGATGCACTTAAGATGAAAGATTACTTCCAAAATAACGTTACTGGGTTTCACCCAGACAGAGTGCAATTTTCAGATGGATCAATGGCTAATATAGAAGGAGAATTTGAGGCTGTATTGGCTTTTAATGTTCTTTATCACCTGAATAAGCCCAGCCTTAGCAGGTTGAGTGACATTCTGAAAACTGCTCATCGAGTTTTGGTACAGGCAAGAAAAAAGGTAACAAAAGATCACAACAATTTGAACGTGCCAGAAAACATTATTGCGTATTTGCGGGATCTCGGATTCTCTGTTTCTGTAAAGAATCCGCTCGGATCTCGACCGTTCATTTTTGGGCAAAAATAATGAGTCAGAATCGAAGAGACAGCGCAAAGGCTAAGACCAGAAAGGCAAAGACTCAAGGCAGAGATAGGGCTGAGGCTGATGGAAGGAATGCAAGAGTTAAACCAAAACGAGTATATAAGCCTAAAGATAGGTTTACACCCAAGAGGGTCAATAAGCGGACGATGAAGGAAGTCAAAAAGAATGTCAAGGGTTTGGCTTTTGGCAAGCGCTCTCATGTCTCCGTAGTCAAGATGATTGCAGAAGGGCTTCGAGCTGTTGGACAGCTCTCAGTCTACCTGGAGTTAGGGACAGCTAAGGGAGCATGTTTTAATCAGGTGGCTCCACTGGCAGATGTAGCTATTGCTGTGGATCATGATCCAGATAAATATGAGTATGTATACCAGAACAAGAATCTTGTATGGCATGCCTCTACGACAAAGGAGTTTTTGAAACGCTATCGCGGTGATCCTTTTGATTTAGTGTTTGTAGACGCAGGACACGAATTTGAGTCAAGCTGGTATGATTTTCAACACGTAGCTCCGTTGGTTAGATCCAATGGGATTATCTTGTTGCATGATACGTATCCTCCTAATGAAAACTTCCTTCATCCTGATTTGTCTGGGGATACCTGGAAGACAGCGTGGAAGATTCGTCAAGAACTGTCAAATAAGTATGAGATTGTGACACTGCCGTTTTATTTCGGAATCTCTATTGTTCGCAAATGTAGAAAGCAGTTGGAATGGCACGAAAACGAAGAAGCAAAATAGCCTACGTAGTGATAACTAGCCCTAAGTACGAATTGCCGCCGATACAAAAGCGAACGGCTGACTGGGATTACGTGTGTTTCACCAATCAAAAGCTAAGATCTGATGAGTGGGATCTCGTAAGATTCTCCGGAAAGCTCGATGCCAAGAGATTGTCTCGTGAGCCTAAAATACTTTACCACAAATATGTGAACGACTACGACATGTCAATTTATTTGGATTCCAAGTTTGTCATTCGCATAGATTTGGATCGGTTTGTAAACAAGCGCCTCGGCAAGGCCGACATGGCTGTTATGAGTCACAACAAACGAATATGTATACACCAGGAAGCTCAGAAGGTGGCAGAATTAGGCTTGGACTCTAAGGCGGTAGTAGATATACAGATGAAAAAATATGCATCCGAGGGGTTCCCCTCAAAATCGGGACTCTACGCTCCTGGTATCACTATCCGCAGACATGGCTCTAAACAAGTAGAGAAGTGCATGGAGTTGTGGTTTAACGAACTAACCTCTCACAGCCATAGAGACATATTGAGTTTACCATATGCTTTGTGGAAAGTTCCAGTTAATTTGGCAGTCATGCCGTGGCATGAAGTGTATAGGTTATTTCGATCTAGAAGTAGAAGCATAGACGAGAACGAGGCATGATATGAAGACTGCATATTGTATGCATGGAATCATCGGAGGCTCCAAAGGCAAAGACGGCAAAGGGACTTCAGACGAAGTACTGAAGCTCGGGTATCAACATGCAAGAGACCACGTCTTCAGCAAAAATGATGTGGATACCTTTATCCACACTTGGAGCGTGGAGCACAAGAACGAGATACAATCTCTCTACAAACCTGCAAAGATGATCGCAGAGCCACAGATCCAATTTAAGGTGCCTAAGATGTGGCGAATTAATTCCAAGGAGCCGAACAGGGTTTTCAATGTCTACAGCAAATGGTACAGTGTTAAGCAATCTTTAGATCTATGCAGGCAACATGAGAAGGAATCAGGAACTAAATACGACTGTATCATGGTTACGCGATTCGATACAGCCTGGCAGGTGGATATGGTGTTTTCTCAGCATGACATGCGTCATTTTTATGTTCCACATCTTTGCATGTATTATAAGGGCAGTAAACGAGTGGACGCTTTGGACTTTTGGAGAAATCACGACACGATGAGTCTTAAGTCATGTATTCATGGACACAAGGGCTGGCCACGAAAACGAAAGTGGGGTTTCTGGGATTGTTGGTTTTTTGGAAATCCTAAACTCATCAAAAGGTTGGACTCGGTCTATGAAAATTTGGGGTTGTATGCTAATGAAATACCGAAATTAAAGAAGAGAATTTCGAATCACCTCATAACAGAGTTGCACTTGGAAAAGTTCAAAATATTGGATAAAGTCAAGTTTCATTTACACTACCTAACCGATACTCCAGTTGTGCGATATTGGTATGCTAAGAGGTTATAATGGTATTACTTACTCAGGCTATTAAGAGAACATATAAATTCGTCCCTCTGTTTGTCCGTCAAGCAGAGAAGCACTTGGTATTTGACCACTATTATGTCTATACAGATCAGGACGATATTTATGGACTAGACCAATTTCGAGACAAATGTACTGTCGTACAAGGAGCGGATCATCTGTTTGCTGGGAATATATTAGAACTTATGAAAAAGGTTCCAGATGAGGCATTTTTTATCATCATGGAAGATTTTATCCTAACCAACGGTGGCAACAATAGCAGATCCATCAAGAGGTGTTGTGATTTTGTAACAGAACACAAAGAGGTTGGTTACCTGAGGATGAATTTCAGAAAAACTCATCTAGAACATCCAAAAAGAGAAATCTCAGTGATGCCTCGTGACTATGATTGCTATGTTTGTTTGCAGCCCGCTATCTGGCGTCGGTCATATCTAACTGATGTACTTAACGAGTGCAGGACCCATGAAGATGTAGAGGTTCGTGGCCCGAAGATTTGTTCCAACAATAAGACCATGAGAAGTTTTGGCGTAAACAGAACAATGATAGATTCCGTTAATTGCCTCGTTAAAGGAGATCTCACTCCTCCATTTTTTGACTTAATGATAGGCAATGGAGATTCTATGAAAGAGTTCATTAAAGATTACCCGCATGTGTACACAGGAAAGGGAAGACGTGTCCCGGTGAAAAAGTACCTTGAAAAATTCATGAGTAAGGATAAGAAGAGATGGCAAAAGCTTTTATAACAGGAGTAACTGGACAAGATGGGTCTTATTTAGCAGAGATGCTTCTAGACCGAGGATATGAAGTCCATGCTCTCATGCGGCGTAGTTGTATTGTGACCACTGAGCGTATCCGAGACTCGTTGGACAAAATACATTTACACTATGGAGATGTAACAGATGGGCTAAGAATGATTCAATTGCTCGGAGAAATTGAACCCGATGAAATCTATAACTTAGCTGCTCAATCAGACGTGCGTATCAGCTTTGATACTCCTATAGAGACGTATCACTCTATCGCTACAGGAGGGATCAATATCTTGGAAGCGGTGAAGCTCTTGGGTCTGTCTGCCAAGATCTATCAAGCGGTATCTTCTGAAATGTTCGGGCAAGAGCCTGCTCCGCAGTCCGAGGATACTAAAATGTCACCAGTCAGTCCCTACGCTTGTGCCAAAGTGTTCTTGCGCAACATAGGAACACACTATAGAACGTCCTATGAGATGTTCATAGCCAATGGAATACTGTTTAATCACGAGAGTCCACGACGAGGTACCAATTTTGTTACCCGAAAGATTACCAAAGCGGCTGCCATGATACACAGCGGATTTCAAGATGATCTATTTCTTGGAAATTTACACGCGAAGAGGGATTGGGGATATGCTCCCGAGTACTGCGATGCAATGATCAAGATGCTCCAGCATGATACTCCGGATGATTTTGTTATTGCTACCGGGAAAGAACACTCTGTAGAGGAATTTTTACACGAAGTATTCAATCTGGCGGGATTAAACATCAAGAAACACGTTAAGATTGATCCTGATTTATACAGGACAACCGAGGTGCCTTGCTTGCGCGGAGATGCGACTAAGGCTGGCAAAGAGATTGGCTGGAAGTCCCAGGTGTCTTTTAAAGAACTTGCCAAGATTATGTACGAAGCTGACTTGGCTAAAATACAGGAGATGCAGTAGTGATATTGGTTACAGGTGGAAATGGAATGGTTGCAAGTGTCCTGAAGAAAATTATTCCAGGGGCTCAATATCTTACTAGAGAGGTATGTAATTTGGCCTGCATGGATGAATGCGATTGGTATTTTGGGAAAAAGAACCCAGAAATAGTTATTCATTTGGCAGGACGAGTTGGCGGTATAGTTTCAAATGTTCATCATCCTTACGATTATTTCTACGACAATGTGGTTGTCAATACAAATGTGATTCATAACTGCGTCGAACACAACGTCAAATATCTGATTAGCACTTCGAGCACTTGTAGTTATCCGGCGAAAAGTGATCATTATCCGATGACAGAGGAAAGCATTCATGTGGGTCCTCCTGAGGAAACAAATAAATACTACGCTTACGCGAAACGGATGATGCAGGTTCATTCAGCGGCGGCCCGAGAACAGCATAACCTAAAGTGCTCTGTGTTATATGTAAGCAATCTCTACGGGTTGCATGATGATTTTTCTCCGGAAGGTTCTCACGTTATACCTGCTTTGATGGTTAAATTTCATGAAGCGAAGTCTCATGATCAGCCAGTCACAATCAAAGGGAACCCCGATGTATTGAGACAGTTTACATTCACAGAAGACTTAGCCAAGGTCATTGCAAGCTGTGTCGATCACAAAGTTGATGGGGATTACAACTTCGGAAAACCGGGCAACGTTACAATCGGGGAACTCGTAAACGTTCTGAAAGAGGTTGTGGGGTGTGATAACGAAGTTATATTCGATCAACAGCTTGGTGGAGTATATAGAAAAGACGTTGATTCCTCACTTCTCATTGATCGTTTGGGATTTGATAGTTTTACCGATTTGAAAATGGGGCTTCAGAAAACTTACCGATGGTATTTGGAGAACAAATAATGTGGAGACTATTTGATCCAGACATAATAACAGATGATGATCGACAATCTATGGCTCATTTTATACTCACAGCTGATCAACTAAGCAATGGCCCGGTGGTCAAGGAGTTTGAAAAAGCGTGGTGTGAGTGGCAAGGTTGTAAATACTCAGTGTTTGTCAACTCTGGATCGTCTGCCAATCTGTTGCTTGTTGCTGCCATGAAAGAGCTATACGGGACTGGAGCAGCCGTAGCTCAGGGAGTGACGTGGTCTACCAATGTCGCTCCTATTATGCAGCTGGGCTTCGATCTTCAGTTGTGCGATATCAACCTGAGAAACTTTGGCCCCGATCTGGTCTCGTTAGAGAGGATTCTAAGCGATACTAAGTGTAAATTCTTGTTCCTTACCCATTTGCTCGGATTCAACGGGCTTTCCGATGATCTCCTGGAGCTGTTAGATAAATACAATGTGAAGCTGATCGAAGATTGCTGCGAGTCTACAGGGACCACATTCAAGGGGGTAAAAGCAGGGAACTACGGAGCAGCCTCATCTTTCTCGTTTTATTTTGCTCACCATTTTACTACTGTTGAGGGAGGGATGGTTTGCACCGATGACGAGGAGTTGTGGAAACTATTTCGACTCCTGCGTTCGCATGGGCTCTCTCGTGAGTTACCCGAACCTGTTGTAGTTGACGGAGTAGATCCTAAGTTTACATTCTTGGTTCCAGGGTTTAACGTACGAAATACTGAGTTGTATGCTCATTTGGGTCTGCGCCAACTAAAGAAGCTGGATGACATAATTGCTCACAGGAATGCCAATGTCGCGGTTCTCCTTGAAAATCTTGATCCTGAGTTATACTATACTGATATGGAACGTAGCGGAGTAAGCAGTTTTGCGTTGCCGATCATTTGTCACGAAGAGAGACAAAGGGTACGTGCCGGAGAGATTATGGATGAGTTAGGCATTGAGAATCGACCATTTGTATCAGGGTCCATGTTCAAGCAGCCTATGATTCAGAGGGTCAATTGTCGTCGATTTGATAAGAACTCTGAATTTATGCATCGTCATGCCATCTATGCAGGCAACCATGCTCAAGTGTCGGCAAAGGGGGTGGAAATGCTATGCGAAAAACTCAACCAGTAAGCCAGGGCGACAGGAAAAAAGAAGAAATAGAAAAGAAAAAAGAAGAAATAGAAAAACAAAGAGAAGAACGAAGAGAAAAACAAAGAGAAGAACGAAGAGAAAAACGAAGAGAAAAACGCCAGCAAAAAAGAGAATCGGCTCAACGCCGCCAGACATGCGAAGAGGAAACAAAGCGTCTAATGACAGTGTTCGCAAAAAAACGGTGCGCCGAAACCAAGTTTAAGATGAGAGAGGACACAAGGCGAGTATTCATTGATTGTGGGTACCATCTCGGTCTTGCCACTGAGTTTTTTCAAGAGACTCATCCGGAGTCTGAGAAGTTCGAGTACTTTGCTTTTGAGGGGAATACAACTTTAGAGTGCCCAGAC
>SDBT01003305.1_pt1 | contig 27982 bp, 28 predicted proteins | sample 2277101 | NCBI WGS metagenome assembly SDBT01 (sample SAMN10404973, study PRJNA504765) | marine sediment metagenome | isolation source: marine sediment core GS10_PC15, 103 cmbsf | place: Arctic Ocean: Southern Knipovich Ridge | collected 2010 | reverse complement strand
CCGAGAAAACCGTTGAGGAATATGCGGCGGAAGGGAAGGACTACGGATCGAATCGGGTGGTCGGGACCATGATGAAGCTCTCGGCCTTGACCACGGGAGGCAAAAGGGACCCCGAGAATAAATTGTTCTATAGCTGGCGGCAGTGCCTGAACGCGGCCCTGCCGCTGGGCGCTTACGGGGCCTCGGATACGCACTCGTCTAACGGGATCTGGTGGATCGTAGCCGGGTTATGGGTCAAGGAGAAGAACAGAAAGGCCATTTTCGACGCCATGTTAAAACACCATTCGTTCGCCCTCGACAATCGGCTGCGGGTAATTGACATATGGGTTACCCATCCCATCTCCGGAGGGGCCGGCAAAAATCTTCCGGTAGTTCGTATGGACATTCGCTTCTGGCTAAACGATCACTTCATGGGCGCCAAATGCCGGATTAACTCTACGCCGACCGCCCGGATGTATGCCTTCAGCAATGACCCGGAAGACCCGATTCGGGAGATAGTCTTTGTCAGGGACGGGAATGAGGTCCATTCTGTCCGCGGCACCGGGACCAGCACGGCCGAGGCCGTCTGGCAGGACAAGGGCTGGCAGCCGGGCCGGCACTACTATTATGTGCGGGTTGAGCTTGCGAGCGGCAACCTGGGTTACTCCTCGCCGGTCTTTGTTAACTATTAAAATAATGATGCATCGAAATAGAGACCGACTGGAGATCAGGGGAAAATTTATCACAGATAATGCGTTAATGTAGGGGCCGACGTCTCTGTCGGCCCGAATCCTTCGGCAAGTTTAGAACAAGTTATTAAACCCGAAACAGTAATTGTAGGGGTTCGATTCATCGAACCCGATGGGCTCCGATGAGCATCGGAGCCCCTACACTAAATAGGTACAAATAAGTTGTCAATATACCAATCCTCCGACAGGCCTTTCGACTTCGCTCAGGACAAATTGCTTTTTTCTCAATAATGTGATAGCTTTTCTTCATGATGGCTCTCCTCCCCGCTTTCTCTTCCTTTAAATTTGGAACATTACCTCTTGAGGAAAAGACTTTGTAACGGAACTGATATGGCGGCAATAATTCCAAAGGATGACTTAGGAAAGTAATATATGCTTCAGCTCAAGATATGCAATATCCGAAATAACCCAAAAATGTCCGAATTATTGTCCGAAATGAGGCCAGCAACAATAGAAATTTGACTAACTGACAGAAGAGAGGTGGTGTAATAATATGAATGAAGCAAAGAATTTGGAAGAAAGGAGAAAACTACGCTCCCAGTACCGCGGAGAGTATGTAGCTTGGATCGGGAACAAGATCGTTGCCCACGGAGAGAACCTCAAACGGGTAATCGAAGAAGCCAAGAACCATGGAGAGCACCCTGTTATTGACAAGGTTGAGAGGGAAGGAGTTCGGGTAGTATGATTGAATTCAGCACTTCATCCATCGATCGCTTGTTGAATTCTGAGGAATTACCAGAAGTAAAAATGTTATATTTAATTTGTTTTAAAACCACCGTCCCACAAATCTATGGTACTTTAAAGATTACAAATCAAGATGTGTCCTCTTTTTATTTGAATAAAGGGGAGTGAGTGACTATGTCTAATGATGACGGGAACAAAGTAGAGTCAGGGCGGCAGGATTTGCTACTACGTATGTACGATCAAATGTTCAATGACATTAATAGACATATTACTGTCGTTTGGCAGCCAATAACGGTGGTGTTCGGTTCATTAGCGTTATTTGCATCTGGAACAAAGAACATAATATCAATAGATTTTGCTGCAACATTTATCATCCTGCTCGTGGGTTGGTTGATTGCAACACTATATGACTCAACATATTGGTATAACCGTAATTTAGCAATAATTGCAAATATTGAGCGCCAGTTACTCAAACAATCTGACCTCCGACATATCCACTATTACTTCGGCAAACACCGTGCCAAGAATTCAATGCTAACTCATATACGGATTCAGCGGTGGCTCGGATTGAGCATCGGAGCTTTTGTCCTTCTTCACCATTTCTTTAACCAGGTAATAAAGATGCTTCCCTGTATCTCAAATTCAAATATTGACGCCCGCTTAGAAGTCAGTCTTCCATATCTCGCAGCATGGGTTGCTTTCTTTTTTTGCAAATGTGTGCGAAAACAGCGCATTGCATCATATAATGAATTTCGTAAAAACTCACCAGGGATAGAGATAGATACCTCGGGAATTAAATACGGAATTGGGCATCCTGTTGATGGGCAAACTCCAGAAACAGAAATACTGAAGCGTGAAGAACCAAAATCGGACCTACATTCTGGACAGAATAAAATGAAGTAGGAGGCTGATCTCAACAATCAATATTTTTCTACTAAATTGGGCGGGTCCTATCTTCCTGCATTTCCAATGAAATTATTTCTAAATACAATGAAAAAGAAGGCCAACTCCCTTTATACTCTGATGGAGGTACTAATAAGATGAGCTTAAAAGAAAAGGTTAATAAAAGTAAGAATTTTGTTTTCAGCAGAGGAAGAAAATCATTCTTTTGGGAAATTGCTGCTTATGGATTAGTTGCTGCTTTAAATTTCGGAAGTGGATATGCTTTATTTGGATGTGGTGATGATGGAAACGGGAATAGTGGTGATGAAAGTTGCATCCCTTCTGGATTGACCGGGGAAATTGCTTTTACTTCACAAATAGATGGAAATTATGAAATCTATGTAATGAATGCGGATGGAAGTTGTCAAACTAATTTGACTAATAGTCCTGCAAGTGATCAGCATCCAGCATGGTCGGAATAGTGACGAAAGGGGACATAGTTCAATAATTATTATTTGAAGATTATTAGGGCTTCAGTTTTTTAGTTAACAGTTTACGAATGACCGAAGAATCGGGGTCAGAGCTTCACTTAAAGATTGTGACCCCCAATAGACCCTTAGAAGAATTGCTGGATTTCTTAAAAAGACAAGGGAGGTGATGATATGAATAAATTACTTGATAGAATTGCATGTGACCCAAAGATTTGTAGTGGAAAACCCTGCATAAAAGGAACAAGGATTCCTGTTCATATAATATTAGACCTTCTTGCTGCCGGTGAAGACATTCAAGGAATTAAAAGGGCATATCCAAATATTAGTGATGAAGACATAAGGTCATGTCTAAATTATGCTTCATTTCTCGCTGATGAAGAGGCAGGGATTGCCGTATGAAAGTGTTTGCTAATGAAAATCTTTTTGACCCTATCATTGATTATTTGAGAAGTCTCGGCCATGATGTGCTTAGTATCAGGGAAGCTGGACTTTGTGGAATATCTGATGATGAAGTCTATCAATTAGCTTGTAAGGAGAAACGAGTAATAATAACCATGGATAAGGATTTTTCTAGAATGTTTCGTTTTCCGCCCAAATCTTGTGGAGGAATCATTGTTGTAAAAATCTACCGACGAACAGTGGATGAGACTTTTAAAATATTTAAAAAATATTACAAGAGTATCAAAGAAGAAGATTTCAGAGAGAATCTGATTATTATAACTCCTGAAAGTGTGCGCATACGGAGGTCAAAGTCATGACCCTTTGCCGTATATAACAAAATAGGGAAGGAGAGGTCCACCCCTACAATCCGCCTGAAGTGAACCGGCTATCAAATTAAACTAATTCTTGAATAACCTATTCAAAATACCCCGGATGTCTTTTTACCAATCCTTATCTAGAATAAAGATACATCGAAGCGGAGACTGACTAGAGATCATGGGAGAAATCTGTTATGAGGATGCAATCCGGGTATCAACAAGGAGGAATTAGGATGAAAAACGCACTCACCGATTTGCTCGGCATCGAGTATCCCATTATCCAGGGAGGGATGATGGTGATCTCCGGGGCCGAGCTGGTTGCGGCGGTGTCCAATGCGGGGGGACTGGGCGTTCTGGGACAGAAGGGGAACAGCCCGGACACCCTGCCGGCCTGGCGCGAGGAGATCAGAAAGACCAGGGCATTGACGGATAAGCCCTTTGCCGTGAACCTTCCCATACATGTGCCCTTCATTGCCGAGGCGCTCGATATCATCTTCGAGGAAAAAGTGCAAGTAGTGGCTACCGCGGCCGGCAACCCGCTCCCGGTGCTTCCCCAACTCAAGGCGCATGGTGTTACGGTCATGCATGTTATCCCATCAGTGAAGATGGCGCGCCGCGTGGCCGATGCGGGGGTGGATGTGATCGTGGCCGAAGGCGGTGAATCCGGGGGCATGATCGCCCGCGATCGGGTGTCCACCATTGTGTTGGTGCCGATGGTGGTGGATACGGTCAAGTGTCCGGTAGTAGCGGCCGGAGGAATTGCCGATGCCCGGGGACTTCTGGCCGCTCTGGCGCTCGGGGCCCAGGGCGTGCAGATGGGCACGCGCTTTCTGGTCACCCGGGAATGCACGGCCGCCGAGGATCAAAAGGAGGCAATCGTGCGCGCCCAGGACACCGATACCCGGGTAGTGCCCATAGGCAGGGCAAACGCCCGCATGCTCAAAGAGGAGCTGCATCCCCAGGCCATGGCCGGCCAGATCGGGGGCATGATCACCTCCGTGGAAACGGCCCGGGAGGTAATCGACCGCATGACTGCCGCGATTAAGTCGGAATTTGACCGCATGGCTGCAATGCTTTAACCCAAATAATGCGTTAACATCTGAATTACTGGTATATAAATAACTTTTTTGTACCTATTTGTGTAGGGGCTTGATTGTAGGGGTCGGATTTATCCGACCCGCTCCTCCGCCTCAGGCGGATCGGGTTCAATAAACCTGTTCCTGACAGGTTCAGGAATTGAACCCCTACATTAGCGCATTATTTGGGTTCATTCTTGATATAAAAGGATTTGATCTGAGGTCGAGATAGGCGGAATTAAGGGGAACGCAAAGAATTTTTGAAACAAGGAAAAGATAGATGAATTTTACTCTCAGTCGAGAATGGAAAATATTTCTGGGCGTGATGTTGCTTTGCTCTTCGGTGTCTGCTGCCGTTTCTATTTATTTTCCCGATTTAAGGGGTTTAATTGGATTCTTCTTCTTTACTATACCGGCCAATAGTTTCACCTTCGTTCCCTATGAACCTGCCCTCCTTTATTATAGTAAGCCATATGCACCCTTGTGGCTGGCACTTTTAGGAGGAATCGGGACTTCCTTAGCCGGCTTTTTAGACTATCAGGCAGTTACTTATCTGTTCCGATGGAAGAGATTGGCTGCCATCAGGGAACACCGATACTATTTATTGGTGACCAAATATTTTAATAAGGCCCCTTTTAGCTGTATAGTAGTTACCGGCTTTCTCCCCGTTCCCTTTCATCCAATAAAGTTTCTGGCCATTTCTGCCAAATATCCCTTGAGAAAATATCTATTAGCCCTGTTTGTCGGTAGAACCCCTCGCTACTATATTGTAGCCCTACTGGGAGCGGCATTTAACATCTCTAACCTGGGTATCCTTATCATTTTTGCCATTTTTGTCTTATGGGAGATATTCGCTAAAAAGCTCCTTCCGAAATCACGAAGCGGTGAAAAGGCGAAAACAACAACTTAATACTAAAGGAGGAATAAAATAAAGAACCTAACTTTAAGGCAAAGCAGCGGAATCCTTATCCAGGGAACCAAGAACATTATAACCAATAAACCCCTGTGTGTTTCCCTTGAGGTAACCTGGTCATGTACCGGGAATTGCAGGCATTGTGATAAAGGGGGGATAAAAGAGGAGAAGAATCTCCTGGCCCCGGGAAAATATAAAGATTACATCTCGTCACTAAATCCTCCGGTTGTCCAAATTTCCGGGGGAGAGCCCCTTTTAAGAAAAGATGTGGCGGACATAGTCAGAGCCATCAAGCAGCCCGGTGGTCTCCCTCTGGTGATATTAGTAACCAATGGCTCTCTCCTTAATGAAAAGAATTATATCCAGTTGAAGGCAGCCGGCGTGGATAGATTTTCCGTATCCCTGGATTTTCCCAATGAACTCCACGACGAATTCCGCGGGGTGCCGGGACTGTATAAACATCTGGAGGAAGTAATTCCTTATCTTGCCCGAAAATACAAGAATGATGATATTGCCATAAACTCGGCAATAACCCGGGATAATTTAAGCTACATCTTGCCCCTGGCAGAAAAAACCGCTGAATGGGGTGTGGGGATATCCTATAGCGCCTATTCCATTTTAAGAACAGGGAATAAGGATCATTTCATCTCGTCCCCGGAGGATCTGGATACCCTGTGGCAGGGATTAACCGGTTTGATTAAACTCAAAAAATCAAACGGTAGGATTCTCAATTTAGAGAAAACCCTTCTGAAAACCTATCAATTTTTCCGGGATGGATTTATTCCCGATTGCAGGGCGGGCCTGAGGTTCCTGGTGGTGCGGCCCGACGGTTACCTGAATGCCTGCTCTATGTTTCCGGAAAAGATATACTCGACTCAGGAAGAGGTATTGGAAAAATTTACCAAGAACAATAAATGCAGCGGATGCTATGTAGCAATAAGAGCCTATACCGATAAATCATTTTGGAGCGGACTGAAAGACACTATCTCTCTGGGTTTTTCCCGATAGAAAGGGGACAGGGGGGCTGTTGAAAAACCTCCCCACACTGTCATTCTGACCCTGAATGAAATGAAGGGGAAGAATCTCATTCCCATATTTAACACAGTTTTTGAGACTCCTCGCTCCGTTCAGTGAAAGATTTTTGACTTTTTCAACAGCCCCACAGGCTACTTTTTGGTTGGGCAGACAAGGATTGAAATTGGGGACGGCGGAGCTGTTGAAAAACTCTTCTTCAAAGAAATTTTTTCCATAAACCTCCTCTCCCCACCGGGGAGAGGAATGAGGTGAGGGGGATTTTATTGGAGATTCTTGGTTGTAATTGTTCACCCCCACTTCACCCCGATGGATCCCGATGTCCATCGGGAGGGCAAGCCCTCCACCATCCCTTCGACAGGCTCAGGACAGGCAAGGGGGAGGAAAAATGCTTTTTCAACAGCCCCACGGCCTCTACATCTCTGCATTTTCAAGGAAACCATGGTAATGTATTATCTCTTGCGTCAGTAATAAAAATGGGGTTCACTCCTATAAGGGAAGTAAAAAGAAAGGGGGAGCCCCAGGATTACTGGGGACCGAGCCTGATTAAAGGAGGGGATTTTTTATGAAATATGGGGGTTTTTTTGTTGGTGGCCTGGTTCTTCTAATGGGCAATCTATCGTTTGCTGGCGACCTTAAGGTACCCGCAATTCCGGATGGGGAGGTCAGGGTTTTTAAATCATACTACGCTACTAAGAGGGACCGCCCCAATATGAAGAACCTGTTGATGCGAGCCGTGATCGCCTTTGCTCCGGAGAGTTACACGGGGGAGATACGCTGGGAAGGCGAGGGAGAGGGGCGTCAGCTTGTCTATACCCGGAAAGCAAAGCTCAATAACGGGGCGGCGGCCCATCTTACCTTCATCTTCGATACTAGCCCTGAGTTCAGGCTGCACAGCTACCAGAATGTCGTCCATGCCCCTGACGGCACGAAACTGAGAGATGAATATTATGATTTTACGAAACCAAGCCTGAGGTATCCAGACAGGACCTTCCACATCTTTGTGGGCAATATGGTCCTTCGAAGCAGTGAGCTGGCGGTGGGGGTAAAATTACCCTGGAATGTCTGGCTCTCCCCGTTCGGGATCTACCCCTTCCGGTACCGGGTTGTAGGAGAGGAGACGATCACTGTTCCTGCGGGCACTTTCGAGTGTTACAAGATTGCGGGAAGGCTCGTCCCCGAAGGCCTCGCGGATATAACCGGGATTATCCTCAGCAAGGTTATAGGGAAATATTACTTCTGGGTGGAGAAGGGTGGCTCTCACGGGGTTATTCGCATCCGCTGGCCCATTAGCTCCGGGATAGTCCCGGGCATGCGTACCCGATATCAGACCCAGGACCTCATCGAGGTTCGTGTAGGGAAGTAAAGAAATCCCCCGGCTTGCCCCGATGTTCATCGGGGTGAATGCATCGGGGGGGGGAAGGAGGTTATTGAAAATGCCTACTCGACAGAGAGCTATTTTCTTACTCTCTGCTTCATTGCTGATTATCCTTCTGCCGGTGGTTGCGAGGGCCGAACCGTTCAGTATTCCCCCTCTACCTGAGGATGAGGTAAAGGAAACCAAGGTCTATTACAAGGAAGGGGATGTGGGCCTGGAAAAAATGGTGACTGTCCAGCGTATGCTTTACCTGGAGGCCCCGTCCGCCCTTAAATACCATGTCTACTGGGTCGGCGAGGGGGCTTCTCGCCGCCCCGAGATTACCCTCATCGAGGAGCGTAATAACGAGACTACGGCTACATACACATTCTTCTTTCGCCCGGGCGAGCATTTTATAATAGAGGGTTTCAAGGAGATGGTAACGAATAGGGCGGGCAAGGAGATCCGGCGAGAGCACCACAACTTCACCCATCCACTGCTTAATTACCCCGACGACCTGACCCATGCATACACGATTGAATACGCCTTACGAGGTCTTGACTTCACGCCCGGGACCAAGCGAACCTTTCACCTCTGGTTGCCGCCGGCCACAATACTCCCGATGGTAGCCAGGGTGAAGAAGGTTGAGACCATCAAGCTTTCCGACGGCAGCACCTGGCCATGCTATCGGGTTGAATTCAGGCCGGACATGACCAAGTTCTTGGGGGGGATCCTGGGAAGGATAATTCAGCTCTTCGTTCCTAAGTATACCTTCTGGTATGATACCCGCGGGACTCACCCACTCATCCGATACACAGGCCCGATGGGAAAGGGCGGCGCAATGGGGGTGCCAACAGAAATCTACGATACGACCATGATCAAACCCCATCCCGCTGAGGCGCAGTAACCAACGAAAGATCTCGGGGAAAGTTACCACGTTATTGAAATATTGACTTGTTTAAGGCTCCCTTCGACTTCGCTCCCTTCGGCTCCGCTCCCTTCGACTTCGCTCAGGGCAGGCAGGGCAGGCAGGCCCGCAGTCAATAGTCGGTATCAAATAATAGATTTTAGATTGGAGATTGCAGGTCTCAATTCCCCCTCACCTCAGCCTACTTCGCCGTAGTTCAGCCGCCGCTTTAGCTTCCTGCTTTCGCTGTTGCTTCGACGGAGTTGTCCCGGCGAATGTTGCTGGCTACGAAGGCTGAGTTCCTCTCCCCGGTGGGGAGAGGAGGTTAAAAAATTGAAATTGATGATGGAGGGCATTTGCTGCATAATTTAAGCTAAAATAGATGACATCCAGGACAGTAAGGGAGGGAAAATGAACGCAATGAAATCGTCAATCAATGTATCGGTGACGATCGACCCCGAGCCACTGCATCCTTTGCCGAAGACACAATACGGCCATTTCATCGAGCACCTGGGCAGGTGCATCAAGGGAGGGATCTGGGCGGAGGAAGAATCCGATGATATGTTCCTGGGCGGCACCCGGCGGGAGTTGGTCGAAGCCATGAAGTCGATAAACCCTGCGCTTATCCGGTATCCGGGCGGTTGCTTTGCCGACGGCTATCATTGGAAGGACGGGATCGGCCCCAGGGATAAGAGGCCTGTCCGGAAGAACCGGGCGTGGGCCAAGCTCGGCAAGCGCTTGGGTCCCAGAGAAAACAATCGTTTCGGCACGGACGAATTCCTCCAGCTCTGCGAGGAGTTAGGTGCCGAGCCCCAACTTACGGTCAATGTCGGATCGGGCACGGTCGAGGAGGCCGTGGCCTGGGTCGAGTATTGCAACGGGACCAAGGACTCGAGATGGGGCGCCGAGCGGGCCCGCAACGGACACAACGACCCTTATGGCGTCAAGTACTGGTTCATCGGGAATGAGATCTTCGGCTGGCACGAGATCGGGCACCAGAGTCCGCCCCGCTATGTCAAGACCTTTAATGAGTACGCCCGCGCTATGAGAAAGGTCGACCCGAACATTAAACTCATCGGGTGCGGAACCTTCTTCCCTACCGGTAAACGCACCGACATCAACCCCACGGTGCTGAAAGGCGCCGGAGAGGAGATGGACTATCTCTCCATCCATAGGTACGCGCCCAACCTGTATAGCTTAAGGCACCATTGGCGGTATCAGGTACGGCGCCAGGCGGGGAGCCCGTCGAGGAAGATCTATTATGACATAATCGGCACGATCAAAATAGTGGAGGAATTCGTCGAGCAGTGCGTTAGAGATGTGAGGACCCATTCACCTGCCGGCAAGAAGGTGCCGCTGTCGTTCGACGAATGGAACCTCTGGTTCGCCTTTTTCAATGACATTTTCCAGGCCAACTACAATGTCCGGGACGGGCTGTGGGTGGCGGGCATGTTTAACATGTTCCATCGCTACGCCCCGGACATGCCGCTCGCCAACATCGCGCAAATGGTCAACTGCCTGGGCATCATCAGTTCCACTCACCGGGGGACATTTCTCACCCCCTCAGCCATGGTGTTCAAGATCTATACCGAGCACGCCGGGGATGAACTCCTGCAAAGCCGGGTGGACGGTCCGGCCATTCCGCACGAGACCGGGCTGCCGGTCCTGGATGTATCCGCGACCAGGAGCGGGGATAAGGTCTCGCTGTTCGCGGTCAATCTGCATTACGATAACGAAGTCGTCACGACCCTGAACCTGAAGGGCTTAGACATTGATCCCGGTGCCGCGATCATCGAGATGAGCCACGAGAACCCGGTCCAATACAATACCTTTTCTAAGCCCGATGAGGTGCGAATACGCGAGAGGAGCGAAACCATCCAGGTTACCAAGGAAGGGACGGGCAGCTGTTTCCAAATGCGGTTAGCACCCCATTCGCTTACCTGTCTTGAGTTGAAAGTTAAGGATGCATAAAGTGTGATGAGTTTGATTGCGCCGGTGACCGGGCCCCGCCCATGAACTAAATAGCCTGTCCGCCGCAGGAGGATCAGGCGGACGAAGTAGGCTTTGAGCTTTGTAATCTTGTCCTGAGCCCTTCGAGACAGACTTCGTCCTCCTCAGGATTTCGGAAAGGGTGAAGCGTTCAGCCTTCGTAGTCCCGCGTTCACGCGGGACGAAGTAGGCTCTCGAAGGAATGAATTTAACTGGATAATAAGTTATTGATTAAGCCGACAGAATAGAATAAGATAAAGCAATCTGAGTAGGTAGGGGGGCAAAGAAGACTCATAGTCAGACCCGCACTCTTGACAGAATAAAAGGGGGGCAAAAAATGGAAAAGAAAAGAATTCTAATAGTTGATGATGATAAGGCAATTCTAAAATTAGTAAAAGATGTCCTTACCCGAGAAGGATATTCCGTATTTACCTCTGATCAGTCATTAGGCACAAGCAGTAAGGTAGCAGAAATTAAACCTCATTTAATATTAATGGATGTGATTATGCCTGGTCTTGGGGGAGATAAGATTTGCAAAATTCTCAAGGAGAGTAGTATCAATAAGAAAATGATAATAATCCTTTATTCTACCAAAGGTCAGGATGAGCTCAAGAAGTTGGCAGAGAAGGCGGCGGCAGACGATTTTTTAACGAAATCCAGCAATTATCAGGAATTGATTGAGAAAGTAAATTCCCTCCTGAAGAATCCCTAAGGTAGCATAAGAAAAGAATCAATCAGGGTCAAACCCCGACAGGCTGTTGACTAAGTTATTTAAGGCATAAAATTAGCGATAATTTTTGTAACTAAAGGAGGTGATCTATTAACAACGGAAATGCACAAATAAATAGACTTGAGAGCATGGCCTACTGCCCGGAACTCGGAAAATTTCAAGACTTTTTGAGAAAAAGGGTAGTTTATATCGTCTTTTTGATTTTAGGTCTTTTCATGTTAATTCTGAGGTTTCTCAGGGAATATTTTTGATCTTGGTCAAAAATCCCCCTGGTCAAGAAAAAATGAAAAATAAGGTGCAAAGATAAGACCCTTTCATCAAACAAAATAAGTATGATGTCCTCAGATTATGGAGGGATAATCAAATGGTTTCAGCAATATTAGAAAACTTACTTCTTATTTTAGTTGTTGCAATTGCATGTATTCTATTCTTTTGGTTGGTAATTTTAAGAATTATTGCAAAATTTAAAAGCGCTCCTTGCCCGGCAAGTCTTAGTTTCTTTGTGACCAATTCTATCCGTAGGTATTATACGCAGTCGGTATTAGATCGTGTAGGAATACAACCGGGAGAAAAGGTGTTGGAGTTAGGCCCCGGCCCCGGACTATTCACAATAGATGCATCAAAACGATTAGGAGCGAGTGGGAAATTGATAGCTATAGATATTCAGCCTGAAATGATCAATAAAATAGAAAAATTAATAAACGAGAATCAAGTTACTAATGTTGAAACCAAAGTAGCAAGTGCTCATGAACTTCCAATTGAAGATAACAGTATTGACCGCACCTTTTTAGTCACCGTTCTTCCGGAAATACCTGACAGAGAAAAAGCCCTTAAGGAACTGTTCAGAGTTTTAAAGCCCGGTGGTATTTTCTCTGATACCGAGGAATTTCTTGATCCTGATTATCCGCTTGCCAAGAATGTGATATCTCAAGCTGAGAAAGTGGGATTTAAGTTAGGAGAACGTCTCGGTAATTTTTGGCTTTACACCCTAAACTTTAGAAAACCGGGCTAACCACTGCATTTAAAAGAGAAAAGGGGTCAAAGAGCATAGAGTGGTAATTGAAAAAAATGGGCTGTGGGGCTGTTGAAAACCCTTCTTTAAGGAAATTTTTTCCATAAACTTCCTCTCCCCACCGGGGAGAGGAATGAGGTGAGGGGGTTTTATCAGAGATTCTTGGTTGCAATTGTTCGGCCCTATCCTGATTCTCCTCGTCAAGGAAGATGGAAGATGCTTTTTCAACAGCCCCGCTGTCCTCATTTTCCTTCAAGGGATTAATGGCAATTAGGGCCTTGGGACCGGCGATGGACGGCAAGCACCGGTAAATTTAATCTGAATTCGTCCGGAGCAAGACAAATGGAAGTTGCTGAAACGTCCTCCAATCAGTATCCCGCTGCCATGGTAAATATTACCAACCGGTGCAACTTGCGCTGCCGGCATTGCTTTGTGTTTCGCGAGGGAAACCCCAACAACCCGCATGACGAGATGGACACCCAGACGATGCTGGGAAAGTTAGAAGAACTGCAAAAACGCCATGGCATTCATACTATGTTGTGGATGGGCGGTGAGCCGCTGCTCAGGCCCGATGTGTTGTGTGAGGGAGTGAAGCTTTTCGCAAGGAACCACATAACGACCAACGGCACCCTCGAGCTGATAGACCTACCCCGCAGCATCTATGTAATCTCGATAGACGGTCCGCCGGAACTTAACGATGCCGTGCGAGGGAAGGGCTCGTTCGAAAAGGTGATGAACACGCTCGGCCGGGTCCCGGACAAATTCGAGCCGACCGTCATGTGCCAATGCGTGGTGACAAGGAAGAATGAAGATGCTCTGGAAGAGTTGGTCGATCTCCTGCAGCCAACGCGTGGGGAGGGCATTACGTTCTCCTTTTACGTTCCGCCACGAGATGACCGCTCGGAACTAACCTGGGGCTCTCTTGAACCGCGAGACAAGGCCGTGCGCGAGGCAATCAGGCTAAAAGACATGTATCCTGACTTCATCTGGAACAATCGACGCAGCCTCGAGATGATGCTTTCGGGAAACTCGAAGGCCATTACCGACAACTGTCCTTCCAAAAAGTTCGTGCTGCCCCTCTATTTGGAGGGCTCCCAATTCATCACTCCCTTTTGCTGCTATGGCAACGATGTGGACTGTGACCTTTGTGGCGCCTGGGTCGTGTTTTACATTGCGGCCAAGCTCGAGCAGGGTGGCACGGTTGATTATTTCACCGTGTAGGGGGTCAAATCTTTCATCTTGACAACCTTTTTTCGATCCTCTCAATTAGAAAGATTTGACCCCCATTACGGTTATTTTCGGGCCGACAGGGACGTCGGCCCCTACATTCATTCTGTCCGTCTATGGCAGATTGCTCGTGAGATTTGACAAATTATTATCAGCAGCATATAATCACCCTCAGAATGTCAAATGCCAAAGCTCAGTGCAGAGTTCAAAGTTCACAGTGCACCTTGAACTGTGCACTATGAACTATTTTGGTATTTGGATTCAGCCTTCGTAGCCACTACGGCGAAGTAGGTTTTAATCCCGCGTGCACGCGGGACAATTCGTGATTGACCTTATACGCAGACCGTAAATTTATAGGATATGGTCCGGAAAAAGATCTTAGTAATAGATGAAGAGCCATATATTCGGGATACTCTAAAGGTAAAGCTCTCGAGCCGCGGCTATCAGGTCCTCTTCTCGGATAACGGGAAAGAGGCAATGAAGATAGCCGTAAAGAAGTTACCGAACCTTATTATTATAGATATTTTGATCTCCAGTGGCGACGGATATAAGTTCTGTCAGAAGCTACGAGGGCTCCCGCAGACAAAGGAAATTCCTCTTTTCATCCTCACCTCAAAAGCCAAGGATCCGGAGACGGCCTTTAGCTATAATATCTGGGCTCAGCAGTACATAACTAAACCCTTTAGTCTTGATAAGTTAATGAAGAAGATCGAGAAAGTTCTTTCAGAATAATTATAGTCAACGAATAAAACTTATCCTGAGCCCTTCGGCAAGCTCAGAATAAGTCAGACCGGGTTCAATAAACCTGTTCTTGACAGGTTCAGGAATTGAACCCCTACAATTATGCATTATTGATGGATAAATCTTCGTAGGGGTCGGATTTATCCGACCCGCCTTCAAACCCCTACATTAACGCATTGTTTGGTTTAATGGGCAGCATGAAAACCGGGGAAAAGGAAAAAGGGTTGCGGGGAAGCTTAAGGGAGATGAGCCTGCTGGAGGTGATCAAGCCGATCTGCAAGAGCAAGGCAAAAGCTGCCCTGTTTTTAAAGCTTGGAAAAGAGGAAGGTGAGCTATATTTTAGTGGAGGACGGCTGATCCAGGCAACATCTACCAGTCTGCAGGGGAAGGAGGCTGCCTATAATCTGATAGCCTGGAGAAATGGTGAGTTCCATCTAACTAAAGGCAAAGAACCGGGGGAACAAAACATAGATATTGAATGGGAAGATTTCCAGAGGTTTTACCGGGAAGAGATTGAAAAAAGCGTTTTAGCCTTGATCCCGGTAATCCATATGAAGCTATTCTTCGAACTGAGGAACGAAAAGAATGAGCTTATCTACCGTTTCTGCAACTCGGAGGAAATAGACAACCAGATTGGTCTTTTTGATTCCTTTTATAAAAAAAAGATCGAAGAGATTCAGGCAGAGCTTAAATCAGGAGATGAAAAAACCTATCTGAAGACCTCTAGAAATTTTGTCCTGCTGGTAAAATACCTGACCGAACTCCGATACTTTGTAACCTCCATTTTTATTGAGAGCTCAAAAATTGATGATTTCCGCAGCTGGCTGGAAGATGTTCTGGAGCCAAAGGTATTAGACTCTGTTTCCCTAGCCCTGCAAAAGGCGGACAAAAAGGACATCCGGGGGACTATTCTGGTAATTGACGATAGCCCCACGATCCTGGCAATCCTGGAGAATACCCTTTCTGAGTATCACTTTCGGGTTATCACTGCTGAGGATGGCTACGAGGGGATGGTCAAGATAAATGATGAGAGACCTGACCTGATATTTCTTGATGTTATGATGCCCAAAATGGATGGCTACGAGGTCTGCCGGAGAATAAAGCAGAATAAAGAGCTAAGCAAGATACCGTTAGTTATGCTGACCTCCAAAGAGCTGATTGAAGATAACGGTACCGCCTTCCGGGAAGGGGCGGATATGTATGTGCAAAAGCCATTCACCCCTAAAAAAATCTTGACGATTGTCGAGAGTCTTCTGGGTATCGAATGAGCTCAGGGGTATTTGGCTTTCGGTAGATCAAAGGATTTGATCAGTTGAAATCCCCGATTATTTATAGAAGCATAAATCTCTGTCTTTAAAGCCGTATCCACCCAGGTGGTAAATTCAAAGTTAGTATAATCAAGAAGGGGCTGAAGAAACACTATCTTTGAGTATCCCTTTACCAGCGGAGTATGGGAAGGGGAAATGACTGATTCGGTATCTTCTGCCCAGATTTCGCTTTCCCGGTAATAAATTGCCTTAATCTTCAGATCAGTAATAGGCTTTTCTATCAGATTTAAAACCAATAACTGGACCTTCGGCTGCCACTCATTATCCTTCTTATCAGCAGTAGGTCCTAAAACCCACCCTGATTTGATCACGGAAACAGAGATATCTGTTTCCGTGAGAAATTTATTAGAAACATAGCCTATCCTCCCGTCCTGCAATTCAACCAGCGACCATTCCTCCCCTTTATCCATCAGCTTTACCACCTCGCCCATCTTTAACCGGTAAAATACGTGATGATCGGTTCCTGCCCCCTTTCTGACCTCAATATTGCCGGTAGATTTTATTGCGTAAGTTGCCAGTGATTTAAGCTTATCCCTCTCGATAAGCTTATTTGAGTGAAGGCCTCTGAAGTGACTGAAAATCACCCCGAGCAAGAATCCCACCACCAAAATTACCCCGGCAGCAATTATCAAGTATCTCTTCCCGAATGACTGGAAAAAACTATCCTTCATACTCCCCCTCCTCAGCAACCTTTTGCCAGGCTAAGGAAGCTGCCCCTATAAATCCAGCATTCGCTCCCAGCCGGGAGCGTAAGATCTTGACCCTTCTGGCTGGAACCCTAAACGCCCTCCGTTTCACCTCTTTCTTCAATGTGGGCACGAAGAGAGCCCAGGCCTCAGCAACCCCTCCTCCCAGAACTACCATTTCGAGATTTAAGAGATTTATCAGACTGGCAATACCGATCCCCAGATACTTTCCCATTTCCCGGAAGAGCCTTCGGGAGAGCCTATCCCCGGCCAATGCTGATTGGTGAATATCTCTGGAGGTAATCTCTTCCAATCTTCCGTCTCCCCTCCCCACCAACTGAGTCTTTTCCCCCCGCATAACCTCTTCCCTCAACCTTCTTACTACTGCGGTAGCCGAGCTATAAACCTCGAGGCATCCCCTGCTTCCACACATGCACTCAGGCCCCTCCGAATTTACCGTTATATGCCCAACCTCTCCCGCCGTCCCATCGATTCCCTGCCAGAGCTTTCCCCCTAAAATTAACCCTCCTCCTACTCCGGTTCCCAGGGTGATAAGACCCAGATCATTCACCCCCCTACCTGCCCCTACCCATCGTTCTCCCAGTGCCCCACAGTTGGCATCATTCTCCAGGAAGGAGGGAAACCCATGTTCTTTTTCTAGATGCTCTCTGAGTTTGAAGCCGTCAAGCGGGGCAATATTGGGCGATTGCGAGATTATCCCCTCCTTTTGCAGGATTCCCCCGGCAGCCCCGAGCCCCACACCGAGTAAATCAAATTCTTTCGAAGGAAACCTCCTGCTAAGGGCCTTTATCACCTTGGAGAGATTCCCTACCACCTCCTCCCTTCCTCCGGAGGACCCGGTAGGTACATTTAGCATAGCAAGTATGTTTCCCTTCGCTCCGACTGCCGCTCCCCGGATATTTGTCCCTCCCAGATCTATCCCCAAGACATACCTTTTTCTCACTGCTTATCCGCTTACCAGTGGGTTCTAAATGCCAAGCTCCTTCTCCTTGGTCTCCTGCTCCTCCTTACATTCAATGCATAGAGTAGTCACTGGCCGGGCCTTAAGTCTTTTCTCCGATATCTCTTCGCCACAGATCTCACATATGCCAAAGGTCCCATCCTCGACCCTCTTCAGGGCATCGCGAATCTTTAAGATTAGCTTCCTTTCCCGATCCCGAATCCTTAGAAGAAAATTGCGTTCCGATTCCAAAAAGGCCCGATCAGTAGGGTCAGGGAAGCTTGCTTTTTCACCGGTCATCCCGCTCACTGTTTTCTCCGCATCGGCTACCAGTTCCCTGAACCTCTTTGTCAGGATGGCTCTAAATTGCTCCAGTTTCTCTTTGTCCATCGAGTATTACCTGATCCTCTATGGTTTGTGTCCACTTAAGTTTAGGTTAGATCAATTTCGGCCAAAAGTAAAGAGAAATCCTCTCCCGGCCTTTACTAACTCTTTATTTCCTGATAAAGTTATCGGGTAAGGTAACCATGGGATTAGGGTCTTCAGGGAGTAGCCCTGTCCGCCATAGTCCGCCGTAGCTTCAGCGAAGGAGGACGACGGCGGAAGGGAATAGCCGAAGTTGCGAGCGAAGCGAAGCAAACCCGACGAGATTGCTTCGGGCTTCACCCTCGCAATGACATGCAAGGGAATAGCGGGGACTTGAATCCTTGAACCCTATCTTTTGACATTTGGATTCAGCCTTAGTAGCCACTACGGCGAAGTAGGCTTTAATCCCGCGTGCACGCGGGACAATTCGTGATGAGCGTAAGATTATGTTAAAGAAGATCACTATCTTAACCGTAGCCTTTATTCTTCTCTATAAGCCCGCCTTCGGCGGACTCAGCCCCCAGGCAGTCGGGGTAAAACCCCTGGGCATGGGAGGTGCCTTCCGGGCGGTTGCTGACGATAACAGTGCCTTGAACTTTAACCCCGGAGGGTTAACCCAATCAATAAAATACTCAGTTGAGGCACTCTATTATTGGAGTGAGTTAAGCGAAGAATTCCCAAAAAAGACCTATCATATATCCATCGTTGATACCAAAACCTCTGGGATTGGAGGTGGATTCAGCTTTACCCGGGAGAAACTAAGTCAAGGGGGACGGAAGGATAGTTTTATTGTCGCCCTGGCAGAACAATACCGGTCCTATCTCCATATCGGCATCAGCGCAAAATACTTTCGCCTTGAAGGAACAGATAATGATTCCTTTTTCGCCGGCGACATCGGCATCATTATCAAACCCTGGCAGCAGTACCTCTCGGTAGGAATAGTAAGCCATAATCTATTTGCAACCGGAAGTGAAGACACTTACCCCCAGCTTGGTCTCGGCTTAGCTACCCACCTGAGCAATGCTATTACTCTGGCCGCCGACACAATAAAGGACCTGGACAGTAATGGTAAAGCCAATTTCCAGTATAACTTTGGAGGGGAGGTGCTCATGCGAGAACAGCTTGGACTCAGAGGAGGGTACTCACGGGATCAGCACTCTGCCGGTAATTATTACTCCTTGGGCTTAGGCTGGTATGCTCCCCGGCTTACCATTAACTATGGATTTCAGCAGGGTTTGGGTGATCTTAATCTTAGGGCTCAAAGTGTCTCATTTATTATCTATTTTTAACACCCATCCCGAATTATTGTGGGTAAAAAATCCAAATATCAAAGTCCAAATGCCAAATAAATGTCAAATGACAAAATGCCAAAAGATTTTTTCTTCTCCGAATTTGGCAGTTATCTCTTCTAAATCATATATTTTATCATTTAGGCTTTGGATTTCATTTGAACTTTGAGCTTTGGCATTTGACATTAGATCCTCTTCCTCTGACAATAATAATTCTGTCGGTGAATTCTATCTACCCACTATATTCCGTGAAGAGCTATTTCTAACCATCTACCCCCCGATCAGAGACATTCTCCGGTGATAGTTTCTAATGGACCTATCCTGGAGCATATGCCCCGGGGGCTTCTTCCTGACCGATTTAAATAGTAACTGCTCGATCTCGGCATCGCTTCCCCCACCCCGGAGCACGCACTTCAGGTCAATCTCTTCGTCAGAGAAGAGACAATTCCGCAGCTTCCCATCGGCAGTGAGGCGGATTCGCCGACAGGAAGGGCAAAAACACCTGCTTATCGGGCTAATAAAGCCAATCTCTCCCCGACCATCCTCGAAGCGATAAATTTCAGCTACCCCATCCCCCTGAACCGGATAAAGCTTTTCATAACGACTAATCTTTCTGAGGGCCTCGTCTAAAGAGAAAGAAGAAAATTGCGGCTCATACCCATCCCCAAAAGGCATATACTCGATAAAACGAACCTGATACCCTTTAGCTTTGGTCAGAAGAGCAAACCTCAGAACCTCATCATCGTTAAAACCCTGAAGTGCTACTACATTTAACTTGATGGGACTGAGTCCTACCCTTTCTGCCTCTAATAGTCCCTCCTGAACCCGGTGATAATAATCCTTCCCGGTTATCCAGCGATAACGATCCGGCAAGAGGGAATCCTGGCTCACATTTACCCTTCGCAGTCCGGCCTGGGCCAGAGAAAGGGCAAATTCCTTTAAAAGCACTCCGTTAGTAGTCAGTCCGAGATCTTTTACCCCCGGAATCCTGAGTAATTCCTTAATCAGAAAAACTAAATCCCGGCGGATCAGAGGTTCACCTCCGGTTATCCTTATTTTTGATATACCTTTTGCAGTAGCTATCCTGGCAATCTTGAGTATCTCCTCATAGGAAAGGATTTCTTCCGGCAGCAACTTAGCAATCCCCGCAGAAGGAACACAATATCGGCAACTAAGATTGCATCGATCGGTCACTGAGATCCGCAGATAGTCGATTTTCCTGTTCAAGTTATCGGTAAGCATTTACTCCAGCCTTAGATCATACTTAAAGAAGCCCTCCTCAGTAGGGGAGCCCTCCTTTATAGCGTATTCCGTTGGGGCGGTTCCTTCCTTAAAGGCCTCAAAGACAAAATTCCCTGACTCGGGAGTAGCTAAAAGCCCGGTCTCGACATCGATCTTGGCAAAGACAATACCCTCGGGCACCGAAAAATCCTTGACCGGGCTTCCCGCCAGGACTTCTTTCATAAACTCAAGCCAGATAGGGCTGGCCGCCTTGGAACCGGTCTCAAACCTACCTAACGAAGCCTCATAATCAAATCCCACCCAGACACCAGCTACCAAATCAGAGGTATAGCCAACAAACCAGGCATCATGAAGGTCGTTACTGGTTCCGGTCTTTCCGGCAACCGGCCTTCCCAGCGCTTTTATCCTCCAGCCGGTTCCATGCTGTACTACATTCTTTAAAAGATTAGTCATGATAAAGGAAGTCTGCTCGTTGATTACCCTCTCCGGCTCCTCAATATAGGGGTAGTTTTCCTCGAGGATATTACCATCCCTATCTACTATTCTCTTGATAAATATAGATGGATGATAGTAGCCCCCAGCAGCAAAGACTCCATAGGTCCTGGTCAACTCCAGCAGAGAAACCCCCGATGACCCTAAGGCAAGTGAGAGGTCTTCCGCAAGGGGGGAGTCAATCCCCATCGCTCTTGCATAATCAATCAGGTAATGAATTCCAATATCCTCCAGGATCTTAACGGTTACTACATTCCGGGAGCGAGCAAGTGCCTCCCTGAAAGTAACCGGGCCATAAAACCTTTCCTCGTAATTCCTCGGCTTCCAGCTAGTATCTTTCTCCTCATCATTGAAGATCAATGGTGAATCGATAATAGTAGTAACCGGGGTATATCCCTTATCCAGGGCGGCACAATAAATGATGGGCTTGAAAGCCGATCCGGGCTGTCGTCTCGATTGAAAAGCGCGATTATATTGACTCTTCTCAAAATCATATCCCCCGACCATAGCCTTTACTAACCCGGTATGCGGCTCCAATGTCAAAAGAGCGCCCTGAACCTCTGGTTCCTGTTCTAACGAAACTAACAGAGTCCCGTCCTTCCGCAACTCTTTTACCTTTGTTAGGATCACATCCCCTCCGGAAAGCACCATAGCCGGCTCGCTAAGTTTAGCGTAATAACCTGATTTCAGGTTGGGTGGTAAAGCCCAGGACATCTCTTCTAAGGGAAGGACCCCTGAGCTTTTTCCAATCCTTACCGTTACTTTTTTAGGATAAATCTTAGCTACAACTGCGGTGTACACTTTACCCACTTCCGGAATCTTTTTCTCTGGAGCTGAAGATTCCTGAGAAATAACCTGGACAATGCCTTCAGGATATAATAAAAATTTCTCGGGGACCGTGGGCCTCTCTATCTCCTCCTTCTGAACTTTATCTAAAAAAATCTCTTCCTCTTCCGGATCGAGATTATCCAGGGGACCTCGATACCCCTGCCTTTTGTCCAGTTCTAACAGTCCTTTGCGCAGGGCCCGCTCAGCAGCGCTCTGAATCCGGAGATCAACCGTTGTATATACAAATAACCCGCCATTGTAAAGGCGATCGGCTCCATATTTATTTTCGAGATAGCGTCTGATGTGCTCTACAAAGTACGATGCTTTTTTCAGTGTGCTTTTTTCTCTCGGCCTAAGAATGATCAAGGGAATATTGTATACTCTGTGAGCATCCTCTTCGCTGATACAGCCATCTTTAACCATCCGTTCCAGGACATATTGCTGCCTCTGTTTTGCTCTTCGGGGATGGTTGAGGGGCGAATAGCGGTTAGGTGCCCGGGGTAGACCTGCTAACATCGCCGCCTCGGCTAAATCAATATCGCTTATTGGCTTTCCAAAATAGTTCTTCGCGGCGGCCCTAACCCCATAGGAACCAAATCCTAAGTAGATCTGATTAAGGTAAAGTTTTAATATCTCTTCTTTTGTAAAGTGCTTTTCGATCCGGTAGGCAAGGATTGCCTCGCGGATCTTTCTTGAGATTTTCTTCTCCGGAGAAAGCAGTAAGGACTTGGTTACTTGCTGAGTGATAGTGCTTCCCCCCTGAATAAGCTCTCTGGCTTCAATATTTCTAAATAAGGCCCTTAGAATGCTGCGATAATCTAAGCCCTTATGTTCGAAAAAGCGAGCGTCTTCAGCAGCTACGAATGCCTTTATGAGTATCTCCGGTATTTCTTCGAAAGGAATGATCGATCGCCTCTCCGTATAGAATTCTTCTACTATTTCTTCGTCGTCAGAGAAGATCTTTGTTATGAGATTAGGACGATAATATTTCAAAGAATCTATATCAGGAAGATTATGGGAAAAATAAAGAAATAGGCTAGAAAGCCCTATAATAGCAATAATAATTGGAGAAAAAAAGATAAGGAAAAGGTTTTTGAATGTTATTCTCTTGAAAGCGCCCATTTTCTCTCCCTATATATTTTCAATAGATACAATATAAATTTAATCGAATTAACAAAGTATTTCAAGTATTATTTTCTTAAAGTTTTTAATTAGAAAATAAGGGTAAGATCTATCCCAGATTATGTGTACTGTTTGGTGTAATCCGCCTTAGAAGTATTATAGGGGTGGTCCGCCCCAGGCGGATCAGTGTTCATCCTTACCTGTCCTGAGCCCTGCCTGTGGCGGGGTCGAAGGGAGCCTGTCTGCGGACAGAAAAATCGGCCTCTGCATTAATATATTACCTGTGTTTATAAATAGCGCACAGCATCCGGAAAAGGTACTTATTTTATTTCCAAATTGCCGTTTTAAAAAGCTTTTCCTATAGGAGTTTAAGCTTAATAAATTACTAACCCTTTGATTTTCTTAGGATTTTGAAAATTTACCATAGCCAAGTAATGTTAAGATATTTAAGGTATTTCTAAATTTAAAGTTTTTTAAAAATAATGCTTGAAAAACTAATTTCCCTTTGTTAAGTATAGAAAGCTTTAATCTTGAGGAAAAAGTGAAAAATATTATTGCAATCTGCTCTAACTTATCCACAGCTGTTGATAAGTCTGTGGATAATTAAGAGGTAAAATTATGGAAGATCTATGGGAAAGGTCTTTAGAATTAACAAAAGAAAGAATTAAGTCACAAAATTATAAGACCTGGCTTGAGCCGGTAAGTTTTATCTCCGCTAAAGATGGGGTTCTTACCCTTAAGGTTCCCAATAAGTTTTTTAAGCAATGGCTAACGGAGAATTATATTTCGATAATTAAGAATGTTCTATTTGAGCTCACTTCAATTAATTATAATGTAAATTTTTTAGTTAGTGATAAAAAAGAGAAAAAACATGGAGTTAGCGATAATTCAAAGCAATATTTAAGGTTAAAGGGTAACCTTAATTCCAAATATACCTTTGAAAATTTCGTAGTAGGGTCTTGTAATGGAATTGCTCACGCTCACTCGGTGGCGATCGCAAAATCACCGGGGGGTAAGCACAACCCTTTATTTATCTACGGAGGGGTTGGACTGGGAAAGACTCATCTACTTAATGCCATTGGTCATAAAATACTTAATACTCAATCTAATTTAAATATTCATTATCTTAATTCCGAAGAGTTTATGAATGAGCTAATTAATTCTATCCATTATAATAAAATGAATAATTTTAGAAATAAGTATCGTAATTCTTGTGGTATCCTCCTGGTTGATGATATTCATTTCATTGGTGGTAAGGAGAGAACTCAGGATGAATTTTTTCATATTTTCAACTATCTTTATAATTCACGAAGACAGATTGTGATAACCAGTGATAACTATCCCAAGAATATACCCCAGTTAAAGGAGAGGTTAAAATCAAGATTTGAATCAGGGTTAATCGCCTATATTAAGCCTCCAGAAATGGAAACTAAGATAGCCATCCTAAAAAAGAAGGCAGAACTTGATGAAATTGACCTTCCTAATGAGGTAGCAATGTTTTTGGCATCTAATAATAAATCGAATATTCGGGAATTAGAGGGTTGCCTGCTTAATTTAGCAGCGATTGCTTCAATAAATAATTCTTCTATAACATTAGATTTAGCTCAAGAGGTCCTACAGAATTTTCTCCAATATAAAAAAGAAAATCCCAGTGTCGAGCAAATTCAGAAAACGGTTGCTAAGCACTTTAATATTAAGATATCCGATTTAATATCAAATAGAAAAATGAAGGTTTTTGCTTTTCCTCGACAAATTGCTATGTATATCTGTCGAAAGTTAACTAACCATTCCTTCCCTGAAATTGGGAGCAAATTTGGGGGTAAGGATCACTCCACCGTTATTTATGCCGTAAAGAAAATAGAGAGTAAAATTAAGGAAGACCTTATTTTAGAAAATAATATTAATTTACTAACCAAGAATTTAGAACCTTAATTTAATATTATTTATTATTAAATATGTTTATAACTTAAGGCCTTCCCTTTATAGATAATTTACCCACTTTTTTTTAAACAGTCTATTTACTTTTTTTATTATAAATAACAGCATCTTACCATTTTTATAAACATATTAACAATAACTATTACTATTATTATTATTATTTAATAATATTAATTAGTACTTATAGTAATTATGGAAATAGTAATTTCAAAAGATGAATTTTTAAAAGGTTTATATTTTACTCAAGGTATAGTAGAAAGAAGAACAACTATGCCCATTTTAGCTAATACCTTATTGGAAGCAAAAGATGATTATTTAGAAATTACCGCGACTGATTCAGAAATCGCGGTAAAAGGACGTTATAAAGCTAAAATTATTCAGGAGGGTAGTATTACCCTATTAGCCAAGAAACTATACGAAGTTATAAAAGAGTTAATGGATGCCGATATTCATCTTAAGAAATTAGAGAACAATTGGGTGGAGATTATAAGTGGTGAAAGTGTCTTTAGGTTAATGGGAATGTCATCTGAGGAATATCCGAGTTTACCTCTTTATGAAGAAAAATGCTTATTTGAGTTGGATGGTAAAATATTAAAGGATATGATTGAGAAGACAATATTTGCGGTATCAGAGGATGAGGATAGACATAATCTTAATGGTGTCTTATTTGAGCAAGTGGAAGAAGGAGAAGGTGGTGGTTTAAGAATGGTATCCACGGATGGTTACCGCCTTTGTAAGGTCGATGGAAGAATTGAAGGAATTTCGATCTTGGAGTTAAAGGAAGGGATAATACTTCCTTCAAGGGGGCTTAATGAGGTAAAAAAGGTAATAGAAAGATATGAAGGTAATTTAAAAATAAGTTTTAAAGATAATAATGCAATATTTAGAATAGATTCACTTGTAGTTATTATGAGAATAATCGAAGGTGTATTCCCTGATTATAATCAGGTTATTCCTGGAGAAAAGGGAAGAAAGATAATAATAAACAGGCAAAATTTTATAAATTCTTTAAAAAGGGTATCGGCTATCTCTACTGGAAGATTTCTTAGTGTTAAGTTTAATATTATTCCAGATAAAATAATAATATCAAGTAATAATCCCGAGATTGGACAGGCTAAAGAGGATTTAGAAGTTAAATATCAGGAAGAAGAAATTGAGATGAATTTTAATGCTCGATATATATTGGATATTATAAATACCATCGATGAAGAAGAAATAGAATTTGAGTTATTTAACCAAGCAAGTGCTACTATTATTAGACCAAGAATAGATAAAAATTATACCTGTATTGTAATGCCAATAAGATTATCTGAATGATAGATATTTTTACCCCGCAGGTCCAGGGCTTACTATAACGATAGATAATATTAGATTCTTTAGCGAGAATATATGGTCTTAAGCGGAGTGCAAGATTCTAACTGGGGTTATTTAAGACCTAAGACATCCATCATATCGTAAAGTCCCTTTTTCTGTTTTGTCAACCACTGTGCGGCGCGCAGTGCTCCCCGGGCAAAGGTATCCCGGCTATGCGCCCGGTGAGTAATCTCCAGCCTTTCTCCCTCTCCTCCGAAGATAACTGTATGATCTCCGACAATATCTCCTGCTCGTATCACCTGCATTCCAATCTCTTCTTTACTTCGCTCCCCGATCCTTCCCCGGCGTCCATAGACCCCTACCTCGTTAAATTTCTTTCCCCGAACCTCAGCAATTAGCTCTCCTATTCTAAGAGCGGTTCCACTCGGGGCATCAACCTTTCGGCGGTGATGAGCCTCAACAATCTCCGCATCAAAGTCATCACCCAGGATCCGGGCCACTTCGGTAGTGAGCTTGAACAGCAGGTTAACCCCCACACTCATATTGGGTGCCCAGACGCAGGGGATTATTCTGGCCATTCTCTTAAGTTCTTCCCTTTCTTCAGGGGAGAATCCAGTGGTACCGATTACCATTGGGAATTTCTTTTCACTGGCCAAGCGCAAATGTTCAAGTGAGGCCGAAGGTGTAGTAAAGTCAATAATTACTGACTTATCCCCTGAGGTCTCGATACCTCTCTCCATTATTACTTCCAGATCAGCCTCAATTTTAACCCCGAGTCTGCCGTGACCGGCAACCACACCGGCATCTTTATTTAGAGAGGGATGTTCTTTTCTCTCGAGAGCTCCGATTAGTTTAATATCATTGGTTTCACCAATGATATTGATTATCTTCCTCCCCATCCTCCCCGTCGCTCCGGCAATAATTACCTTAATCATTAATTTCTCCTTAAACCCTCATGGCTAATGAAAACTTACTTTGGATTAAATCCCCCCTAACCCCCCTTTACAAAGGGGGAAATCTATACAAGTCCACCTTTATTAAAGGGGGACTTAGGGGGATTTTACAACCTTAGATCATATCAATTTATAATCTTTAAGCACTTGCTTTAGCTTCTTCAGGTTTATCTCCGACATCGGGGCCAGAGGGAGTCGGAGCTCCGGAGCTATCTTTTTCATCAAGGAAAGAGCAGTCTTTACCGGAATAGGATTGGTTTCCAGAAACATTGCCTTATTAAGGGGCCAGAGCTTGTAATGGATCTTCTTTGCCTTCTGGTAATCCCCGGCCTCAAAGGCATCTATAAGTCCGGCAACCTCGGCCGGCGCTATATTGGAAGTCACTGAAATAGTCCCTTTCCCTCCCACGGCCAGAATCGGGAGGGTGGTGAAATCATCTCCCGAGATCACAGAAAAGTCATTCGGGCAGAGATGGATTATTTCGCTTACCTGCTGAAGGGAGGCGGTAGCTTCCTTGATTCCTACGATATTCTTTAGCTCAGCCAGCCGGGCCACGGTTTCTGGAGCCATATTTACCCCGGTCCGTCCGGGAACATTGTAAAGGATAATGGGGATATCCACCTCAACAGCAATCTTCTGGAAATGCTGAAATAGGCCCTCCTGGGTTGGCTTATTATAATAAGGGGTTATCAATAGGGCTCCATCAGCGCCGCCTTTACGGGCGTGACGGGTAAGCTTAAGAGCCTCTTCCGTGCTATTGGAGCCGGTACCGGCGATGACCGGCACTCGACCCCCAACTGCCTCAATGACTATTTCGAGCACCCTTTCATGCTCTGAATGAGAGAGGGTTGCCGATTCCCCGGTGGTTCCGCAGGGAACGATGGCATCGATTCCATTTTTAATTTGAAACTCGACTAACCCCTTTAGTGCCTTCTC
>SDBT01003304.1_pt1 | contig 27987 bp, 39 predicted proteins | sample 2277101 | NCBI WGS metagenome assembly SDBT01 (sample SAMN10404973, study PRJNA504765) | marine sediment metagenome | isolation source: marine sediment core GS10_PC15, 103 cmbsf | place: Arctic Ocean: Southern Knipovich Ridge | collected 2010 | reverse complement strand
GGCCGGCTCGGCCCTCCATCTCTTTCGTCCTGCCGGAGGGCGCCCCGTCCGGCCCCCGCCGGCGAACCACATCCTACCAGAAGGGCGCCCCGGAACGCCCGATGACTGTCGTCAGCCCCCGTTGGAGGCATGAAGCACCTTCGTATCGTCATTATAGTGTCAACTGCCAGGCGCTCTCGTGGCCATGGATGGCCATCTCGACCCCTTCCCAGGACAACGAATGTGTCCTATCATGCTTTGATACAATGGCTTATGACCATCTAGGTGGTCAGAAGCGCCGGCGTTGGCACAAGCGACAGGGTCGGATGGCACAACTCGGTCGGCGGCTTACATACGATCACTGTAAGCGCCTGAACACCGCTTCTGCAAGGCGCCTACAGTGTCGCTGGAAGCCCGGTGCAGCCGGCCTGCAGAGCCCCGTCCCCGAGGGGGGCCCGACCCGTCACGAGCAGACGTGAGAAGAGAGTAACGAACGCATACGCCGCAGCCAGGGGAACCACCCCGTTACCGCACAGTCGCAGTCGGTCCAGTATGTCGGCCACCCCATCAGATACTCCACGAAGAGCGGGTTGCAGATCGGGAGTTCGTCGCAGGAGGGCAGTCCATTCCTCAAAGTGACCGGGGCCAGGTGGAAACGCTGGACAAACCAGCAGACCGCCTCGGGCAGAAAACGCTTGCCTGTGAAGGTCCGGACCCGACGCGCCGATGACAGGGGAGTCGGCCACAGGTCGCCGAACCCGACCGGGCCGGGCTCGCCGTAGCCGGGGCCGCCCGGCACGGGCCCTGTAACCCAGCGCGAAGAGACGTTTCCTCTCGTGAGACGCGCCGACTTCTGCCGCAGAGACCAGTCCCGCCTCCACAACGTAGCCCAGGGCCGCCAGGTCGCCGCACACGGCGTCAAACCCAAGTTGGACGTGCCCTGCGACGTTCTCCACGAAGACCAGCTCAGCGCGCGTCTCAGCAACGATCCGACGAACGTGGGGCCACAGGTGTCGAGGATCGCGCTGACCACGGCGCTTGCCGGCTGTGCTGAATGGCTGGCACGGGTAGCCTGCAGAGACGAGATCCACGACGCCACGCCACGCCTTGCCGTCGAAGGTCTCAGCGCAATCCCACAGAGGAGCCGAATCCAGGGACGCGTCTCCCATCCTGGCCACGACAGTGGCCGCCGCACGAGCGTTCCGCTCGACGTAACAAACGGTTCGTAGCGACTCGCCCAGGGCCAGCTTGAGGGCGACGTCGATTCCGCCGGCGCCGCTGCACAGGCTGAGGTGATTGATGTAGGCACGTGGAGCCAGGCCATGCGCCTGCTCGCTTTCCAGAGTCGCCGTTGGCATCGTTGTTGCTGTCATCGTCTCCGTCTCACTGTGCGCCGGCCCCCCTGGCTGGGCTCCCCTAAGAGCCCGGCGGGCAAGCAGCGAGTCGCCGCTTGCCTGGGGCCGGCCACCCATTCAGGCGACCGCCAGTGCTCGCGACGTGTTGCCGATCACATCGGCAACACGGGCCACCGAGAGTTGAAGCCCTGCGGCCGCGCGGCGCTGGGTGCCTTCTACGGCGCCCGTCTCCCGGATCGCGGCGCCCACGCTCTCCATGATGCGAAGCTCCGCAGCGGACGGCCGCAGGCCGGCGCGTCGCAGGAGCGTGCCGACGTCATCCATCCTGCTGAGCGCGACAAGGAACGGCAGGTGGCGGTTGCCTCTCTGCAGCCGGCCGGCGGCCGCGCTCCGCATGCGCCGGACCGCCCTCTTGACTGTTGCGCGCGGCATGCCCAGCTTGCTGGCCGCGTCCGTGATGGCCCCCATGGTGTAGCCCCTGTCGAGGACGCCACACATGTAAGCCGCGAACGCTCGGAGCTCCACGTCGGTCAGCAACCGCTTGGCCCACGCCCACAGCTTGGCCAGGTCCTGCCAGACCGACGCGCGATCGACGCGGGCGACCGGCTCGCGACCCAGGGCCGCGGTCGGGCGGCGGCGGCCGTCCACGCGCCAGTGCCGGGCCCTCAGTCGCAGGCAGCCGAAGATGTAGCTCCTGGGTTCGGAGTAGCAGTCCAGGTCTCGGCGCAGCAGGAGCTCGGCGCCGTAGACGATCAGGTCCTGCACGAGATCATCGAGGTCGGCTGCCGGGCGCCAGCCGGCCGTAAGGGCGGCGGCCTTTGCCATGCCCTGCAGCATCGTCCACATCTCTGCCGAGAGTCTGATGCCCACACGTCTCTCCTCTGTCAGCGTTACCCGCGAACGGGGCGGCGCCCTCTATCGACCACGCGCCGAATCGCGCGCACCTCGCGTGTCAGTTCGGCCAGTTCGTCCGCAGTGACTGTGCCGTCTTCAACAATGGCCCATAGGAGCGGGGCGATCACGGCGCGCAGCTGGCCCGCCTCTCCGCGCAGCCTTTCGGCCTGCGCGACGTTGCGGACGAGCGGCTCCTTCATGAGGTCGGCGGCGATCTCTTCCCGGCTCAGGATCATCCGCGCCAGCCTCTGCATCTCAGGCAGTTGCCACAGTTCGTCGGCGAGATTCTGTTGGCGCACGGCGGGATCGACCTTGGGGAAGGCGGCTTCGGCGACGCCCGGCAGCTGCCCGCCGGCCGCGTCCGCGATGGCCTGCGCGTAGCCGGCCGCCCTGGCGAGGACAGCGTCCCGGTCGGCCTGGCGCGCCTGCCCGGCGGCGGGCGCGTCGATCGCGCGCATGGCCGCCATCGCCAGGACACGCTCAACGGTCGCGGACCCCTTCACCAGGCCGACCCCGAGTTTGTGCTTCGCGGCGGCGCCGGGCGGGAGGTGGCGGCCCATGCCTCGGGCCCGCGCCTCCGACTCCGCGATCATCTCTTTGCCCAGCGTCCGCATGGCGAGAGTGATGTCGGTCAGCACGCCAGTGAAGCGGCCGGACAACAGCGTCGCCGCCGCGTCGACGCCGTCGAGCGCGGCCAGCTTCAGCAGGTCGACCCGCGCGTCCAGGTAGCCGAAGACGTTGGCGGCCTGGCTCTGTATGAACGCGCCGACCCCGGCGGCACCGGCCTTCAGACTCTCCCATGAGACGGTCCGCCCCTCGAACCACGCGCCGATCTCTTCCAGCTTCGTCAGCAGCGTGTCCAGGTGCCCGGCGATGAACGCACCTGCAGACGCGGCCGCCGCGCGCCACTCGACCAGCCCTTCCGGCAACGCCTTCATGTGCTCCTTGATCGTCTCGGCAATCGGCGCGCCGTAGCTGATAGCCAGGTCCGTCAGGGCAACCCACGTGCGCGCCGCTTGGGCCTTGAGGGTGTCCATCCGCCGGCCGAAGTTCTCTTCCGTCTTGCCGCCGGCACTGCCGACCCGGCCGATGGCCTCTTCCAGTTCGGGCAGCAGACGAATGAGCGAAGACACGCCCAGCAGGGCGCGCCGGTCCGGGAAGATCCTCTTCAGGTCTGGCACCGACATGCCCTGCAGCGTCTTCAGGTAGCCGACCAGTCCGCCGCTGCGCTGCAGGGCGCCGGGGTCCGTCGTGGCGAGCCGAAGCAGGAACCCGCGCAGCTGCGTGGCGACGATCTCCGGCGGGCCGGTCTGCGCCATGATGCCGAGCGCGGCCAGCATCTCATCCAGGCTGGCGCCGGCAGAAGCGGCCGCGTTTGCCACGCCGCCGATGACGGCCGCCAGTTGCGGCAACTCGATCTGCCCGACGTCGACCGTCTTGAGCAGCTTGTCCATCACCTCGCGGGTGCGCGAGGCGTCGATGTTGAAGTTCCGCATGGTGCGGCTGGTCGCTTGCACCACGACGGGGAACTCCGTCCATCCGGCAATCGACCCGCGCAGTGTCGCGTCGAGGAACTTCATGGCCTCGGCCGGCTTCGTAAAGCCGGCGCTGATGACCTGGTAGTAGCCCTCGAAAACTTCGGTCACGGCGCGGCCGGTCTCGACGGCCAGGTCGCGCAGTTCCATCCTGACTTCCTGGGCGACCGGCCCCAGGTTGATGATGGTCTGGACCTTGCTCCACGCGTCCTCGACGTTGGCCGCTGATGCGACCGCAACGGAAGTCAGCGCGATGAACCCGACCGCGCCGACGGTCGCCGCCTTGCGCACGGCGCCCAGCGCGCCGACCGCCAGTTTGACCCCGCCCTTGATGATGCCGACGCCCGTGCGCACTGCCCCGCCGACGATCCGCAGTGCGCCGCCGGCGGCCGCCTTGACCCCGCCCAGCAGCCCGCCGAAGAGGCCCCCGCCCAGCAGCCCGCCGGGAATGATGCTGCCCATGAGTCCGCGCCGGCCGAAGCCGATGCCCTTCGCCGTGCGCCCAAGACTGCGCAGGTTGCGGCGCAGCTTGTCGATGTTCCGCCCGGCGCGGTTGCCCCGGAACAGGACGTCGATGAAGTATTTCAGGTCGCGGGCCATGGGCCTCTAGTCGGCTAGGTCGGGCAGGAACTCCGCCACGGCATGCAGCAGCGAGTAGGGCTCGCCGAGCCGCCAGCGAACGAACAGGACGGCGCTGCGCAGCTGCTCATCGATGTGTTGGCCATGCTTGGCGAGCCAGTAGATGTCGAGGAGGCCGCTGTGGCCCGTGGCCAGGCCGTCAGCGACCTCCAGGCTCAGTTTCCCAGGTGGTAGGCGGCACCGGCGAGGATCCGCGCGACCACCTTCAGGGGCAGCGCCTGCACGAAAGCGATGCGGTCGGCGCTCGGCGCGTCGGCAGCCGGCAATGCCGGTATCGGATGGCCCGTGGCCTCCTGCCATTCGGGCAGGTCGAGCGTGCTTACGACAGCCCCGAAGATGTCCGCGACCGTGCTCCACACGGCCTCACGAGTCTCGGGCGCGCAGAGCTCCAAGAACACCCGCAACCCCGTCGCTTCGTCGCCGGCAGCCGCGCCCACTGCGGTCGCCACGAGCGGCGCCAGCGTGCCGACCAGGGAGAGGACCTTATCGGCAACGGTGCCCGACGCGGCCCGCAAGGTGGCGCTGTCCTGGTCGCCCAGGCTGACGATGCACCTGTAGAAGTCCAGGTCGGCGATCCACTCTTTGTCGCGCAGTCCCGCGACCATGCCGCGCAGCCGGTCTTCGGCGTTCGCCTCTTCGCCCGACGCCACGTCGGCCGTCGCTTGCTCTTCGGTCCGTTCCTCGTCTGCCATCGCGTCCTCCAGTCCGTCTCGGGGGGGGGAAAGGTCGGGCGGGGCGCCGGTTCGCCCCGCCCCGTATCGTTTGCCCGGCAACGGGCCGGGCCCGGGGTCCTATGCTCCTGCGGTTGTGGTCGTGAAGCCGGGCATAGTCGTTGTCCCGCCGCCGGCCAGGTCGACGGCCCACTTCACGTCGATGCCTCGATCGTCGGCCGCCGCCTCAAAGCGCGGCGACTCCTTGGCAAGCTTGCTCGGCGTGCCGTCCTCGGGACTCTCCGCAACGAAGAGGCGCGGGAACTTGACCTGCAGCAGGTGGCCGGCCGGGTGAATGAAGTTCGCCTCGAAGGTGACCGGCACGCCTGCGCGGAGGGCATCGTTCAGGTCGCCGTCGTAGTTGACCTTCGTAAGCGAGAGCGTCGTGGTGCGCCGCGCCGCCCACATGTAGGTGGTCACGCCGCTGCGGTATGGGCCCAGCGCGAGTTCGTTCTCGGATGCCCACTCCCACTGCTCGACGTCGACGGCCAGGATCGTGCTGATCCTGAGCGTCGAGTGCGAGTGCAGGAACGGCACGACCTCGATTGCGTCGTAGTCGAAGTCGTCTGCCGAGAGCGTCTCCGCGTCGGGGTGCGCAATCTCCTCGGCGGCGACCAGCCCCAGGGTCAGGCGCGTGTCCTGGTCGCCCGTGCCGCTGACGGCGAGCCGCATCGACCGGGCCATGGCGCCCAGGTAGCGGCGCGGGTCGACCGGTGTGAAGTGGTCGACGGTGTAGGAGTTGAGGTTGCCTTCGCCGCTTGCGCCGAGGCGCGTCATGGCCATCGCGATCAGGAACGACGTATGGTGCGGCCAGAGCGCCGTCGTAAAGTCGCCCTCGACGTTGTTGTGCGTGGGGACCTTGATCCGGCTACTGACGGCCCCGCCGAAGTTCGTGTCCGGCGTCCACAGGTTGGCGCGGGCCTTCAGGCCCATGCCGTCATCCAGGTAGGGGGTAACCAGCCAGGACGGCACGGCCGGCACCTCTCCCCAATCGGTCTCTTGCACCATCCGCACGTGCCGGCTCGAGCCGGGATGCGGGGTGCCGGGCAGGCCGCTGCTCATTGTTGCGTCCCTCCAGTTAGGCGGTGCGGCGCATGTGCTGGATTCGCACGACCAGCTGCGCTTCCCAGCGCACGCGCCCTTTGGGTTCGTCTTCGACGGCCATCCATCGGGCCGACCTGATCTCGACGCCGGTCACGCCGGCCAGGGCGTCGAGGCTACTTCTGTTGGCAGCCGCCACGACGTCGACGGCGGCGGCGACCAGCTCCTCGCACGGGGCGGCGTCCTGCCCCAGCGTGGCGATGCCGACCTCCAGGTCCTGTGGGTAGCCGGCTGCCATGTTGGACGACTGGTCGACGTCGAGCTCCGCCGGCGCGACGGACAGCGCGGGGCAGACGGCCGGCGTCAGGTCGTGCTTGCGCCGGATGCCGGGACCCCACGTGAACCACGTCTTGATGTCGGCATTGAGCGTGGCGTCGGCCTGCAGCTTGCCGAGCAGTGCCAGCCGGGCCGTTGTCAGAAAGCATGCCACGTGTCGGTCCCTCGCTTAGACGCCCATCGCCCGGTCGGCCTCTGCCGCCAGGACCTCGGCGCCGTATTCCCCGTCATCCCGCGTGAACGCGAGCCAGGGGTGCGGCTTCGTCCGCACGACGCGGGTCAGGACAAAGAGCGCCTGGAAGCCGGACCCGTCCTGGCGTCCGAGCAGGAGCGTTCGCTTGCCGCCGCGGCGCGCCAGGGGCATCGCCAACGTCAGGTCCCCGAAGTCCCGTGGCCGCTTGCCGTAGGCGGCCCGGTCGATGGGGATGGCCAGCATGCGGGCACGGCGCGGGCGGATCTCGCCGCCCTCCTGCAGCTGTCGCGCCTGGCGCGCGCTGCTGCCGATGCGGATGCCTTCGGCGTCGCCGATGACCCGGGCGGCGATGCTGTCCGCGAAGTCCTGCGAGTGCCGCGCCGGCGGCGACCCCCCGGCGCCCGGCTCGCCGATGGGGCGCACCGGCATGGACTTGACGATGCGACGCACGGCGTGGCGGCCCACGTCCTGCAGCACCGCGACAGGGCGCTTGCAGAGGCGCAGCAGCCGGCCGAACTTCTCGCCCAGGCCGCCATCGTCCGTCGTGACTCTCATGTCGCTCACGGCTGTCGGGAACCCCTGCCGAAGAGGCGGTCACTGACGTCATACTTCACGCTGGGCGCGCCGCCCGCTTCGGCGGGGAGCTCGGCGATGCCCAGGGTCACGCGGCCGCCAACGACGTCCTGCAGCCACGCGATGTCATCCTTGTATTGCGCCCGCACGTCTTCCGTCACGCTGTCGCGCCCGAGCCGCAGGTAGTAGACGGTCAGGTTGACGGCGCGCGTCTTCAGGACGTCCGGCACGGGCGTGACGGGCACCTGAAACTTCGTGCCCAGGTAGCTGTCGATGATGGCCTCGCCACTGCTGATCGCCTCCGCCACGACCGTGGCGTCCGGCGTGCCGTCATCGTCGTAATCGCTCAGGTCCGTCAGGTCGACGAGTCCGATGCGCGTCTCGACGTCGGCTTGTGTGCAGTAAGCCACGGCGTGCGTCTCCGTTCGGGTTGGCGTCTCTGCCTAGCGCAGAGACGCCCCTTCCCCCCGTCCTATGGGTTAGCCGCTTCCGTCGCTGGCTTGGATCAGCCAGGGCGCCAGGACGGCGACCATGCACCGGCGCCTGCCCTTGTAGGCGTAGACCTCGCGGTAGAAGGCGCCATCGTCGGAAGCGCTGTCCTTCGGCGTGAACTCCGGCCCACTCCGGTTCTGCATCACCATGGGCTTGACGGGGTTCGTGTCCATGACGAACCACGCCTCGCTCGTGCCGAATCGATCGAGCACCAGCAAGTCCGCCTTCTTGTAACGGCGGTTTGTGGCGCCGCCGGCCGCGCGCTCAACCTCGACGATGCTCTCGGCGGTGGCTTTGTTCTCCGGACCGCAGACGAGCAGATCGGCCTTCTGGCCCATGGGGGCACCAGCCGGCGCCGATCTCTGCGCCAACAGCTTGCAGGCGCTATCGAAGTTGTCGCCGGAGAGAGCATCCGTGCTGAGGTTGCTCCACTCGGTATCGTTGCCGGGCCACAGGTGGTCGGTGGCGAAGACGGCCTTGCCGTCGACCCAGGTGTCCGTGAAGCCGCTGAGCAGTTTCTCCGCTGCGAGCCGCAGCGGGTAGAGGGCGGCCCGCTGACCGAGCTGCCGGACGGCCACTGCGTAGCCGCCGACCTGGTCGTCTTCGATGTCGTCGCGCTTGATCTCGACGATACGCGCGAACGTCTTGTTCTCGACGCTTTGGATCCAGGCGCCGATGCTGGTGATGGTGACTTCGTCGAGGACCTCTTCCAGGTCGCCCAGGAGGGCGGCCACTGGATACTGCGCGATCCGGGTCGTGCTGGGCACGTCCACCATCAAGCGCTTGATGTCGTCCTGCTCGACGCTCTTGAGCGCGTCGCGGAACGTCGCGCGCAGGCCGGTAAAGAGCGCCGCAACGGACCCTCGTGTAACAACAGGCATCTGCCATACCTCCATGTAGAGAGAAGGGACCGGCCTTTGTCAGGCGCCGGCCGTGGTCGTTGTCGGTTCGTCCCAGGTCTTGCCGGCCAGCACGGCGGCGTCGATGTCGATCCAGGCCTCGCCGGCGCTCTCGATCCTGGCGATGATGCCGACCTGGACGTCGTTGGTCGTGCCGTTGGCCGCGTCGACGGTCTGATCGTCGACGGCGTAGACCTTGGCGCTCATGCCGGCCTGAGTGAGCCAGCCCTGGTAGTCCAACTTGTAGCGGCCGCGGCGGCGCACCACGACGCTGATGTCGCCGTCTGCGCCGCTGCCGTTGTTGGCCTGCGCAATGGCGACGCCGGCGAAGGTGAGTCCGGCCGTGTCGGCCGCAGCCACGGCGTAGCCGTCCTCGTCCGTGCAGACAAGCGCGCCGGCGTAGATCGCCTCGGCCGCAGCCACGGGGATCGAGAGCAGATCGCCCAGGCTGTATTCGGTGTTCCGGTCTGCTGTCAGTGCAGCCATGGTCTAGCTCCCTCCTGCGCCCTGTGCGACGGGCGGGGCAACGTAATCCTCGCGGCCGGTCAGCATCTGATCGTGCGTCAGGCCGAGCTTGGCGGCCATGTCCTTTTCGTCGTTGGAGATGGCGACTGACTGCGCCGCCCCGCTGCCCGCGGCGGGCGCCGCCGCCGTCAGCACGGGCATGCCGTTGATGACGAGCTGCGCGGCAGCGAAGTCGCGCCCGGCCTCGGCCAGGTAGAAGTCGCGATGCGCGGGCGGGATGCGTCCCGCCTGGATGGCCCCGTCGACCAGGGCCGCAGCCTTGGCCTCGCGGTCGCCGGTCTGCAGGCCGGTGATCGCGTTGAGCACGGCCGGTTCGTCGACCGTCTCGGCCAGGCCCAGCGTCCGCTTGACGGCCGCCATGCCGGCGCCCGGTGCGCGCAGACGAATCACGGCCGCCCGCACGTCCGTCTCGCTGGCCGTGAGCGGCAGGCCCAGATGGTTTGCGAGCTCCTTTGCCAGCGGAGGCATCGCGTTCACCTTGACGTCCAGTTCCGATACCCGCGCGGCGTTGACCTTGACGGCCATGGCCACGGCTCCGTCTGCGGCGTCGGCGGCGAGCCCGAGCCCAGAGGCCATTTCCTCGGGCGTCTGGCCGGCCGCCTTTGCCAGTGTCTGCAGCAGCGACATAGTCGTGCCTCCTGCTATGGGTGCGGCCCCGCCAGATGCGGTGGCCTCGTTGAGTGCCTGCAGTTCCGTCATGAACGGCGTGTTGGTCAGGGCTACGCTGTGAATGCGCATGGGGACGGCGTTGCCCGTCACGGGGTCTGGCGCGCCGAACAGGAGCGCCGGTGACAGGTAGCGGTATTCGCGCTTGCCGATGACGTCCCTCGCAGCGGCCGTCCACAACACGGAGCCCCACAGTTCGGCGTCGTTTGCGCGGAGCACCAGGTTGGTGATCCATCCGGCCGCCGGCGCGCCGCCCGAGCCCTGGGCCGGGCCGACGCTGGCGTGGTGGTAGTCGATGACCAGGTCCGTGTCGTGTGCCGCGTAGTTGCGTTCGTAGTAGGCGACCGCAGCAGCCAGTTCGTTGGCCGTGATGACTTCGGCCTGGCCGGTCGGATGCCCCAGCCACGTGCCCGTCCGGGCGACCATGACCCACTCGGGCACGCGCCCGTCCTCGGGCGCCACTTCGGCTACGAAGAACGTCGGCTTGCTCTTCTCGGTCACAGCAAGGCCTCCACTGTCGGCATGCCGGCCAGCAGCTGCGCGTCGCGCCGGCCCGCGTCCGTCGCGGGCCCGCCGCCGGCCGATGCCAGGTAATAGGCGTCGTCTCGGCTATAGGTCCAGCCGTCCGGCACCAGGTCGTTGTCCGGCAGGCCGTCCGCGACGATCAGCCCTTCGCGCCGGACCTCGATGGCACTGACGCTGACGAGCATGCACTCGCAGGCGTGATGCAGCTGCGGTGCGCGCTCAGCAAACGCATCAAGCGGAGCGACCGTGCCGCAGTAGGACTCGCAGATGGGGCAGGTGCGTGCGCCGCAGAGCCACTCGGCGTAGCCCCGCGAGTCTTGCTCCCTTCGCATCTGCATCCAGGTGGACGCGTTCAGCGCGGCGCGCCTGTTGTTGCGATGCACGAGCCGCGCCTGCCACGCGGCCATCTGTCCGGCAGCCGGGTCCCGGGCGCCGGGCACGCTCAGGCCCAGGCCCTCCAGTCGCGCCAGGAACTCATTCTCCGAGTCGCGCGCCCGCATCGCGGCCATGAGCTCGCGGCCCATGAGGGCGGTCCGCTCCTGGCTCAGTCCCGTCGCCCACCATGCGCGTTGCTTCCCGGCCGGACTGAGTTCGTCCCAGACGCCGACGTGGGGCACGCGCCGCTCGGCCAGCCAGTCCATGGCGTCGGCGGGCGGCGGTGCGTAGAGGCCTTCGGGGGGGGCCTGATTGAGCCAGACCAACAGGCCCTCGGGCGACCCGCCGCCGGCGCGCGCCGTGCGCACAAAGCCGGCGTCATTCAGGAGCACCTTCGGCAGACCCCCTGCCCGGCCCGCGCAGGCGCCGTGCCGGCAGCCTGCAGCATTGGCTACCGGCGCGGCATCCGGCCCCCGGCGCGCGGCCTGCATCAGCTCCTCGCCGTCCTGCGGCTCGTCGATGTTGAACTCCGCGCGCACCTGGCGGAGGGGGATCGGCACGTCGTGGTCGGCCAGGATGCCGTAGGTCTCGGCCTTGGCGCGCAGGTCCTCGGGCCGGTCGACGATGGTGTGCCAGACCGGCACGGGATGGTCGAGGCCCAGGTTCAGCCGCGTGATGGGCGTCAGGAGCTGGTCGCGCATCGTCTCGTCAAAGCCTTCGGCGTCGTCTTCGATCAGGTCGTGCCGGACCTGATTGTGGACTTGCCCGAGTGCCCGCGACCCGCCGCCTTCCCCGCCGCTGGTCAGCAGCTGGCCCATGATGGCAAGGGTCAGTTCCGTATCGGCCTTGCCGAGCAGGCGTTCAAAGATGCGGCCCTCGCCGGCGCGCAGCTGCATCATCTCCATGCGGTTGCCTTCCCGCACGATCGCTGCGTAGTCGTGGCCCAGCGCCTTGACGGCATTCCAGAGTTGCTTTGCCTCGGTCGAATCCCAGGGCACGCTCTCTTTCAGGTAGGCGATGCGCGGCGGCATGCCGTAGACTTCGGCGTAGGCCAGCCAGTCCGCCCATCCGTAGTGGCGCACGATGAACGCCGACACGCAGCGCCGCATCAGAGCGGCGCGCCACAGGTAACCGTCCTGCGAGCGCACGACGTGGACGATGAACTTGTGCTCGGCCATCGCGAGCGGTTCGTCGCCGGACGTGTCCCCCCGGATCATCAGGGTCTCGCCGTCGCCGGCCAGTGTGAAGTGCCGCTGCGGACGGTAGAGGAGGCGGGCCACCCGCCACTGCCCCGGCACGCTGGTCGTGTCCCATTCGATCTCGCGAACGGCGAACCCCTTGCCGATGGCATCGAGCAGACCCTTGCGCGCGTCGCGGAGCCCGGCAATGCCGCCGACGATCTCCCGGCACAGGTCGGCCGCCTTCTCTGCCTTGTCGCGCCCGCCCTTGGGGGCGGCTTCGTCGGGGACGATGTCGAAGTCGGCGCGCGCGACGCCGGCCTTGCGCGTTGCCAGGTGCGAGCCCAGCACGCCGTCGCGCTCTTCCATGTGCTCGAAGAGTTCCTGCTGGGCAGCGATGTCGCCGCCTTCGGCCTCCAGGAGCAAGGCGGCAATCCGGGCCGGCTTCATGAGCGTCGCAGCGGCGTTGTCCCTGGGCACGCGACGCGCACCGAAGTCCTCGCCGGGCGCGGCCTGGGGCGCGGTCGGCGGCCGCCGGATGCCGAGCCGCAACGCAGCTGCGTTGAGCACTCCGATCACGCGGCCGGGCCGGTCTCTGCTGCTGCGCGCCATGGTCAGAGCACCTCTGCGAAGTCGTGCGCGGACTCGACGGCCTGGTAGATGGGGCCGGGCGCGGCAGAGCGGAACGCGGCCGGCAGGAACGCGTCGCAGCCGGCCGCCGCGTCCGGGCCGTCCTTCCATCCGTCCGGGTAGGAGACGAACTGCTGCTCTAGCGTTTGGATGCCGGCATGCGGCGAAGTCGGGAAGCGCCAGCGGCCGGCCTCAAAGGCCTTCGCCAGGCGCTCGATGCGCGACTCCTTGGACTGCGTGGCCGGGCTGTAGTCGAGGGGCAGCCAGCGATTCCGCTTGCGCATCTCTTCGTCGACCAGGTCCTTCAGCAGGATGAACCCGCCGTTGGACTCGATGCCTATGACGCGCGGGTGCCACTCTTCGTCGGCGTCGAAGATGCGCCGCACCATCTCCGCCGGCGTGCCCCGGCCGATCCATACGTCCAGGACGTAGCGGACGCCCGTCTGCCGGTCGGCGCCCACGATGACCAGCGCGCGCGGGCACCCACTGGCCGACTCGCTGACGGCGGGGTCCAGGTAGCCGACCACGTCGAGGCGGTCGGCCCGCACCTTGGCCGGGTCGTAACGGTGCGCGTCGATCCACTGCGCCTGGAAGGGCTTGTCCGGATCGTGCGCCTCCAGTGCGTAGTTGCGCAGCCAGTTCTTGAGTCCCTGCGTCGCGCGGATCCGCGCCAGGTGTTCGTCGCTGAAGCGCTCGGGCCAGACGGTCCCACCGGTCGCGTCGACGGCCGGCCGCGAGTAGTAGCGGGCCAGCGGCCGGCCGCCGGGGCCTTCCACCTCTGCCAGTTCGCGCGCGCGCACCAGCATGCAGAGCGGACCGAAGAACGTGCCGACCACCGTGAAGGTGAACACGTCCGGTTCCATCGCCGGCAGCACGCCGCCCATGAGCCAATCCCACAGCTGCTGCTCGCGGCGGGGGTTCGCGGCGACGGCGTCGTCTTCCAGGTCATCGCCGACGAAGTCGAAGGGCCGCCACGGTCCGTGCCGGCGGCCGCGCACGCTCTGGCGAACGCCGAACGCCTCGAACTTTGCTTCGGCCCATTCGATGCGGTGCGGCTCCTGCGCCGCGCCGCGACTGGCGGCCGGCGGCAGGTGGACGGTCCATGCGTCCTCTGAGCCCTCGACGCTGAGCTCGCCGTAGTCGCAGGCGATGCGCGGGTTCTCCTCGAGCTCGATGCGCACATAGTCCATGTTCTGCGCCGCGAGCACCTGGACCTGGCTGCCGAATATGGTGTAGGGGGTCCGCCGCTCAAGCGTGCGCCGCAGGGGCCGCACCACGGAGAAGAACGTGCTCTTCGCCGCCCCTCGGAACGCGGCAATGAACGTCGGCAGGCAGGGCTCGCCGGCGGCCGCGTTCATCTCCGTGTGGAAGGCAGCGAACGGGGACCGGAAGTAGTGCGGCATGTAGGTCTGGCACCAGGGCAGGATCGGCAGCCGGCGGCGGGCATCCTTCGCCGCGTCGCTCGTGTCCTCAAAGGGGCGTGCCTCCTCGGTCAGCAGATCGAGGATCGCTTCCCTCTGCTTGACGTGTGCCTGTGTCCAACGCGTTGCCACGGCCGACTCCCCATCCGGTCAGAGCAGGAGCCCGCGCAGGTGGGCGCGGAACTTCTGCAGGTCGCGCCAGCGCTGCAGGTGCTCGGCGAAGTCCGACGCCACTGCGCGCACGACGCGCGGGTCGGCCTCTTCCAGGCTGACAATGCCGGCCGCGATCCGGGCCATCTGGTCGCGGGCCTGCAGCGCCAGGGTCGCCGCCTCTTCGGCCTGGCTCGTCACTTGGGCCAGCACCTTCTCGATGCTTTCACGTCCCGCCATTGCCGTGCCTCCGGTTGCATTCCTCGTGGGTGACGCAGTGCTTGCGGTCGCTGCGCAGTTCGGACTTGATGGTGCGCACCTCTTCCAGGATCAGGTCCACCCGCGCGTTCAGGACCGGGACGCTGTCAACGGCCCGGCCGCCGCGCAGCAGGCGGCCTTCGATCGTGTCCAGGTGGTCTTCGATCCGCTGGCGCCAGCGGCCCAGGTTGTGGGCAACGATGAAGCCGCCAAGGAAGCCCCCGGCCAGTGCCGACATCGCAGAGAGAGCCGTGGTGGTCCACATCAGCTGTGCTGTCTCCTCAGCTCGTCAATGAAGCCGGCAAACACTCGGCGCAGGACGCCGAGATCGGCAGGGGAAACGTCGGGTGCCTTATGCGCGTGGGCCGCTACGTCGTGCAGGACGCTCAGCGTGGTGGGCAGGTTGCCGTGCCGCGCCGCCCAGCCCTCGCGCACCTTGTCGAGCTTCTGGATGGCGTCCGCCTCGGCCGTGAACGGCTCGTCTGCCTCCATGCAGGCAGCGATGCGGTCCGCCATGGCGGCGATGGCCCGGTCAAGGGTCACCATCGTGGTGCTGGGGTCCCGCCCGAGGTATGCCTGGCGCAGGTGGGCCCAGTCGCGGCCGGCTGCCTTGTCGGCCGCCATCCACCGCAGGATCGTCCGCTCGCTGACGGACGTGCCGTCAGTGCTCAGGACCTCGGCGATCTCGGCGGGGGACAGACCCTGGGCGTAGAGGGTCCGCGCGTCGGGCAGGAGTCGCTTCTTGTTGGCAGGCACGTCGCCTCCGGGGCGTCAAGGACACCCCGAAGCATCGTCGTCTTCTGCAGGATGGCAAGGCGTGTTTTCCGAAAACGACGCTATATTCCGTATTTTCCGCAAAACATACGTGTTTGCCGAAAACGATGCAAAACCGACGTGTTTGCCGAAAACGATGCAAAACCTACGTGTTTGCCGAAAACGTAGGTGTTTTCCGATTGGGAATCGGGCCGGCGGGCGGGGGGTCAGTCGAGGTGGACGGTCGCAATGAGGCGCCCGTATCGGTCGCGGGCGTAGGGGATCAGACGGACGCGGCGGCCCTGCAGCCGGGCCTCCAGTGCGGCCTTGGCCTCGCGGCCGCCGGGTTCGTCCGTCTCGGGCGCGTCGGTGTCGCGCAGGCGCACGCGGGTGCGCACGCCCCAGGGGTCTTCGACCGTGATGGTGTCGCCGTCGATGACGTCGAAGACGAGGTAGGGGGCCAGCGCGGCGAACGGCCGCGCCGGCGCGCACCCGCCCAAAAGGAGGGCGGTTGCTAGCCACACTTTCATGACACGCCCCATGCGACTGCCCCCACTGGAGTCGCTTGGGATACTACTGCATAGTGCCCGCCGCGTCAAGGCCCTAGCCGTCCGCGCGGACGGCGCAGGTCGGTCAGTCCCTGACCTTGACCGGAAAGGCAGGGCCGCTCATCACTGCAACCTCGAGATCCTGCGCGACCTTGTCGAGCGTGCCGGCCACCTTCACCTTGTCGCCGCCGACCAGCCACAGCTCCACCGTGTCTGAATCCTCATGCTGGATGGCAGTGACAGTCGCCGCATTGATCCTGATCTTCGTGCCGTCTTGCGTCTTGAACGGTGCCCAAGCCATGCTACTGCCTCCTTACCTCAAGTCCACCCATGCCCAGATGACCTGGCCGATCAGTGCGCCGGCCGCGTCACGCGGGGCGCTCGCCCGGTGCTGCCGGCCCCACTTCGGCGATGGCGTCCGCCGGCTCCTCTGTGCCGCCCGGCATGCGATCCCCCCACAGGCGTTCGATCTGCAGCTCCAACTGGGCCAGCCGTTCGTCGGGCGACAGCCGCCCCGGTTCCGTGGCCGGCTCGGCCCTGGCGTGCAGGCGGCGCGCCAACTCGAAGAGCAAGTCTTCGGCCGAGAAGTCGACCAGCACTGGGCCGGACGCGCCGCGCGTGCCGTCCACCACTTCGTCCGGGTGCACCGGCTCCCCCTCGCCGCTTACCAGCCAGTCGAGGTTGGCCTCGGGGTAGTGCGCTTTCAGGGCCATCAAGAAGGGGAACTTCGGCGGATACTTGCCTTCTTCGTAGCCCTGATACGTTCGCGCCTTCACGCCGATCAAGCGTGCGAAGGCCTGTGCGTCCGACGCAGGACCTGCAAGTAGACGGCGCAGCCGATCCAGCCTATTGGCACTTTCCAGCGCGGACGACATTTTCTTGCGTTTCTGGCTTGACACGGCGCAGGTTCTCGCGTTAGAATGCCGCCCATGGTTACGAAGTGAACCGAGGTATTCTAGCGTGAATATGGCCCCTGTCAACACCAAAAGCGAAGACGTCGCCCCCGAAGACCTTCGGGCATACTGCGCTCGGCACGGCGTCCAGTATGCGCAGATCGCCAAGCGGCTCGGCGTCTCCGCCTCCTACGTCAGCCAGGTCGCGTGGTCGGACGTGAACGGCAAGCACGTCACCGCCCAGCAGCTGCGCCGCATGCGCAAGGCCGCCGAAGCCATCCTCTGGAAACGGAACTCCGCATGCCCGACTACCTGACGATCCCCGAGGCTGCCGCCCGTGCGGGACGGACCCCGCGCAGCATGCAGCGCTGGGTCCGCGACGGCGCGGTGGACTCGGTCCTGGCGGACGGGCGCAGCAGCAACGGACGCCGCGTTGCCCTGGTCGTGCTGGCCAGCCTGGATGAACACCTGCAGCGGATCGGCGAAGGGCCCGCCGTCCCCGAGTCGCCGAGCGCCCCGGCCCATCTGCCGGTCCCAGCCGCGCCGACTCCCGCCCCCTCGGGGTCGGACACCCTCGCGGCACCCCTCGCAGATGCGGCCGGGGCGTCCTTGCCCGTGCGGCGCGGCTGCCCGCCGCCCGCGCCCTACGCGCCCGACTCCCTTTCTTACATTCCCATCACGCGCGAGGGCCTGCCGAACGTCGCCGCCATGCGCGACATGGGGCTCGGCTCCCTGGTCGACGAGTTCAACCGCCGCATGCAGGCCGCTGCCGCCCTGAAAGAAGCGCTGGCAACCGCAGCCTACGGCACCCGCCGCGCGACCACGCGCCGGGTCGCCACGCTGCACGGCACGAGTTGGCGCACCCTCTACCGCTGGCAGCAAACGCTCGACGAAGGCGGCCCCGGTGCGCTCATTCCGGACTGGCCCGGCACGCGCAGGTTCGTCGGCTTCCCCCAGCTGCTGCAGGCCCGCATCATCGAGGCCCACCTGCTGACGCACAAGACGGACGCGCAGGTCCACCGCGACGTCGTGGTCGCGTGGTATGCCGAGCGCGGCGCGCACTCGCCGCACCTTTCCACGACGCGCCGTTTCATCAATCGATACGTGCGCCCCCTGGAAGAGACCTACTTCCGCGAGGGGCGCCAGGCCTTCCGCGCCAAGGTCGAGGCGAAGAGCACGCGCGCGCTGCCCGATCCCGGCGCAGTCTGGTCGATGGATCACCGCCTCTGCGACGTGATGGTGCTGCTGGACGGCAAGCCGGTCCGCCTCTACATGACGGCGATCACGGACACGGGCAGCGCCGCGTTCCTGGCCTGGCGCTTCGGCCTGACCCCCACGGCGGCGGGCGTCTGCCACGCGCTGCGCGACGCCCTCATGGTCTTCGGCCCGCCGGACGTGGTCGTGCGCGACAACGGCAAGGAGTTCACGGCGAAGCGGCTCGGCGGCAAGGCCCGCCGGGGCCCCGCCCCCGACGCGTCGCTGATGCCCCGCGACGTTGCCGAGGAGCACGGCATCTGGACCGCGCTCGGCATCCGCCTGGTCACCAGCATTCCCTACACGCCGTGGGGCAAGCCCATCGAAGCGCACCTGGGCGCGTTCAGCAGCCAGTGGGAGAACGAGACGGTCGGATGGTGCGGCCGCAGCGCGCAGCAGAAGCCGGCGGACCTCCCGCGCCTGATCGAGCGCGGCCTGCTGCTGACTGCCGAGCAGTTCGCGCAGGTCTTCGCCGAGCAGGTGGACCGATGGAACGAAGGGCACGTCTGCGGCAAGCGGCCTGCACCGCCCCTGCAGATGCTCCGCAGCCACGTCGGCGCACAGGCCAGGGCCGCCCGCGCGCCTTCGGCCGAAGTGCTGACCTTCCTGCTGCAGGACGTCCGCAAGCTGACGGTCGGAACGGCCGGGATCAGTCTGGACGGCATTCTCTACAGGTCCGCCGAACTGATGCAGCACGTCGGGCGGCGCGTGGTCGTGCGATGGGACAAGGAGGCACCCGAGCACGCGTTCGTCGTGACGCCCGAAGACGAGACGCTGGCCGTCGCGCCCGCGCAGGTTGCGGACTGGCAGGGCTGGGGCCCGGCCAACATGGACACGCGCCGCATCGCCCGCTCGCAGCGCGACCGCCTGCGCCTCGTGGCGAACGCCGTCACGGGCTCGACCCCCATCGACCAGTTGGACTCCACGGGCAGCCGCCGCCTGGTCGCCGAGCGCATCGTGGGAGAGCAGGCAGACGCCGTGATGCGCGAGGCCCACATGGCAGCCGCTGCCCAGCAGCGCGCAGTCGAAACGACCGGTGCGGAAGCACCGCCCGAGCCCGAGCACACGCTTTACCAGTCGGACGCGGAGGCCCGTCGCCTGCGCGACCTGCGCCGGACCCTGGCGCGGGCAGAATGACCCAACGCCGGCCGCCCCGCCGGCAGAGAGGAGCGACACATGGCAGCAACGAAGTCCTACAAGGGACCCGGCGTCTGCGCAACCCTCGGGCGCCACAGGAATGGCTCCCTCGTCCTGCGGACAGAGACCCGCTACCGCCGCTCGATCTACCAGTTCGACCGACCGAGTGACCTGGCGCACTTCGCTGCCTGGCTGACTGACGAGACAGCTGCGTTCATGGCGCTGGCTTCGCAAGAGGGGGGGAGGCGCCCATGACGCCCGACCACGATCCGACGAAGACCTACACGCGCGAAGTCAAAGAGGCCATCACGGACTTCGTCGCCTTCATGGAAGAGGAGCACCTGTCGGACACCGACGCAGCCGCCGTCCTCGGCTGCCACACGACCACACTCCAACGCACGCTGCGGCTGCAGTATCGCGGGCGCGCCGACAACCTGGCCGCGAAGATGGCCGCCCACATGGAAGTCGCGCGCCAGCGCAAGCTCGCTCCGCTCAAGCCCCCCTTCGTCGAGACGAGCGTCAGCGAGCGCGTTTGGGAGACCCTCGACGTCGCCCTGGTGGAGCGCACCCTGGCCGTTGTCATGGGCGGCACGGGGATCGGCAAGACGGAAGCCACGCGCGCCTACCTGCGGCAGATCACGGACGGCTCCACCGCCTACCTGGAAGCCCTGCCGTGCGAGAGCCTGGCCGCCTTCGCTGCGCGGTTGGCCACGGCCGTGGGGGCGGATGCCCAGAAGAGCGCGGCCGCTACCGTCGAGACCATCGTCCAGGTCCTCGGCAGCGGCCGCGATTGGCTCGTGGTCGTGGACGAAGGCGACTACCTGGACATGGACACGCTGCAGGCCCTTCGGATGATCCAGGAGCGCGCGGGGATCGGCATGGTGTGGGTCGTGACGGGCGGCTTCCTGGAGACGCTGCGCAAGCGCAAGTCCAGCATGGTCAACCAGGTGCTCGGGCGCATCGCCCGCATCGAGTGGATCGACCAGGCCCACGCCCCCGACATCGAGGCCGTCGTTGCGCACCTGCACCTCAACAAGAACGCGCTCGGCGTCCTGGCCCGCCACTCGCAGGGCGAGATCCGCCGCGCCATCAACCTTATCCGCGAGGCCCAGCGCGTCAACGGCGAGGGCATCACAGGCAACACCATTCAGAAGGCCGCCCGTCGACTCATGGCGAAGGTGAAAGGATGAGCCAATGCAAAGCCTGACCGACATCCGAGGCCTGAGCCTGCATCAGCCCTGGGCGACCAACGTCCGCGACGGGCTCAAAACCATCGAGACCCGTATGTGGTCGACCCACTACCGGGGCACACTTCTCATCTGCAGCACGCAGAAGCCCTACGTGCCGAGCCACGCGCACGGCGTCGCCCTCTGCATTGCAGACCTGGTCGACTGCCGGCCCATGACGGAAGCCGACGAACCGGAGGCGCTGTGTGAGTGGGAGCCCGGCCGCATCGCCTGGCTCCTCGGCGCAGTCTTCCCCATCGTCCCCATCGAGGTGCGGGGCCGCCAGGGGCTCTGGCGCGTCCCCGCCGACATCATCGCCCGCGTCAAGGTCGCGCCGGCATTCGCCGCCCTGCCAAGGTGAAAGGATGACCATGGCCGACACCGAAGCCACCTACAAGGGGCCCGGCATGCGCGCACACATGGCCGTCTTCGGCTCGGGCAACATCAGCGTGACGCTCTCCCCGGTAGGCGGGAAGGGTGGTGGCCCGCACGCCAGCCTCTACTTCCGCCGCCGCGCCCACTTGCGGCGCCTGGCTGCCTGGCTTCTGAAGCACGTCGACGAACTCCCCGACCCCGCCGCAAAGGAGGGCCCCCCGTCATGAGGCTGCCATCGCCCCCAGCCGTCCGCGCCCTGGCCGCCTGCATTCCCGCGCCACTTCGCAGCATCCGGCGCCGTCTGATGCTTGAGACCGAGTGCTGGAGCCTCGGCGCCGAAGAGCGCGTCTGCCCGGCTTGCGAGGGGAGCGGCTGGCTTGACGCCGACGCCTGGGAGCACTGCCCTATCTGCTGCGGATTCCGCGACGTGCCCCTGGCCCTGGCCCTGTGGTTCAAGACGGCCCTGGCCCAGGCCCAGGGGGTCGCGCGGCCGGCGCTCGGCGCGCACGGCTTCGTCCCCAACGACGGGGCCCCCGCCATCCCGCGCGAACGGCTCGGCCGCCTGGCGGGGTCCGCCTACCGCGTCCACCTGAGCAGAGCGGGCGTGCCCCGCCACGTCGCCTGAGAAAGGAGTCCGGCCGATGCCCCGCGCCACCGCATCCCACTACTCGCGTCTCGCCGCCATCGACACGCTGCGCGCCCTGCGCAGCCTGGGGGGCCGCGGCACCACGCGCCAGATCCGGAGGCTGACCGACAGCGAGGCCGTCCACACGGACATCCACGCCGTCCGGTGCTTCTGCCGAGCCCGGGGCATGTGCCCCGGCGAGAACCCCGTGCGCACGGTGCGCACCGGCAAGACGGCACGGGGCCGACACGTCATCCGCTACCACTTGGCCCTGCCCGTCCTGGCTGCCATGCGCCAGGGCTGGCCCTTTGACTGAGGAGACGCCCATGCCCCGACGCATCTACATCGCATCGTCCTGGCGGAATGCCACTGGCGTCCGCGTGCTGGCCCCCGCTCTGCGCGCAGCCGGCCACGAGGTCTACGCCTTCTGCGAAGAGCGCGCCGGCCACTACGCCATGAGTCCAAACGCGCTCGCCGAGATCGATCCGTCTCGACGAATGACGAGCCGTGAGGCCCTGGCGACCGCCCATGCCCAGCAAGCCTTCGCCGCCGACAAGGGCGGCCTGGATTGGGCCGACACCTGCGTCCTGCTGCTGCCGTCCGGCAGATCGTCGCACCTGGAAGCCGGCTACACGGTCGGCCAGGGCAAGGACCTGTTCATCCTCGATTACGAGCAGGCCCCCGGCCAGTGGGACGTCATGTATCTGTTCGCCCGTGCCGTCTGCGAGGAGTTCGATGCCCTGCGCGCCGCCCTGGACTGCCCGCTCATGGTCGCCGGCTGCCAGGGCCTCGCCGCCCCCACGGAGGCCGCCGGATTATGACCGAAGGCGAACGCATCTACAGGTCGCACCATCGGCACTCCCGGCTCCGGGGCTGCGTGGTGCGTCTGATCGTGGGGCCCAGCTCGAAGCGCCGGCCCAACAACGTCCTGGTCGAAGTGCTCGAAGAGGCGCCGGCCGACTTCCCCAACCCCTGTCTGCGCGACGATGCCGGCCGCCCCGGCGATCGCTTCGTCTGTCCCTGGCGCGCCCTGCGCAGACTCCGCACCCAGGAGGCCACGACATGAGCCGCACCCGCGCCCCGAAACTGAGCGAGTCGAGGATCGACTACCTGACGCACGTGTGCAACTTCATGCCCGGCTGCGAGCGCCACTGCACGGTCGAGACCGAAGGCCACGACTGCTGGGCCGACGCCCTGGTCAAGCGCCGGCCGCCGAAGTGCGAGCTCTGCCGCGAGCGAATGCCGCACGTCCACGGCGACCGGCTCGGCGCGATCACGGCGCACAAGACGCCGGCCCGCATCGGCATGGCCTTCACGGGCGATCTCTTCGCGGACTTCGACTCGCTGCCACTAGTCGGGCGGCACACTACTGGCGCTACGTCCCGCGCGACCCTCTTCGAGTGCGTGCTGCGCACCGTCCAAACCGCCCCCTGGCACAGGTTCGTATTCCTGACCCGCAACCCCGCCGGCATCCCCGACCTGCCCTGGCCGGACAACTGCTGGTTTGGCACCAGCGTGTCGTTCCTGTCGCGCCAGGTCGCCTTCCGCAACTACAGCGAAGAATGCCGTCGCCTGGCGCAGCTGCAGGAGCACGTGCGCGCCGACCGCACGTGGTGGTCGATTGAGCCGTGCAAGGGGGACTGGCGCATCGACACCCAGATTCGCCCGCCGGCCTGCATCGTGCTGGGCGGCCAGTCGGGACGCGGTGCGTGCGGCGTCGATCCCGACATCGTCGAAGGCTGGCAGGAGTTCTGCCGACCCGAGCGGCTGGGCGGCTTCGGCATCCCCCTCTTCGTCAAGCGCAACGCGCGGATCCCCGACGCGCCGCAGCATCTGCCCTTCGCCCTGATGCTCCCCGACGAACTCGCCACCGAGCAGGAGTGACCATGCAGCCAGCCAACCACAAGCCCCGGGAGCTGCCCATACACGGTCCGATAGGCAGTCCTGTGATCATCGCGAAAGGGGAGGTTCTGATCGTGAACTCTGAAGAGAGCCGCCGGGCTGAAAGCCCGGCCGGCTTCGCCGGCGGCCAGGGGCGCACGCCCCAGGACGTCGAGGACGCCGCCGTTGCCGGCCTGTGGGGCACCGTCCTGTGGCTCGGGGCATTGCTCATGGCCGGCATCATCCTCGCCGTGAGGGCCCGCTCGTGAACGATGCACCCCTGCGAGTCCCGCCCCACGACCTGGTCGCCGAACGCGGCGTGCTCGGCTCGATGCTGCTGTCGGCCGACGCCGCCCGGATCGCCGTCGAACGGCTGACGGACGCGGCCTTCTACCACCTGGCGCACGGGGACGTCTTCGCCGCGATGGCCGGCCTGCTCGACGAACACGACGCCCTCGACTTGATCCTGGTGCGCGACGAACTGGCCCGCCGCGAACGGCTCGACAAGGTCGGCGGGCAGGGCTACCTGTTGGAGCTCATGGAGTCCGTGCCGACCAGTGGCAACGTTGAGCACTACGCCGACATCGTCCGCCGCTGCGCCGTGCGCCGGCACGTCATCGATGCGACGGCCCAGGCCCAGCGCGACGCCTTCGACCCGGCCGTCGACGAAGACGACCTGCTCGACGCGACCGAGGCCCGCATGCTGGCCGTGCGCGACGTCCGCAGCGACGCCATCCGCGACGCACCCACGGTCCTGAGTGCCGTCTTCGACCGCCTGGCCGAACTGCAGCAGAACCCCGGCGGGATGACGGGACTGGCGACGGGCTTCTACGACCTGGATGACCTGACCGGCGGCCTGCAGCCCGGCGACTTCGTCGTGCTGGCCGCCCGCCCCAGCCAGGGCAAGACGTCCCTGGCCCTCAACATCCTGCACAACGTCTGCGCCGTGCAGAGGCGGCCCGCCGCGCTCTTCAGCCTGGAGATGCCGGCCGAGCAGATCGTCGCCAACTTCGTCTGTCTGCACTGCCGGATCGACACCCACGACTTCCGCCGGGGCACCCTGACCGACCGCCAGTGGGGCGCACTGGAGTCCGCCGTCGACGAGCTGGCGGACCTGCCCCTCTACATCGATGACAGCGCCTCCATGCGCATTCTCGACTTGCGGGCCCGCGCCCGCCGTGTGGTGCGCCGCTACAGCGCGGAGATCATCGTGGTCGATTACCTGCAGCTGCTGACGGCCCGCGCGTCGCACGAGAACAGGGCAACGGAAGTGGCCGCCATCAGTCGCGGCCTCAAGGCCCTGGCCCGCGAGCTCCGCGTGCCCGTCCTGGCCGTCGCGCAGTTGAACCGCCGCGTCGAGCAAGAGCAGCGCCGGCCACGAATGAGCGACCTGCGAGAGAGCGGCGCCATCGAGCAGGACGCCGACCTGATCCTGCTCTTGCACCGCCCCCACGAGGACGTCGCCGCCGAGCCCGACGAAGCGGCCGGCGCCGAAGCCGACCTGATCGTCGGCAAGCACCGCAACGGCCCCACGGGCTGCGTGCGCCTGGTCTTCCAGAGGCGCTACCTGCGCTTCGCATCCCGAGCCGCCGGAGGCTGACCTTGACCGCAGGCTACTTCAGGAACGGGACCGTCGACGTGGCCCTGGGAGAGCACGCCTCCCAGACGCCCAGCGCCAGCCGCACCAACGTGCGCCTGGCCCCGGCGCGGCGGGCCGCACGCATCATGGACGCCGGCGGCGGCATGCTGCAACTGGCCGTCCGCGCCCAGGCCCAGCGGGCCGACGTCGGCGACGCCGAGCGCTACGTCTACGAGCTGCTGCGCGCACTCGCGATGGCCGCTCCCGGCGAACTCGGCTGCGAAGACTACCGCGGCTTCCAGGCTACCGTCGCGCGGGCCGTCTGCATCGGGGCCGAAGGGAGCGTCCGGGCCGACTGCATCGCGGACGTCGACTGTGAGTTCCTGGCGCCCACTGACGACGCGTCGCCCGCGTGGACGTCCGTGCCGGCACTGCCCGGCCCCTATGGCGGCACGGACTCCTCGATGTCCTACGCAGCCGGCGGCGTGGCCCTGGGCACGCACGGCGAGAGCATGCGCGTCGCCATGACACGGCAGTTCCCCGTTCGGCCCCTGCCGCGCGCGCGGGGGGCGCGGCCCTGGGGCCCGGCCAGGAACGCCGATATCCGCCTCACAGTGACCGCCCATGCCCTGGCCGAGTCGCAGCACCTGGCCGACTACCTGATCGCCCTGGAGCGCCAGATAGGGCCGCGCGCCGTCGACCTGACGGCCAACGGCAACACCTACCGCGGCGTCGTGCTCAGCACCTTACGGGCGCGCCCTACGGACAAAGCACTGACCCGCTTCGACGCCGAGTTCCTGATGCAAGTCGCATAGAGGAGACCGCACATGCCAGTCACGAAGACGAAGAGCGGCGAGTGGCGCGCAGTCTGCGTTGGCATCAGCCTCGGCCGCTTCGCCACCGGAAGCGAAGCTTACAACGCCTTCCTCGACCACCTCGCGGCGCGCGCAGAAGGCGTCGTGACCCACATCATAGGGCAGCGCAGCGCTACCGACGAACTGCATAATCTGGTCGGCGAACTCGTCTCGCAGCACCGTGAGCTCACAGCCGTAGTCGACGGGCTCGCCGCACGACTCGACGCCCTTGAACGCTCCCCGTCCCAACAAGAGGAGGCCCCCCATGGCCAAGGCTAAGACTGACCCCGTGTCGCGCGAAGACGTCAACAAGATGCTCCTGACCCTCGGCCGCGCCGAGCAGGCCTTCCTGGACACGAAGGCCCGCATGGACAAGCAGATCAACAGGGCCAAGGCACAGTGGCGCCCGGTTCTGGAGCGCCGCAGCGCAGCAATCGCGGCGCAGGCCCAAACGCTCCGCCTGGCGTGCGAAGACTCGCGGGAGGTCTTGCTGCCCTCCGTCCCCAGGTCCATGGCGCTCCTCTTCGGAACGGTCGGCTTCCGCCGCCAGGGCGTCAAGGTCACTTGGCCGAAGGACGACGCCGCCGGCGTCGTCTCCAGGCTGCGGGTGCACGCCCGCGCAGACTTGGTGCGGACGCGCGAGGAGCCGGACAAGCGGGCAATCCGGGAAGCCGGCCTGGATCCCCGCACGCTCCGCGCTCTCGGCATCACCCTCGTGCCGGCCGGCGAGGACTTCTTCTACAAGGTCGACCGCGCCAAGGTGGCGGAGGCCCAGGAGCCCCCCGGCGATGCCTGACACGAACCATCTGCGCAAACTCATGTTCGCCAAGTTCCGCGAGGCCCGGATTACCGACGCCGACTGCCGACGCGACGTCCAAGAGGAAGTAACCGGCAAGCGCAGCGCGCGGGACTTCGGCCCTGCAGACTTCGAGAAGGTGATCGCCCATCTGCAGCGGTGCCTGGGCGAGCACAACGACCCCCGCGCCCATGTGCTCCGCCGGCCTGACCCGCCGCCCGGAGACTGGGCCACCCCCGACCAGGCAGCCCTGATCGAAGACCTGTGCGACCAGATCCCGTGGGACACGGGTCGCCAGTTCGGCCCCGCCAACTGGGCGGCCGCCACAGTCCTGCGCGCGCCGTCGAAGGCCCTGTTCCGGCAACGCCTGCGCAACGTCTATGACGGATCGAAGCCCCTGTCCGAGCGCGTCAAGGTGTGGGCCTGCCTCCCCCGCATGGTAGCGGCCAACCTGATCCGGTCCCTGATCGACGCCCGGACCCACTACGGAAAGGACGCCCCCCATGGCAGTGCACAGTCAGGCCGTTCGTGAGGAACTGCAGACCATCGCGGCCCGGCGCCGCCGCTGGCTGATCGAAAGCGGCGTGACTCTCGACGTGGGCGCCGTTCGCCGGATACTGGCCGACTTGGCCGAGAGCCTGCCCTTGGCCCTCCGCGCCGGCCAGCGGGAAACCGCGCGGCGGGAAGCCGCCACCCTCGGCGCCCTCTCACTCCACATCCTGGTCGGCTCGGACGTGCCGCCCGATGGCTCGTGAACTGGACACGTGCTCCGCTCCCCCTACAATGAGGACGCCCGATGCCCAGGAAGGGAGAGACGGCTTGCCCCGTCTGCGGTTGCCCGCCACAGCTCTGGCTCAGGACCGGCCGCGTTGCAACGGCCCTCGACTGCGGACCCCGCGCCGTAATCGAGATGATCGAGCGCGGGGCTATCACGGGCCGCAAGGTCGGCGGCCGCTGGCTCATTCGCCACACGTCCGTCGACGCTCTCTTGGCCGAATCGAAGTCTGCCTGATCGAAGGAGTCGCCCCATGACGTCCACAGAACTGACGCCCTGTCCCGCTTGCGGCCACAGTGTCTCTTCGGCCGCGCGATCCTGCCCCGAGTGCGGGCATCCCATCGCGCCGCCTTCAGTCCAGACCATCGAGCAGACGTCCAAGTGGCACAAGGCTGTCATGCTGACCGGCGTCCTGTTCATCCTGGCCGGCACGGTGCTCTGGGTGCGCGGCTGTGGCTCTGGCCCGGTCGCCCTCGTGGGCTGGGGTCAGTGGCTCGTCATCATCGGCATCCTCGCCTACGGAGCCGCCAGAGTGCATGCGTGGTGGAGGCACGGCTAGCATGTCGCCACTGTGTCGCCAGACCCCCCAGGATGCCCTCTCTGCCGCGCTCCTGCACGCCCCCTGCAGACCCCGCGCAGAGCGCCTTCCGTCGCGTCACTGCGTCCTCTCGCTGCCTCTGAGGCCTCCACTGACAGTAGCCTGACGCTTGTGCCAACCCCCCATTCCGTCGTAACCTACACCCCCATACCTATTTAGCCCTCGTTGCGCTCGTGTCATCCCCCATGCCCCCCGTCAGTGGGGCCCAAGCCGCCGCTTGCACCCCGGATGGACCGCACGGTCGATCTGGCCTCCGGCCTCTTCGCCACCCTATGCGTCTTTGGTCTGGCGGTCAATGGGGCTTGGGAGCCGGCCCGTC